>ENA-OPAW01001196-OPAW01001196.1-human-gut-metagenome-genome-assembly--contig:-NODE-1196-length-13217-cov-3.175277_pt1 | contig 13217 bp, 7 predicted proteins | sample MGYA00241060_ERZ501436 | MGnify/ENA primary metagenome ERZ501436 (study PRJEB25962, sample SAMEA2042619) | human gut metagenome | biome: human gut; feature: human-associated habitat; material: faeces... | reverse complement strand
GTGTTTTGAACCGGCTATTTATGATTTTGATACATCATCTATGTTTATTATCAACAGCTTTGTCGATGCACAAGATAATTGCTGGGTAATAACTTCCAAGGATATGCGGTGCTATTCTTTGTCCAATTATAAAAGAACATTCTCGATGAAACGAGAAGAGTATTGTCGTGCTTCTTATTTACTGAAAAATGGAGAACTCTGGATGGCAGGCAATCAGTCGGTATCTATATTCGATGTAAGGCAGCGCAAGTATTTGTCATTGCCCGAGGCGATAGCTTCTCATCCGGTCTTGTCACATGTTCCTGTTGAGTATATTTATCCTTATGAAAACGGTGTCTTGCTGTGTACGCAGGGAAGGGGAGTGTTTTATTACGACAAAACATCGAAGACACTCATTCATCAGGGTGAGAATGGTTTTCCTTTTGAAGTCCCGAATTTTAAGATTAGCCGTATGTTTAATGATTCACAAGGCAATTTATGGATTGGTTCAGTAGATCAGAGGTATGCAGTACATTATCGTTATAAGAAACTGTTTAACAATAATAACTACTTGAGTTCTTATTTTAAGGATAAGTCTGTTATTTCTTTGTCGGCAGATAAACATCAGAACTTATGGATTGCAACACTGATGGATGGGGTATTTGTCTATCGGTTTGGCAATCAGCAGTTGGAAAAGATAGACCGCATTGAGGTGGATGAAGAGGATAATTCGGCCTTGCATTTGAAATTTGTCTGTTCCAGCCGCAGTGGGAATTATCCGGTGATTTGCGAAGATGTGAGAAAGGCATACGGTTCGCATGTTGTCTTCCAGAATGTAAATCTTACGATTAATCGTGGCGAGAAGGTAGCCTTTGTCGGAAAAAACGGTGAGGGTAAATCTACATTGGTAAAATGTATCATGGGAGAAATCACCGATTATCAAGGCAAACTGACAATCGGGCATAATGTGCAGATCGGTTATTTTGCCCAAAATCAGGCACAGATGCTGAACGAGAGTCTTACCGTATTTGATACAATCGATCGGGTAGCGGTGGGAGATATCCGTCTTAAGATCCGTGACATTCTTGGAGCTTTCATGTTTGGCGGGGAGGCTTCGGATAAGAAAGTAAAAGTTCTTTCCGGTGGTGAGCGTACTCGCTTGGCAATGATAAAGCTTCTGCTCGAACCGGTGAATTTCCTTATTCTCGACGAGCCGACCAACCATCTGGATATGCGTTCGAAAGATGTGCTGAAAGAGGCGATACGCGAGTTTGACGGTACGGTGATAATCGTCAGTCATGATCGTGATTTTCTTGACGGACTTGCGACTAAAGTCTATGAGTTTGGTGGCGGGCAGGTGAAAGAACATATCGGTGGTATTTATGATTTTCTGCAGAAAAAAAAGATCGAAAGCCTGAATGAACTGCAAAAGGCTCCTGCGCTTTCCGCATCTCCTGTCGATACTAAAAAGGAAACAGCAACGGAAGGGATTTCTCAATCGGAAAGTAAGCTTTCTTATGAAGCTCAAAAAGAACTTAACAAGAAACTGAAAAAGCTGGAACGTCAGGTGGCCGATTGTGAAACGGAGATTGAGCAGACGGAGTCTGCTATTGCTATTCTGGAAGAGAAAATGGCTACTCCGGAAGGGGCTTCGGACATGACGCTTTACGAACAGCATCAAAAACTGAAACAACAGCTCGACCGGACCGTAGAAGAGTGGGAGAAGGTTTCGATTGAACTGGAAGAACTGAAACAATGATGAGTAATTAACAACTTTAGATATATGAAAGTAATCAAGTATTTACCAATTCTTGCAATTTGCATGATGACAACAGGATGCAACAGCAGCAAGCAGCAGACCCTTACTTCCGGTATTGATCTTGCTAACCTTGACACATTGGCTCTTCCGGGAGCTGATTTTTATCAGTATGCCTGTGGCGGTTGGATGAAGAATCATCCTCTCACAGACGAGTATTCACGTTTCGGTTCTTTCGATATGTTGGCCGAAAACAATCGGGAACAACTTCGCGGACTTATTGAAGAATTAGCTTCCGCTCCCCACGAAGCCGGTAGCGTTGCTCAGAAAGTAGGCGATCTTTATAACATGGCGATGGATAGTGTGAAGTTGAATAAAGACGGTGCAACTCCTATCAAAGCAGAATTAGAGAAGATTGCCGGATTGAAAGATAAGTCCGAAATTTATACCATGATAGCAGAAATGCATAAGAACGGAATGCATCCTTATTTTGCTGTTTATGTAGCTGCTGATGATATGAACAGTTCTGTGAACACGGTGCATACTTATCAAGCCGGTTTGGGAATGGGTGAGCGCGATTATTATTTGGAAAATGATGATAAGACAAAAGAAATTCGTGAGGCTTATAAAAACCATATTGTGAAGATGTTCCGGCTTGCCGGATATGACGAGGCGGTTGCCCGAAAAGCAATGGAGGCTGTTATGAAGATTGAAACCCGTCTGGCTACATCGGCCCGTTCTATGGTGGAATTGCGTGATCCGCATGCCAACTATAATAAGAAAACAATGGAAGAGATGAAGAAGGAATATGCTCCTTTTGCATGGGATGTGTTCTTTTCTACTCTCGGTTTGAATGATTTGGCGGAAGTAAATGTAGGTCAGCCGAATTCCATAAAGGAGGTGAACGATATCGTAAATAATGTAGCGCTTGAAGATCAGAAAGCTTATTTGCAGTGGAATCTTATTAATAACGCAGCAGGTTGCCTGAGTGATGATTTTGTGGCGCAGGACTTTGAATTTTATGGTAAAGTCATGTCCGGAAAACAGGAGATGAAGCCGCGTTGGAAACGTGCTGTGAGCACGGTTGACGGTTCTTTGGGAGAAGCCGTAGGGCAGATGTACGTGGAAAAATATTTCCCGGCTGCTGCCAAAGAACGTATGGTAGGATTGGTGAAGAATTTGCAGACATCTCTGGGAGAACGCATTAAGAATTTGGCTTGGATGAGTGATGCGACCAAAGAGAAAGCACTTGAGAAACTGGCCACTTTCCATGTGAAAATCGGTTATCCCGATAAATGGAAAGATTATTCGTCACTTGAAATCAAGGACGATTCCTATTGGGCAAATATAGAACGTGCCAATCAATGGGAACATGCCGAAATGATTGCGAAAGCGGGTAAACCGGTAGATAAGGATGAGTGGTTGATGACTCCGCAGACGGTAAATGCATATTACAATCCTACTACCAATGAAATCTGTTTCCCGGCAGGTATTCTTCAGTATCCGTTTTTCGATATGAATGCTGACGATGCTTTCAATTACGGTGCTATCGGTGTGGTGATCGGCCATGAAATGACACACGGATTTGACGACCAGGGACGTCAATATGATAAAGACGGTAATTTGAAAGACTGGTGGACGGAAGAAGATGCGAAAAACTTTGAAGAGCGTGCGCAAGTGATGGTTAATTTCTTCGATAGCATCGAAGTGGCACCGGGTGTCCATGCTAATGGACAGTTGACTCTGGGTGAGAATATTGCCGATCACGGTGGTTTGCAGGTTTCCTATCAGGCATTTAAAAATGCAACGGTGCAGGCTCCGCTAAAAGACGAAAACGGCTTTACACCCGAACAACGTTTCTTCCTGGCTTACGCGAATGTGTGGGCAGGCAATATCCGTCCGGAAGAGATCCTTCGTCTTACTAAATTGGATGTGCATTCATTGGGAAAATGGCGTGTCAATGGTGCGTTACCGCAAATCGGTGCATGGTACGAGGCTTTTGATGTAACAGAGGACGATCCGATGTTCCTGCCGGTTGACAAACGGGTGTCTATCTGGTAATAGTTTTGTATAAACAATTGTACATATATCAAAGCGTTGACTCATAATATTTTGAGTCGACGCTTTTTTATTATTAATTCACACCTTATTTATTACGTGCGATAAACAATATTTCGTAACTTTGCACATCAAATACTTAATAAGCAAACCCATGTCTGAGTCAAAAAGAATAAAAACCGCTTTAGTGTCGGTTTATCATAAGGAAGGTTTGGATGAAATTATCACCAAATTGCATGAAGAAGGAGTTGAGTTTTTGTCAACGGGCGGAACTCGTCAGTTTATAGAATCATTGGGATATCCCTGTAAGGCTGTAGAAGACTTGACGTCATATCCTTCTATTTTAGGTGGCCGTGTGAAGACATTGCATCCGAAAATCTTCGGAGGTATCCTTTGTCGTCGTGGACTGGAACAGGATATTCAGCAGATTGAGAAGTATGAAATCCCGGAAATAGATCTCGTGATTGTAGATCTTTATCCATTTGAAGCAACCGTGGCATCGGGTGCTGATGAGGCGGCTATCATTGAGAAAATCGATATAGGTGGAATCTCGTTGATTCGTGCTGCTGCAAAAAATTACAATGATGTGGTGATTGTCGCTTCTCAGGCTCAATATAAACCATTGCTCGATATGTTGATGGAGCATGGTGCCAACTCTTCATTGGAAGAACGCCGTTGGATGGCTAAAGAAGCTTTTGCCGTATCTTCACATTATGATTCGGCTATTTTCAACTACTTTGATGCCGAAGAAGGTTCGGCTTTCCGTCAATCTGCCAATGATCAGAAAATGCTTCGCTATGGTGAGAATCCCCATCAAAAAGGATTTTTCTATGGAAATTTGGAAGCAATGTTCGATCAAATTCATGGAAAAGAAATTTCATATAACAACTTATTGGATATCAATGCGGCAGTTGAACTGATTGATGAATTCGAGGATGTTACTTTTGCTATTCTGAAACACAACAATGCTTGCGGCTTGGCTTCCCGTTCTACGGTACTTGAAGCATGGAAAGACGCGTTGGCCGGTGATCCGGTTTCTGCATTCGGTGGTGTGTTGATAACCAATGCTGTCATTGACAAGGAAACAGCAGAAGAGATCAATAAGATATTCTTTGAAGTGGTGATTGCTCCCGACTATGATGTAGATGCATTGGAAATTCTGGGACAAAAGAAAAACCGTATCATACTTGTCCGCAAAGAAGTTAAGTTGCCGAAAAAGCAATTCCGTTCATTATTGAACGGTGTGTTGGTACAGGAAAGAGACTTGAATATCGAAACTGTGGCTGATTTAAAGGCCGTGACCGATAAAGCTCCTACACCCGAAGAGGTAGAGGATATGTTGTTTGCCAACAAAATTGTGAAGAACAGTAAATCGAACGCAATCGTACTTGCTAAAAATAAACAATTGCTGGCAAGTGGTGTAGGGCAAACCTCCCGCGTAGATGCCTTGAAACAGGCAATAGAGAAAGCGAAAACATTCGGATTCGATTTGAATGGGGCTGTGATGGCTTCGGATGCTTTCTTCCCTTTCCCCGACTGTGTGGAAATTGCAGGTAACGAGGGAGTAACAGCCGTTATTCAGCCGGGTGGATCTGTAAAGGATGAATTGACATTCGAATATTGTAATGAACATGGCATTACAATGGTGACGACGGGTATTCGCCATTTTAAACACTAAAACAGATTTACGATTTGACAATTTACGATTTATGATGAAAGTTCGTTTCTTTGTAAATCGTAAATGGTTGAATCGTGAGAGAAAGATATTTGAATCGTAAATCGTAAATAGTTAAATCGTAAATATACATGGGATTATTCTCTTTTACACAAGAAATAGCGATGGACTTGGGAACCGCCAATACCATCATCATTACCAATGGTAAGATTGTGGTAGACGAACCGTCGGTGGTGGCTTTGGACCGTCGTACTGATAAGATGATCGCCGTGGGTGACAAGGCAAAGATGATGCACGAAAAGACCCACGAAAATATACGTACCATCCGCCCGCTTCGCGACGGTGTAATAGCCGATTTCTATGCTTGTGAACAGATGATGCGCGGACTCATCAAACAGGTGAATACCCGTAGTCATTTATTCTCTCCTTCACTTCGCATGGTGATCGGAGTGCCTTCGGGTAGTACGGAAGTTGAACTTCGTGCTGTTCGTGACTCTGCCGAACATGCCGGTGGACGTGATGTTTATCTGGTATTTGAACCTATGGCCGCAGCTATTGGCATTGGTATCGATGTAGAGGCACCGGAAGGAAATATGATTGTCGATATAGGTGGTGGTTCTACCGAGATTGCCGTAATTTCATTGGGAGGTATTGTTTCGAATAACTCTATCCGCATTGCAGGTGACGATCTGACAGCAGATATTCAGGAATATATGAGCCGCCAACATAACGTTAAAGTCAGTGAACGTATGGCCGAGCGTATTAAAATCAATGTAGGTGCTGCTTTGACCGAACTGGGTGAGGATGCTCCGGAAGATTATATTGTTCACGGACCGAACCGTATTACTGCGCTTCCGATGGAAGTGCCGGTATGTTATCAGGAAGTAGCACACTGCCTTGAGAAATCAATTTCAAAAATTGAAACGGCTATTTTGAGCGCGTTGGAGAATACGCCTCCTGAACTGTATGCTGATATTGTACACAATGGAATCTATCTGGCCGGTGGTGGAGCGCTGCTTCGTGGCTTGGACAAACGTCTGACTGATAAGATTAATATTCCTTTCCACATTGCGGAAGATCCGTTGCATGCAGTGGCTAAAGGTACAGGTGTTGCATTGAAGAATGTAGACCGTTTCTCATTCTTGATGAGATAAATAATTAACTACGAATTACGAGCTATAAGTTACTGGCAGTGCATAAATGTAGCTGCATATACTTGTAGCTCGTAGTTCGTAGCTTGTAACTTATATGTCTTTATGCGGAATTTACTGAACTTTCTCTTGAAATATAATCACTGGTTCCTCTTCATTTTATTGGAGGTGATCAGTTTTGTTTTGTTATTTCGCTTTAATCACTATCAACACAGTGTTTATTTCAGTTCGGCTAATGCGGTTGCCGGCAAAGTGTATGAAGTATCCGGAGGGATTACTTCTTATTTCCATTTAAAATCGGTCAATGAAGATTTGCTGGATCGCATTATGGAACTGGAACAACAGAATCACAATCTGGAGGATGCTCTGGGAAGGCATTTATCAGACTCTACCGAATTAAATAGTATCCGCAATTTACCTAATACGGATTATCAGATTTTTAAGGCGCGGGTCATCAATAACAGTCTCAATCTGGTAGATAATTACATCACTTTAAATCGTGGATCGAAAGATGGGATCCGCCCGGAAATGGGAGTTGTCGACGGAAACGGAGTCGTTGGTATCGTATACGATACTTCTTCTCATTATTCCCGGGTCATTTCGGTGCTGAACAGCAAGTCCAGTATTAGTTGTAAAATTGTGGGTAGTGAATATTTTGGTTATCTGAAATGGGAGTATGGAGATTCCCGATATGCTTATTTGAAAGATTTACCCCGTCATGCAGAGTTCAACTTAGGGGATACAGTGGTAACCAGTGGTTATTCTACCGTTTTTCCTGAAGGGATCATGATTGGTACTGTAGATGATATGGCCGATTCGAATGACGGGCTCTCTTATTTGTTGAAAGTAAAGCTGGCAACGGATTTTGGTAAAGTGAGTGAAGTGCGTGTGATTGCAAGGACCGGCCAGCATGAACAAAAAGAATTGGAACAAAAGAGTTTGGCGCAATGATTATCAACTATATACATAGAATAGGATGGTTTGTCGGTCTGATCTTGCTTCAGGTACTGATCCTGAATAATGTGCATATTGCCGGTGTGGCTACTCCTTTTTTATATGTCTACTTTATTTTAAAGTTTAATTCCGGTACTTCCCGAAACGAATTGATGTTATGGGGCTTTTGCATAGGTCTTGCCATTGATATCTTTTCTAACACACCGGGTATGAATGCGGCGGCGACAGTGTTACTGGCTTTTCTACGTCCGTTGTTTCTCCGTTTGTTTACTCCTCGCGATACTTTGGACAGCATTGTACCTTCGTTGAAAAGTATGGGGATTGCTTCTTTTCTCAAATATCTGGTGGTGAGTGTCTTTGTACATCATCTTATGTTGCTTACTCTTGAGTTCTTCTCATTTACCAGCATACCGTTATTGCTGTTAAGGGTGGTGTCGAGCACCATTTTGACTATAACTTGTATTATGGCTGTTGAAGGAGTGAGGAAATAGATATGGCAAAAGATTATGTGCTGGAGAAACGAAAATATGTGATCGGTGGAGTAGCGCTGGCTATTGTCCTGATCTACTTAGTGCGTTTATTTTCACTCCAGATAGCTACGGATGACTATAAGAAGAATGCCGACAGTAATGCTTTCTTAAATAAAATTCAGTATCCGTCACGTGGGGCGATGTACGATCGGAATGATAAATTGTTGGTGTTTAATCAGCCTGCTTATGATATTACAATGGTTCCAAAGGAAGTTGAGAACCTTGATACACTTGATTTGTGTCAGACGCTGAATATCACCCGTGCGCAGTTCCTGAGAATTATGAGTGATATGAAAGACCGCCGTAGAAATCCGGGATATTCACGTTATACTAATCAGGTATTTATGTCTCAGCTTTCGGCAGAAGAGTGTGGGGTGTTTCAGGAGAAACTATTTAAATTCCGGGGATTCTATATACAGCGTCGCACCATTCGACAATATAGTTATAACTCTGCTGCCCATGTGCTTGGTGATATCGGTGAGGTATCAATGAAAGACATAGAAAATGATGATTACTACATCCGTGGCGACTATATCGGTAAGCAAGGCATTGAAAAATCGTATGAATCCTTTTTGCGCGGTGAAAAGGGAGTGGAAGTATTGCTGCGTGATGCCCATGGGCGCATACAGGGGCATTATATGGATGGGAAGTATGATAAACGTCCGATACCCGGGAAGAATCTGAAACTCGGAATTGACATTGATCTCCAGATGCTGGGAGAGCGTTTATTGAAAAACAAAATCGGTAGTATTGTAGCTATTGAGCCGGAAACGGGGGAAATACTTTGTATGGTTTCCTCGCCTGATTTTGATCCGAGACTGATGATTGGGCGTCAGCGTGGAAAGAATCACCTCATGCTTCAGAGAGATCCGATGAAACCTTTGCTAAACCGTTCGATTATGGGGGTATATCCTCCGGGATCAACGTTTAAGACAGCACAAGCACTGACTTTCTTACAGGAAGGAATTATTCAGACCAATACGCCGGCCTTTCCTTGTGCTCATGGATTCAATTACGGAAGCCTGCATGTAGGTTGCCATGCTCATGGTTCACCGCTGCCATTGATACCGGCCATTGCTACTTCATGTAACTCTTATTTTTGTTGGGGACTGTTCCGTATGTTCGGCGACCGTAAATACGGTTCACCGCAAAACGCAATTACAGTCTGGAAAGATCACATGGTTTCTCAAGGTTTTGGTTATAAACTTGGAGTAGACTTGCCGGGGGAGAAGCGCGGATTGATCCCTAATGCTCAGTTTTATGATAAAGCTTATCGTGGACGCTGGAATGGATTGACGGTAATCAGTATTGCCATCGGTCAGGGAGAGATTCTGGCAACTCCGTTGCAGATAGCCAATCTGGGTGCTACTATTGCCAATCGGGGACATTTTATCACTCCGCATATTGTGAAAGAAATACAGGACGAACAGCTTGACAGTATCTATCGGGTGCCCAGAAAGACCTCTATCGACCGAAAACATTATGAAGATGTGGTGACCGGTATGCGGGCTGCGGTTACGGGAGGAACTTGCCGGGTGGCTGGGGCCATTTTGCCGGATGTTGAAGTGTGTGGTAAGACCGGTACGGCGCAGAATCGTGGTCATGACCATTCTGTCTTTATGGGATTTGCTCCGATGAATAATCCCAAGATAGCCATTGCTGTATATGTTGAGAACGGTGGCTTTGGTGCGGTTTACGGAGTACCTATCGGGGCACTGATGATGGAACAATATTTAAAAGGAAAGCTGTCCCCCGAGAACGAGATACGTGCAGAAGAATATAGTAATAGAGTGATTATGTATGGAAACGAGGAGCGTTAGTTTATGGAAAACATTGGATTGGGTAACGATCGGTATTTACCTGCTCCTTATTATCGGCGGATGGTTCAGTGTGTGTGGAGCCAGTTATGATTATGGTGATCGTGACTTTCTGGATTTTTCTACCCGCGCCGGTAGGCAGTTTGTGTGGATTATCTGTTCTTTCGGGCTTGGCTTCATTCTTCTGATGCTTGAAGAACGGATGTACGATATGTTTGCATACCTTGTATATATAGGTCTGATTCTTCTGTTGATAGTGACCATCTTTATTGCACCTGATACAAAAGGTTCCCGTTCTTGGTTAATATTAGGTCCGGTCAGTCTCCAGCCGGCGGAATTCGCAAAGTTTGCAACGGCTTTGGCATTGGCGAAGTTTATGAATGCCTATTCTTTTAATATAAAGAAGTGGAAATGCTTTTTGCCTTTGGTTGCTTTTATTCTGTTGCCGATGTTGCTGATCGTGTTACAGAAAGAAACCGGTTCGGCATTGGTCTATCTTGCTTTTTTCTTGATGCTGTATCGCGAAGGTATGCCCGGAGTTGTTTTGTTTTCAGGGGTATGTGCAGTAGTATATTTTGTGGTAGGTATTCGTTTTGATCAGGTGTTTATTGCCGACACACCTACACCGATCGGAGAATTTGCTGTTTTGATGATGATACTTTTGTTTGCTGGTTCCATGGTTTGGGTGTATAGAAAGAAATGGGAGCCTGTGCGGAATATTATAGGTGGTAGTTTGCTTGCATTGTCGATTGCCTATCTTGTTTCTGAGTATCTTGTTCCTTTTAATCTGGTTTGGGTAGAGTGGGGACTTTGTGTGGTGGTTATCTGCTATCTGCTTTACTTGTCTCTGAGCGAGCGGCAACGTGCTTATCTCCTGATAGCATTGTTTGCTTTGGGCTCTATTGGTTTTCTCTACTCAAGCGATTATGTTTTCGACAATATCCTTGAACCTCATCAGCAGATTCGTATAAAGGTAGTGTTGGGAATGGAAGAGGATCTGGCTGGTGCCGGTTATAATGTTAACCAGTCTAAGATAGCGATTGGTTCTGGAGGATTGACCGGCAAGGGCTTTCTGAATGGTACGCAAACGAAGTTGAAATATGTGCCTGAACAAGATACAGACTTTATTTTCTGTACTGTAGGCGAAGAACAGGGATTTGTTGGTTCAGCTGCTGTCCTTTTACTTTTCCTGGCATTGATACTGCGTCTTATAGCGGTATCGGAGCGGCAGACCTCAACTTTTGGACGGGTTTATGGCTATTCGGTCGTGAGTATCTTCCTTTTCCATTTATTTATTAATGTCGGAATGGTGCTTGGGCTGACTCCTGTGATTGGTATTCCGTTACCTTTTTTTAGTTATGGGGGGTCGTCCTTATGGGGATTTACTATTCTGCTCTTTATTTTTCTGCGTATTGATGCAGGACGTAGCAGGAGGTTATAAGTGCTCGATTTTCAGTCCCACATCAATGATTCCGGTTATTTGTTCATCTTTCATTCCGTGTACAACTTTAAAAGTATAGTTACCGGGATGCTTGATGGAGCAGTCTTTTAAGGGAAGAGCCGATTGGTAAAGACTTCCCCAGCCGGTTCCTTTCCATTTACCTTCCTGGTCAGTCAGAGTAAACGTCAGAGTGTCTGTTTTCCATACAGTTGAATCTTCCAGATTGTAACTGATAAGGATGTCCAGATTCTGATAAGGATAATTACTGCTGTTGCGTATACCGGCAGACAATCGCAGATTGATCAGGGAGTCATTCAAAGGGACATTGAAAAAGAGTGTATCACTCTTTTTCCATCCACCTTGAGGGGTGGATTGATATGAGTGATACACAGTGTTATCGTCACATGCAGTCAGTATCCATGTCATGAGAAGCATGCAGATGCTATTCTTGAGCAGGTTTTTCATTTCCCTGGGGTTTCTCGGTGCGTTTAGGTTGTTCGTTGTTACGTGGTCCGCGGGGTTCGCGTGGAGGGCGCTGCTCACGGGGTTCATTCTTACGTGTTTCCCGATTTTCATTATTGCGCGGTTCACGAGCCTCATTATTTTTGCGCGGCTGATTGTTGCTGCGGTTATTGTTTTTGGGGCGTTCTCCTCGTGTGCGTTGTTGCCCTTGTACCGGTTGAGCTCCACTGTTCTCTTTGTTTTCTATAGCCGTCGGCGATGGGTTTTGTGTTTCAGCATTGGCGGCTTGTTGCGGACGGTTGTTATTGTTCTTTTTCTTCTTTTTGCGGTTTCCGTTTCCACCTTCTTCTTTTCCATTTCCATCTTTTCCGTTACGGCGACGGTCACGGTCAAAACGTGTCAGACTTTCTTGTTCCAACAGGTCAGTCGGCTTTTTAGGTTCCGGTTTGCGTTCAGCTTCCAATAGACTATCCGGTTTGATGCCCCTTTTGTTCAGTCCTATCACTTCGAATGCCCGTTTCCCGCTGATAGTGACTAAGTTTGCGGCGAAATTCTTGTCTGTTGAATACGAAATCTGGTTGCTGAGAATATCTGCTTTGAAGAAATAATAGGTTCCGTCTTTAGTTTCCAGTTCAATCTCTCTTGAAGGCAGGCGCTTCTGCGCTTCTACATAGCAATCTACTTCGTAGTTCAGGCAACATTTTAACTTAGCACACTGTCCTGCCAGTTTTTGAGGATTGAGTGAAATGTCCTGATACCTTGCTGCGCTGGTCGATACAGACACAAAACTTGTCATCCAGGTGGCGCAACACAATTCACGTCCGCAAGGACCGATACCTCCGATGCGCCCTGCCTCCTGGCGCGCACCGATCTGTTTCATTTCGATACGTACTCTGAAAGCTTCAGCCAACACTTTAATTAACTGCCGAAAGTCGACGCGTTCGTCAGCGATGTAGTAGAAGATAGCTTTGTTGCCGTCTCCCTGATATTCTACGTCGCCAATTTTCATGTCCAAATTCAGGCTGGCCGCTATCTGACGCGCACGAATCATTGTGGCGTGTTCTTTGGCTTTGGCTTCTTCATATTTCTCCATATCCACAGCTTTGGCTTTGCGGTAGATACGTTTGATTTCAGCATCTTGTTTAAAGTTTGCCTTTTTCATCTGGAGCGGCACTAATCGTCCCGTCAGGGTAACGGTGCCGATGTCATGTCCCGGTGTAGCTTCTACGGCTACGATGTCTCCCTTCTCTAATTTGATTTTGTTGCTGTTTCGGTAGTATCCCTTGCGGGTGTTCTTGAACTGAACCTCTACCATGTCACTCTCCTCCGCATTGCCCGGTATGTCGGCCAGCCAATCGTAGGTATTTAGTTTTTTATCTTGTCGGGAACAGCTC
>ENA-OPAW01001170-OPAW01001170.1-human-gut-metagenome-genome-assembly--contig:-NODE-1170-length-13515-cov-3.324294_pt1 | contig 13515 bp, 8 predicted proteins | sample MGYA00241060_ERZ501436 | MGnify/ENA primary metagenome ERZ501436 (study PRJEB25962, sample SAMEA2042619) | human gut metagenome | biome: human gut; feature: human-associated habitat; material: faeces... | reverse complement strand
GGGGGACGCTCCAAATGCTCTTTGACCGCCAGTACATTTTGACCGAGGATGTGGTGGTGGAGGTGCGCTACCGTACCGTTACCCGGACGGACAGCGAGGGCAACGACTATGAGGTGGAGGTGCCGTACAACTATTACATCTGCTATGTCACGCTGGAAAACTTCAATCTCTCCCATGTTCCCGTTTACATTATGAGCGAAGAACAGCTCGGAATGTACGCCACCTATATGGCCACCCTCGGCAACCGTCCCGACCTGTTCCCCGGTTCAGGCTACATCGGCAAGTATGTGGAGGGCAGCTATACCGACTACGACATTCCCCCGGAGGCGCTGGACGATGAGGTATTTGCCGCCATCATCAAGGAAGCGGAAAAGTATCTCGGCTACCCCTACGTTTGGGGCGGCAGCAGTCCCTCCACCTCGTTTGACTGTTCGGGCTTCGTCAGTTGGGTCATCAATCATTCCGGTTGGGATGTGGGCAGGCTGGGAGCGCAGGGGCTTTGCAATATCTGTACGCCCGTATCCTCTGCCAACGTCAAACCGGGCGATCTGGTGTTTTTCACCGGAACGTATGATACCCCCGGTGTCAGCCATGTGGGTATCTATGTTGGCAACAATATGATGATCCACTGTGGCGACCCGATCTCTTATGCAAACTTAAATTCAAACTATTGGCAGTCCCATTTCTACCGTTATGGGCGCTTGCCGTAAAGGAGAGTGAACGATATGAACCCGAAAATTATGAAGCTCCGTGGAGAGCTGGAGAAGAACAAAGGCAAAATCTCCGATCTGCAAGGCCGCAACCGCGAGCTGGAAAAGCAGATTCGTGAGCTGGAGGACACCGACATCATCGGCATGGTGCGTGAGAACGGCATGACGATGGAGCAGTTTGCCGAGCTGTTCCGCCGTATGCAGGCCGCGCCTGCACAGGCCACTTCGGAAAAGGAGGCGTTGAACCATGACTAAGAACACACCACGCATTTTTATCAGTCTGCTGCTGATGCTCCTGTGTATCGGGATTCTCCCCGTTTCCGCCTTTGCCAGCGGCGGTGAATATCCTGATGATGCGCTGCCTGCCGCCGAAAGCATCGCCGCAGACACGCAGGAAACAAAACAAATCGGCACGGTCACGACCAACGGCGGCAGCCTGAACGTCCGCACCGGCGCGGGACTGGACAATACCGCGTTTACGCAGCTTCCCAATGGCACGGTGGTCGATGTGATCGGCAGGGACGGCGATTGGGTAAAAATCCTGCTGCCCGCCCGTGTGGGCTATGTGTACGGAAGCTATCTGACCGTCACTGACGCCGCCGACAGTACCGTGAGTATCGGCGGCATTACGCTTCCGTTTGATGAAAAAGAGCTGACCGACCTCTGGCAGCTCCTTGTTGGCAGCATGACGGGTGGCGGCGACGCGCTGACACCGGACGGCAATCTGACGCTGATCGACGATATTGGCACCAGCACCAAGGCTGGAAAACAGTTCATTACGCTGGAAAGCAAGAACGGCAATGTGTTTTACATGATTATTGACCGCGACGATGAGGGCGAAGAAACCGTCCATTTCTTGAATCAGGTGGATGAGGCTGACCTGATGGCGCTGACCGGCGAGGAAGAAACGCCCTCCGTCTGCTCCTGCACCACCAAATGCGTGGCCGGTGCGGTCAATACATCCTGCCCCGTCTGCGCGGTCAACATGACCGAGTGCGTGGGCAAGGAGGCAAAGCCTGAAGTTCCCGCCGAGCCGACAGAACCCGCCGCCGAGGAACCGGAGAAAAAGAGCGGCATGGGCGGCATCCTTGTTGTTCTGCTGATCGTCGCGCTGGGCGGCGGTGCCGCGTTCTACATTTTCAAGCAGAAAAAGGCCAAGCCGCAGACCAAGGGCAGCGCCGATCTGGACGATTATGACTACGGCGAGGACGAATATGAGTTTGAGCCGTATGAGGACGAACCGGAACAGGATACTACGGAGGATACGGACGCATGAGATATTTCACCAACAATCCGCTGGAACGCCTGATGATGCAGAAGCCGAAAGCAGCGCGGGAGGACAGCCCTCCCGACGCTGCCAAGGAACACTTCTGCTACGGCTGCAAGCGCTTCGGACAGAGCTGCGTTCGCCCCTGCTACCGTGACGTAAAGAGAATGGAGACTGCACCATGCGCCTTGTGATCGCCGAAAAGCCCTCCGTGGCGCAGAGCATCGCCGCCGTGCTGGGTGCTAAATCACGGCATGACGGGTATCTGGAGGGCGGCGGGTACATCGTGTCGTGGTGTTTCGGGCATCTGGCAGAGCTGGCCGACGCCGCCGTTTACAATGCCGATGATGCCAAATGGACGCTGGCGGCGCTGCCCATCATTCCTACCTCGTTCCGCTTCATCGTCCGCTCTGAAAAGCAGAAGCAGTTTGACATTCTGCGGGAGCTGATGCGCCGGGAGGATGTGGCAGAGGTGGTCAACGCCTGCGACGCTGGGCGCGAGGGTGAGCTGATCTTCCGCACGGCTTACTGCCTTGCGGGATGCTCCAAGCCAATTCTGCGGCTTTGGATTTCTTCAATGGAGGATGATGCCATCCGCAGCGGCTTCCAGCAGCTTAGAATCGGGCGCGACTATAACGGCCTGCATCAATCTGCCCTCTGCCGCGCCAAGGCCGATTGGCTGGTAGGTATCAACGCCACACGGTATTTCTCCCTGACGTATGGCCGCACGCTGAACATCGGGCGCGTCATGTCGCCCACGCTGGCGCTGCTGGTGCAGCGTGAGGCGGAGATCTCCGCGTTTGTGGCAGAACCGTTCTACACCGTCCAGCTTGATTGCGGCTTTCCCGCCGCGACAGACAGAATGAAGGACAGAAAAGATGCCGACGCTATCGCCAACGCCTGCAAGGGCAAGGCAGTAACCGTCAAAAGCGTGGAGCGCAAGGAAAAGTCTGAGAAAGCGCCCGCGCTCTACGATTTGACCTCCCTCCAGCGCGACGCCAACCGCGTTCTCGGCTACACCTCTCAGCAGACCCTCGACTATCTCCAAGCGCTCTATGAAAAGAAGCTCTGCACCTACCCGCGAACCGACAGCCGCTTCCTGACCGACGATATGGAGGGCAGCGTCCCCGACCTTGTCGCCGCCACTGCCGCTGTCTGCGGCATGGAGAAACCGCCGACCATCTGCGCCAAGCAGGTATGCAGCAGTAAAAAAGTCACCGATCACCACGCCATTGTTCCCACCATCAGCGCGGAAAAGGTAGATATGGCCTCTCTGCCGCTGGGCGAACGCGAGGTGCTGAAGCTGGCGGCAAGGGGCTTGCTTCGTGCGGTGGATGAACCACATCGCTACGCAGAAACGGTCATTACGGTGGACTGTGCCGGTCAGAGCTTCACCGCCAAGGGCAAAACCGTCCTTGCTCCCGGCTGGAAGCGCTATGAGCAGGAGCAGGCAGAGGCAGCGCCCGCGCTGCCGGTGGGAACGGAGAATCAGACGCTTTCCGTATCTGCCGCATCGGTCAAGACCGGAAAAACCACGCCGCCCAAGCATTTCACCGAGGATACGCTGCTGGCTGCGATGGAGAACGCGGGCAAGGAGGATATGCCAGATGATGCCGAGCGCAAGGGCATTGGCACCCCGGCGACCCGTTCCGGTATCATTGAAAAGCTGGTGTCCTCCGGTTTTGTGGAGCGCAGGAAGTCCAAGAAGATCACAAATCTGCTGCCCACCTCCACCGGCACGGCGCTTATCACCGTTCTGCCTGAACAGCTCCAGTCTCCGCAGCTCACCGCTGAATGGGAACACCGCCTGAAAGAGATCGAGCGCGGCGAAATCGCCTCGGCCAGTTTTATGGACGGGATCGCCGCCATGCTACATGAGCTGGTGCAGACCTACAAGCCCATCCCCGGTGCGGAAGTCCTGTTCCCCTCCGGGCGCGAGGTGGTCGGCAAGTGTCCCCGCTGCGGAGCCGAGGTGACGGAATCACCGAAAGGCTTTTTCTGCGAGAACCGTGCCTGTTCCTTTGTTCTCTGGAAAAACAGCCGCTTTTTCACCGCCAAGAAAAAGGTGTTGACAAAATCCCTTGCCGCTGCGCTTTTGAAAAATGGCCGCGCCCCGCTGAAAGGCTGCTACTCGGAAAAGACCGGAAAAACCTACGATGCCGTCGTTCTTTTGGAGGACGATGGGCAGCGCACGGGCTATAAGCTGGTGTTCGACAATGGCTGATGCGCCGCGTATGGATCACAAGCAGCTCCGCCGCTCCAAGAAGCTCATTCGGAAGCTCTGCTGTAACTACGATCACGGCAACTGCCTTGCGCTGGATGATGGAGAGCCTTGCGTCTGCGTACAGGGTATTTCCTACTCGCTGCTGTGCAACTGGTTCCGAAACGCGGTGCTTCCCGCCGACCACGAGCTGCTGGCCGACGTGATGCGGGAAAGGCCGGGAAAGTGCTGCGCCATCTGCGGCAAGCCGGTCTATTCTTCCTCCAACCGCGCCAAGTATTGCCCGGTCTGCGCCAAGCAGGAGCGCCGAAAGCAGGACGCCAAACGGAAGCGTGAACAATACTGGAACCTCCGCAAATAGAGGCCGAAAAAGCCACATGCTGCAAGGCTTTTTCCATGCGGAATCCCAAGGGGCTGAGACATTCTATCCGCAAGCCCGAAAACAACATCTATCTGCGGAGAATTGCCCCTGTGCAGGATGTGTTTTCTTCTGCGCAGGGGCGCTATTTTTTGAAAGGAGATCATCATGGCTGAAAAACAAACCAGCAAAGACCGGATGCGGGAGATCGTTGACAGCATCGAAAACGGCATCAAGGAGCTGTTCGAGAGCGATAAGTACCGGCAGTATCTCTCCACGATGAGCCGTTTTCACCGCTACTCGGTCAATAATACCATGCTCATCTATATGCAGCGCCCCGACGCCACCCATGTGGCGGGCTTCAACAAGTGGCGCGATCAGTTCGGCAGGAACGTCCTGAAAGGCGAAAAAGGCATTCGCATCATCGCTCCCACTCCCTATAAGAAAAAGCTCGAGGAAATCAAGACCGACCCCGAAACCAATGCGCCGGTGCTGGATGCGGACGGCAAGGCCATCATTGAGGAAAAGGAAATCCGTATCCCTATGTTCAAGGTGGTATCCGTCTTTGACGTGTCGCAGACTGCGGGAAAGCCCTTGCCCCAGCTTGCCGCCGATCTGAGCGGCAATGTGCAGCAGTATGAGGTTTTCATGGAGGCGCTGCGCCGCGCTTCTCCCGTTCCGATGGAGATAAAGCCCGTTGCGCGGGATACGGACGGCTTTTTCAGCATTAAGGCGCAGAGCATCACCATCCGCGCCGGTATGAGTGAGGTGCAGACGGTATGCGCCGCCGTCCATGAGATTGCCCACGCCAAGCTCCACGACTACGAACACATGACGGAGCTTGCGGACGATGGTGAGACGATCCTTGTCCCCGGCGAAAAGAGCCGCAACACCGAGGAGGTCGAGGCCGAAAGCATCTCCTATGCGGTCTGCCAGTATTACGGTATTGAAACGGGAGAAAACAGCTTCGGCTATATCGCCACATGGTCAAAGGGCAAGGAGTTGAAAGAGCTTCGCGCCAGTCTGGAAACCATCAACAAGACTGCCTCCGAGCTGATTACGGACATTGACCGGCACTTTGCGGAGATTTGCAAGGAGCGCGGCATCAATCGTGAAGAAGTGAGCGCCACACAAACAGACGAAGCGCTTTATCTTGTGGATGGCTCGGTATATCTCCATGTGCAGCATACAGACGGCGGTTGGGACTATTCGCTCTACGACAAGGAAAGCAAAAAGCTGCTGGATGGCGGTGTTATTGACAGCAGCGCCATTGAAGATTCGCCGGTTGCATCTGTTGCCGGGGCTGTCCGAACGGAGGTATTTGCCATTCAGGGCATGACACCAACCAAGGTGACATTTGCAGATATGAAAATTCTGGAGGATTTACAGGAGGCGCAGATTACGCCGCCCTTGGACAGCGAACAGATCACCGGCGCAGTCGCTGTTCCCACCGATGCGGCAGATAATATGCTCCCGGAGCTGGAACAGGCCGTCCCGATGCCTGACCCCACGCTGACGGTGGATGATATGCGCAGCTATGGGTATCTGGATAGCGATATGCTCCCGCTTTCCAAGGATCGGGCGGTGGAACTGCTGGAACATGACATCACGGTTTATATGCTCCATCCCGGCAACACCGAGGAAATGGTCTTTGAGGCCGAGGACATCATCAAGCACGACGGAATGTTCGGGATCACAAGACCGGATTGGGATGCGGTCAAAGGCCATATCCCGCCCCGCGATGTGGAGCAGCGCTTTTTGAACAGTCCCACCGATGCTATGGCGATCTACCAACTGCGCCGGGATGCGCCGGTCGAGCTGCGTTTTGCCAATCTCGGCAGTCTGGCCGCGCCGCCTGACCCTGCCAACTATGAAGCTGTCTATACCCGTGAGGTGTACCCGGACGATGATACCGGCAGAATCCTTGAAAACTTCTACTACATTTTCAACGATGAGCGCCCCGGCGATTTTGTGGGACACAGCCTCTCCGTCAGCGACATCGTTGCGCTGAAACAGGACGGCAAGGTATCCTATCACTACTGTGACAGCATGGGATTTCAGGAGTTGCCCGCCTTTCAGAAACCGGAGAATTATCTGAAGGCCGCCGAGATGTCGATGGAAGATGATTACGGCATGATCGACGGCATTATCAACAACGGCCCCAAACAGCCCACCGTCGCCGACCTTGAAGCACAGGTCAAGGCCGGTATGTCCATCTCCTTGATGGATTTGGCAGAGGCGGCACACCGGGAAAAGAAGAAATCTGTGCTGGAGCAGCTCAAAAGCCAACCGGCCCAAGAACGTCCACACAAAACAGCGCCCAAAAAGAGCGCGGAAAAGGAGCTTTGATATGAACATCACCTTTGAAGAACGCCAGCTTATGAGCCTCTACAACACCGGCACCCGCACGGGCTTGATCGCGGCGCTGGAGGAAATGCGCGGCTACCTCGCTGCGGATGAAACGGAGTTGCGGGAGCTGACGGACAGCGCCATCGCAAAGCTGCGCAGGATGAGCAACGAGGAATATGACGCGCTCGACCTGTTCCCCGATTTTGAAAAGGAGGATATGGATGCCGAGTAAAGTACAGCTCTATGCGCAGATGGCAGACCGCACGGCGGAGCAGATCACGGGAAGCTACCAGAAGTGGACGGCATTTCTGACCACCGCCGCAAGGCTGTATAAGTACCCCTACAATGAACAGCTCATGATTTTCGCCCAGCGCCCGGAAGCCACGGCCTGCGCGGAATACGACCTTTGGAATAAGCAGATGCGCCGCTATGTGCGGCGAGGCAGCAAGGGCATCGCCCTTGTGGATACCAGCAGCGACCAACCCAAACTCCGATATGTATTCGATGTTTCCGATACCAGCGGCGGCGAGAACTCTCGCCGCCCTTATCTTTGGGAATACCGGCAGGAGCATCGTGAGGTGGTATCTGCGGCGCTGGAACAGCGCTTTGACGTTTCCGGTGAAAACGGACTTGCCGATCAGTTGGAGCGTGTGGCGGCGCAGCTTGTAGATGAATACTGGCACAACAATCGGCGCGATATTGTCGGCATCGTTGACGGTTCCTTTTTGGAGGACTATGATGAGTTCAACATCGGAGCCGCTTTTCGGAACGCCGCCGTTGTCAGCACCACCTATACGCTGCTGTCCCGCTGCGGGATGCAGCCGGGAGATTACTTCGAGCATGAGGATTTTCTGAACGTCTTTGATTTCAACACCCCTCAGACCGTCGCCGCTCTTGGAACGGCCATCAGCCAGTCCAGCGAGCTGGTGCTGCGGCAGATCGAAGTCACCATCAAGAATTATGAGCGCGAGAAAATCGCGGAAAGGAGCGAAAGCCATGAGCGAACTGACCTACACCCGCAGCGGGGATTATCTGATTCCCGACCTGAGCCTGACAGAGCAGCCGCAAGCCCCGCTGGGCAAGTACGGCAGGATGCGGAAGGATTACTTGAAGGAGCATCGTCCGGTGCTGTGGAACAGCCTGCTGCTGTCCGAGAGGCTGTACCCCCATCTGCGGGAGATCGACGAGGCAGCGAACAACCGACTGGAACAGATGATGCCGGAGCTGATGAAGTCAGCGGGCGTGACGGAAGCGCTGAAAGCCAGCGACCCGATGAAGTGGGTAGGGCTGATGAACACGCTGAAAGCGCAGGCCGAGGAAACGATCCTCACGGAACTGGTGTTCAGCTAAATATGTTCGATGCCCCTGCTGGGGCGCAGATGTCCTTCTTCCCCCCAGAGGCAGAACAAATTCAATTCATCGCAGAAGCGGAGAGTGTAACACCCTCCGCTTTTTCTATGTTCATTTCTCAGGATGATATTGACCACATCCTGCGCGCGGGCGGTAATGCGGATGCAGCGCGGATGAAAATTGCTGCGGAATTCTCCAAGCAAAAACCTTTAGAGGATCGCGCGGCATTTCTGAAAGCTCTTTACTACGGCGGCAACGGCCTGATTACGGATAACGGCAGGCTTTCCGCATGGTACGGGGACGATGGTATCCATATTGCAACCGGAGATACCTCTCGCTATCTTCGTTCTGCCCAAGTGATAGGCTGGGCAGATGCGGCGGAGCGTATTGAGGAGCTTCTGGACGGCGGCGCATTTGCCACCAATCTTGAGGTCACGGAAGCCCCGCGCTATGAGCGGCTGGGTATTGCTGTGGATGTCTGGAACCTTTATCACGATTTCTCGGATGAAGCAAAGTCGCTGGGGTATCTGTCCTGCTTGGGTAATATCCATAGCACCAGCTTTCCAGAGGAAACGGAGCGTCTGACGAACGATCTGCTGAATCCGGCGTTCCGGGAAAGTCTCCTGTCGGAATACAAGGTATTCATGGACGCCTACCGCGAAAACCGTGCGCTGCTGCGCTTCCATTACCACAAGCCGCAGGCACTTCTCGCACGTTTGGAAGATCTGTCCCTTCCGCGAAAGGAATTCCGCTCCGATATGGAGGCTATTCCAGAAACCGGCAGGTTTATCACCGAAGATGAAATTGCGGCTTCTCTTGCAAACGGGAGCAGCTTTGAGGGTGGAAAGACCCGCATCTATGCGTTTTTCCAGACTTCGCACACTCCCAAGGAGAATGCCGATTTTCTGAAAAAGGAGTACGGCATCGGCGGGCATACCCATGCCGTATCCAGAGAAAGCGGCAGCTACGAGGATCACGGCAGCAAAGGCATCACGCTGAAAAAAGCGGGCTGTGCAGATGTTCAGATGAATTGGAACAAGGTCGCTTCGCGTATCTCTGAGCTGATTCGGATGAACCGCTATTTTACACCAGACGAACAGGCGCTTTATGATAAGGCGCAGGCACAGGATGTGGTGCGAAACACCGCCTACGACAGCTATAACGCCATCAAGGAAGCCCACCCGGACAACATCGTGCTGTTTCAGGTGGGCGATTTCTTTGAGATGTATGGCGGGGACGCAAAACAGGCGGCGGAGCTGCTTGACCTCAACCTTACCACAAGAGAGATACCCGGCGCTGGCCGTGTGGAGATGTGCGGCGTACCGTCGCACAATTTAGAGATGTATGTAGAGAAATTGCGCGATAAGTATGATGTGACGATTGCCGAAGCGCCAGACTTTAGAGGTGAGCGCCACATTTACACGCTGCGCTCTATCGACCATGAAGCAGAAGCCGCCATCAATGCTTATGAAGCAGAGTTCGGCGCGGACGGCACGAGGGTGTTCCGCGACCCCGCCGCAGAGCAAGTTCAGCCCACGGTGCAGGAACGTTTGGAGCATTACAGGCCGGTGGTGATGGCAGCGGTTTCGGAGGATACGGCCTATCGCAACGCCTGCGGTCACTCTGACCGGGAAAATGCGGAAATCGAGTGTAATGCAGCTGTGCGCCGTGCCGTTCTCAATTCAAAAGATATGGAGCTTATCCGGCTATTTTCGGATGTTCCAGAATTCCGCAGCCGCTTACATCAGGAGGTTTTTGAGGGAACATATGAGCGGCTTCACGATCTGCTGCGACCGCTCTCGCAGGACGATATAGACGATGCACTCCGTGCATGGAACGGAAATATCGAGAGCAAACACGCCGTAGTGCGGTATATGCAGCAGCACGGACGTGAAAAAGAAACTGCTGCATGGCTTGCTCACGAGTACGGCGGCAAGGAGGGCAACAATCTCTTTATCGTCCGCGCTGGAAGCCCGGAAACCGCCGAACTGACATGGCCGAAGGTGCAGCGGCGACTGGCGCAGCTCATCCGCGAGGATAAATTCTACACCGAGGCGGAACGCGACAATTTCGATGATATTGACCCTGTTGCCATTCGGGAAGCCCTCGCCCAGCGCGGCATTGTGGGCGGCAAAGTGGTTGATTCGGAAAAGCTGAACAGCGATCCATTTATCCAGCGTGTGATGCAGGATGCGGAGCGTGTTGCGGAGCAGGCGCTCATGGAACGTGCAAAGGGACTGATCTCCGATTTCTGCCGGAGCGAATACGGCTCAGAGGCGGATTTCAGCGACCCGGCGAAGATCGGCGTCGCCTACACCACCGTCACCGATGACGAGATTCCCCTTCAGGTGAACATTGACCTTGTGAATTACCGGTTGGAGCGCTATCTGGATGACGAGCATTTGGAAACCCGGCAGTACGGCTCTTTGCAAGAGATTATTACCAACGAGCTGGAAAATCTCGATTTCAGCGATCTCATTCATGTTTCGGATGAGGATGTGGAGCAATACCGTTGGCATGAGCCAGAGGAAGCAGTTACAGACGTTCCCGAAACAGCTCCTGTCCCGCAGCGAGAACCGTTCCCGTATTCCGTAGGCGATACGGTATATTTGGAGGACGGCAAGCCGTTCATTATTGAGAACCTCGGCCTTTTTGATATTTCTCTTCGCGATCCATCGCTTCGCTATCCCGTTTCCCGTGTGGAGAGCAGGGAGAGTTTTGCACGGCTCATGGAGCGGTATCCGCAGCCGGAACAGGCACCCACCTACACCGAGGAAACCGTGGCGGTATATCCTGCTGACAAAAACAACCTCCCCTATGATGTGGAGATTCGCACCCTGCGCTTTGACGAGCCGGAGCATGACCCACCCTCTGCGGAACCCGCCGAGCCTGAACCTCCTGCTATGAGCGAGGAAGAAGCGCTGCTTCTGGAACAGGAAGGCCGAGCGGCACTTTCGGAAATGGGCGAATTTGTGCCTGATTTTGATGATGCCATCTCTCAGGCCGAGATCGACGAGCCTCCCGCACACCGTCCTGCGGTATCCATCCCCATTGACGGCGAGTGGCAGGACTTTTACAGCGTTGCCGCTGCGGAGCAGGCCGCTTACGCTGACTTCAAGGCGGCAAGCCACCGCGACGCGCAGAATTTCCACATCACCGATGATGCCCTCGGCGTCGGCGGCGCAAAAGCAAAGTTTCGGGCAAATATGGCGGCGATCCAACTCCTGCAAGAGCTGGAGTTTGAGGGCTTACAGGCCAGCCCGGAGCAGCAGGAAATCCTCTCCCGCTATGTCGGCTGGGGTGGTTTGGCTGATGCGTTCGATGAAAATAAACCAAACTGGTCGGACGAGTTTGCAGAGCTGTACGCCACACTTTCCCCGGAGGAATACGCTGCGGCCAGAGCGTCCACGCTGAACGCCCACTACACCAGCCCCACCGTCATCAAGGCGATCTATGAAGCGGTCGGCAATATGGGCTTCCAGAGCGGTAACATTCTGGAGCCGTCTATGGGCGTTGGCAACTTTTTTGGCCTGCTGCCGGAGCAGATGCAGGGCAGCAAGCTCTACGGCGTGGAGCTGGACAGCATCACCGGACGCATTGCCAAGCAGCTTTATCCCAAGGCGGACATTACCATCGCGGGCTTTGAAACAACGGACAGAAAAGACTTTTACGACCTCGCCGTGGGCAACGTCCCGTTCGGACAATATCAGGTAGATGACCGGGCTTATAACAAGCTCGGTTTTTCCATTCACGACTACTTCTTTGCCAAAACCCTCGACCAAGTGCGTCCGGGCGGCGTGATCGCGTTTGTGACCTCCCGCTACACGATGGACAAGCAATCGCCCGAAGTCCGCAGGTACATCGCGCAGCGGGCGGAGCTGCTGGGTGCCATTCGTCTGCCCAACAATGCGTTCCGCGCCAACGCCGGTACGGATGTGGTTTCGGACATTCTCTTTCTCCAAAAGCGTGACCGTCCCATTGAGATCCAACCGGATTGGGTACACCTCGGCCAGAACGAGGATGGCTTTGCCATCAACCGCTATTTTGTTGACCACCCGGAGATGATCCTCGGCAGGCAGACCTCCGAAAGCACCCAATACGGCAAGCAGGATTTCACCGTTGTCCCCATTGAGGGGCTGGCACTTGCAGATCAGCTCCATAATGCCGTGAAAAACATTCGCGGCACCTATCAGGAGGCGGAACTGCCAGAGCTGGGCGAGGGCGAACAGATCGACACGTCTATCCCCGCAGACCCCAATGTGAAAAACTACTCCTACACCGTGGTGGGCGGCGAGGTGTATTACCGGGAAAACAGCCGCATGGTCAAACCGGAGCTGAACGCCACCGCCGCCGAGCGTGTCAAGGGCATGGTCGCGTTGCGGGATTGCGTGAATGAGCTGATTGCCCTGCAAATGGACGAGTACAGCGCAGAAAGCCGGATTCAGGAAGCGCAGGCCGAGCTAAACCGCCTCTATGATGCGTTCTCCGCAAAACACGGCCTGATCAATGACCGTGCGAACCGTCTTGCGTTCTCTGACGATTCCTCTTACTACCTCCTGTGTTCGCTGGAAGTGCTGGATGACGACGGAAAGCTGGAGCGCAAGGCGGATATGTTCCACAAGCGCACTATCAAGCAGCAGCGCAGCGTAGATTCTGTGGATACCGCCAGCGAAGCCCTTGCTGTCTGCATCGGAGAAAAAGCCTGCGTCGATCTCGACTTTATGGCCTCCCTCATGGGCGGCAGCGAGAAAATCCCGCAGATCGTTGAGGATTTGAAGGGTGTCATTTACAAGGAACCCAACAGCGGCCCGTTTGACTTGCAGGACGGCGGCGAGCATTGGGCGAAGGGCTGGCAAACGGCGGACGAATATCTCTCCGGCAACGTCCGGCAGAAGCTCCGCACCGCGCAGCGTGTAGCAGCGCACGACCCGTTCTTTGCCGGGAATGTGGATGCCCTGATTGCCGCACAGCCGAAAGACCTTGAAGCCAGCGAGATTGAGGTGCGGCTGGGCGCGACGTGGCTTGATAAGAAGTACATCGAGCAATTCATGTATGAAACCTTTGAAACGCCTCGCTATCTGCGCGGACAGATCGAGATCAGCTATGTCCCGTACACCGCAGAATGGCAGGTTTCCCGCAAGAGCATGGTGCGCTACAACGACGTGGCGGCATTCACCACCTACGGCACAGACCGCGCCAGTGCCTACCGGCTGCTGGAGGATGCGCTGAACCTCCGCGATATTCGCATCTACGATACCAT
>ENA-OPAW01001152-OPAW01001152.1-human-gut-metagenome-genome-assembly--contig:-NODE-1152-length-13662-cov-2.605424_pt1 | contig 13662 bp, 5 predicted proteins | sample MGYA00241060_ERZ501436 | MGnify/ENA primary metagenome ERZ501436 (study PRJEB25962, sample SAMEA2042619) | human gut metagenome | biome: human gut; feature: human-associated habitat; material: faeces... | reverse complement strand
CTACCGTAAATATCATACTGGGAGCTCCTTTAGCGATGAGATCTTCGTTAAGATCTGCGAATGGGGAGAAAATCGCCCATTTAACGGTTGAAGATGGTTATTTGGTACTGGATAATCCTTTGGAACCGGTAGTCGCCATGGATGTTTCTTTGAAAGGAGTTAAGAGCGATCGGTTGAAACTATTATTCCAAGGCGATAATCTTATGTTCACTACGTGCGATACGGATGAGGGTACTCGATTTATCTTGTTATTCATGGACCGAGCCGGTATATCGACTGGTAAAACGAAGATAATGGAGGTGGCTGGAACGGATGTGGCCGGGACTGGGGCGATGCTGTCTGATAAGGCCGCTAAAGAAATTCCGGTAACGTTCCCCGGTAAAAAAGATCCGGAAGAAGGAACTCCTACGGACATCGATACGATTGATGAAGCAGTCTTGACAAATCCGTTTCAGATACAAATTCCTGAAAATGTCCATCTAATAAAGATCAGTCTGTATGGATTGAACGGACGTTTAGTGGTGAATAAGGAGCTAATGGGAGTTAATGCCGGGGGATATTCACTTCGTGAGGTATTATCGGGATTATCTGTTGGTACATATGTTTTACATGTAGGCATGTGGACGGATAAGGATGTGATAGAGAAAAAGATTAAACTTTATATTTCAAAATAGGTAAACCATGAAAACACGTTATTTGATGTTGCTGTTAGGATGTTTATTCCTCCAGTTACAATCTATTTTCTCTCAAACAGAGAATAATAGCCTTTATATCCCACCGACAGATTGTGCGGTGGGGTCTTTAGCGACTGTTCCGATTATGCTATCTAATGATGCGGAAGTAGTTGCCTTGCAGTTTGATATGCATATCCCGGATGTTGTCCGGTTGGCAGATCCGGGTATTACTATGACAGATCGAAAAAATGGCCATACGATAACTGTAAAAAATCTTGGTAGAAACAATTATAGGGTACTGGTCTTCTCTGCTACGAATACTTCTTTGCGAGGAAACTCAGGGGCTTTATTCCAATTGCCATTAACTATTCCAAAGGATTTGGAGATTGGGGCAGTTTATGCGATCGAGTTCAAAGATGTCGTGCTAAGTAAAAGGAATGGCGAGAATGTACAGTCGGGCGTGAATGATGGTTCCATTAAGATCGTGCATGGGAACAGACCCGATATAGCGGTTCAAGAGATAAAGTTCATTTCATCGGAATTAAAACCCGGCGGCAAGGTGTCTGTCGCTTGGTCTGTCAAGAATGTAGGAAACCAACCGACTAAAGCTGGTTGGAGTGAGCAGGTTTATTTGGTAAGTGAGTCCGGAGATGAGGCTTACATTGGACAATTGAACTCTGAGGAATTACTATCTGCCAGTGGAGTGGCATCGCGACAAGCGGAGTTTACGCTTCCAGTTTATCCGGGTATTGACGGAAAGGTTTATGCGAAGGTGAAACTTACTCCTTATCCAGAACTGGGGGAGTTGCCTGTAGATGTGGCTAATAATGAGGCTTCCTCTAGTGGCTATTTGACTTTGGCGAAAGAGTTGTTTTTGAAGTTAAATCGAAATCCTATAGCGGAAACATATACTTCCGATGTGTACGGGTTCTTGAATAGGAGCGGGTCTCGTAAAACGGAGGAGACGTTTACATTTACGAACTCAAATCCGAAACGAATGACGATCCCTTCTTCCGTCACTATCCCGGTAGGAGAATCTGGAATCTCTTTTAAGGTTCGTGTGATTGATGATCAGATAGCGAATCCAGACTCTTTCATTGTTGCTAAAGTTTCTGGTAATGGATATAAGGAAGTGTCTCAAGACATATGGATAGAAGATAACGAGATGCCGAAATTAACGATGACGGCTCCCGAAGACGATCGTAAGGAAGGGGATAGCTTTAAACTTACTATTCAAAGGGAGTGGGCGACTAAATGGCCTTTAGCGGTACGTTTAGTGACAGACCATCCTAAGCGTTTCCAGTTTGATCCTAATGTAGTGATTCCTGCGAATGAAAAATCAGTGACGGTGGATATATTGGCTATCGATGATGATCTTCCGGATGTTACGATCGACGCTGTGTTCACGGCTTCCGCCTACGGCTTCGAGAACGGTACGGGATTTGTGAAATTATTGGATAATGACCTTCCTGACATACAAATGGAAATAACCCCGTTATCTTTCTCCGAATCAGCTGGGCCGCAAGCCGCTATAGCTACTTTGCGCCGTACGAAAGTAACGGATAATAAGATCACGGTAAAACTGACCGATGACTCGAAGGGGACTCTTTATTATCCTTCTACTTCTATTGTCTTAGAGAAAGGCGTGACAGAGTATCAATTCGCGATCGGTGTAGTGGATAATGATTTGAAAGATGGCGATCGTAAAGTTAAACTGACAGCGGCGGTATATATTTCTTCTTGCAGTTGCTCTGCTGCTGGAACTTCCGCAGGATCAGTCACCAAGGAACTGACAATATTGGATAATGATGGTCCATCCCTGAAGATCACAAGCTCACAGACTTCTTTGATCGAAGGAAAGAAGGATGCGACAACTTTAACGATCATACGAAATACAGATACTTCACAGGCTTTGACTGTAAAACTGACATGTGATAAGCCAGAAGATGTTATTTTTGAGAATACAGTGATAATCCCTGCCGGAAAAACCTCTGTGGATATTCCTGTTTCTGTAAAAGAAAACTCAACAACGGAAGGTAACCGAACCGTAACATTCACCGTTTCTGCCGAAGGTTTTTCTAGTGGTGTTTGCTGGGCGATGATTACGGATCAGACGCTGCCGGATGCGGTAGTATCAGGCTTATCTCTATCTGTTATGGAATCTCAACCTGAAGGAGATATTACTTATAATATTGAGATAAGCAATGAAGGATTTGCGTTGTTATCGAAGGAAACGGAAGTCTCTATTTATTTATCGCAAAATGTAAATTTGTCAGCAGGTTCGTATAAAGAGTTGTTGAGTACTTTAAAATTGCAGGCAGACTTAGCTCCAGGGCAAATGACCCAATTGAAAGAAACTGTTACATTACCGGCTAAGACTGGAGATTATTATATAATTGCGGTAGTTAATGAGAATCAATATCAACCGGAGCTGGTTTATATTAATAATGAATCTGTGGAAGTTCCGTTAAAATTAGTTTCTCCTTATAATATATCTGTATTAGCGGATAAAAAGTCTTATAAGTCAGGAGAACAGGTAATTGTAACCGGAAAAGTGATTGGGGCAAAGGCCGCAAATGTATTGTTGGATTTATATCTAATAAATAGAGGATATCGTCAGGTCTTTAATGTGAAAACAGATGCTCAAGGCCAATTTAAATATATTTTTAAACCGGAAAAATGGCAAATGGGTGATTTTACGCTTGGGGCGTGTTATCCGGGTGAAGGTTTGAAAGAAAGAATGGCTGACTTTAATATTTATGGTATAGGTATCGCTCCAAAGGTACAATGTGAGGTGATCCAAAATAAAATGTATAAAGGGGTAATCCAATTAAATAATCTTGGTACGTTAAAGTTGACAAACGTGAAGGCGGAGGTTGTATCCATACCTTCAGATTGTGCTATCAAATTTGAATCGATTTCTGTAATAGAACCTAATGCTACTGGGCAATTGAATTTTACGATAGAAAGTAGAATTACATCAACAAGCCTTTTGGGAGATAATATAGACGTTTGTGTGAGTTCAGCGGAAGGTGCTAGCGAAAATTTCTCCATTAATTATTATTGTAGCTCAGAAAAAGGCGAATTAATTACCGAATACCCATCGGTTAATACGACTATGACAAAAGGAACTTCCCGAATATATCAATTGAATATTGCTAATAAAGGAGCTGGAGAGACTGGAAAAATAACAGTCGATATACCTAAATTGGCATGGATGAGTTTGGAGAGCCCAAAAGAAATGGCTTCGTTGAAGAATGGGGAGGCTGCTACTATAATTCTGCGTATGTCTCCTACTGCGGACATGGATTTAAATGTAGTTTGTAAAGGTACTATCGGTGTTAATTGTACAAATGGAAAGGGTTTTTCTTTACCTGCAAATGCAACAGAATTCTGATTAATAATTTGTTTAAATTTTTCGTTTTTCTTTACCTTATAATATAACACCGGTTTCGGAGGCTACAGGTACTTTGCAAATAGATGTCTGTGATGAATATACTTATAATACAGAAGATGCTCCTCATGTTGAAGGTGCTAAAATACGTATAACCACTCCATCTAATAAATTAGTGGCAGAAGGAGTTTCCGGTAAGGATGGGTTATTTACTTTACCGAAGATAGTGGAAGGTTATTATAAGATAGAGGTTAGTGAAGACAATCATAGTGATGTTTTTAAGGGAACGGTATTGGTAGATCCTGGCAAATTAACTTTAAAAACCGTGAATTTAAGTTTTCAAGCTATACAGGTGTCTTGGAAGTTGGAAGAGACAGAGATAGAGGATAAATATGAAATTGTGACTGATGTGAAGTTTGAAACAAATGTTCCTGCTCCTGTTGTAGTTATGAATATGCCAAACAGTATTCCTGCGGAAGATTTGCAGCTAGGCGAATCTCTGATGTTCAATGTGACTTTGGTAAATAAAGGGCTTATAACAGCAGAAGATGTTCAATTACAAATGCCATCAGGTTTTAAGACTTTTACATTTGAACCGATGATACGAGGACCATTTGAGCTACTGCCTCAAGTGGCAATTACAATACCTGTAAAAGTGACGAAAATAGCATCTTTATTAAGAAATCTGGATAATGATCCTTGCGTGGGATACCCGGGAACACTCTATTTTTGGGATTGTGGAACAGATCGTAAATGGCATCGCTACGAGGCTGTATTACAGTTAGGTTCATGCAAGGATGGAATCCCAGATAGAGGTGATGGTGAAGGATCTTCTTATCCGGGTAGTTGGGGATTTGGTTTTGGTTCCGGTTGGTTTAGCTCTGCTGGTAGCTATTCTTCTTCGACTTCATCTTCTCCCTTTGATAAATGGACTGCTGAGGATAAAGGTTGTGAGCCTTGCCAAAATAAGTTTTTATTGGATCTGGTTCAGTGTATTAAACCTGTTAAGGTTGCGGTTGAGGCTGTAAAGTTTGTTTCAAAAAGTGTAGATTGTGTGGGTAGTTTTACTAGTGATGAAAAGGATTTTGTAAATAAACTTAAAGATTGTCCTTTTACACAGGATGTTGGAGCTGGACTTGAGGCTTTGAATAGAATATATGCCTTGTACAATTATCTAATTAATAAAATAGCTAACGGTGAAGATTTGACTTCTACTGAGAAAGATATTATAGCAGATGACTTTAAAAATGTTGCGTTAAGTGCTATAAATGATTTAGTAGATCATTATGCGGGCAAAAATAAGGATGAGGTGGAATCTAGTAAAGACAGTGTTGTTAATTCTTTATTGGAAGCCGTAGATGCTATGAAGAATCTGCGAGATGTGAAAAACCCTGCGGATTTCTTGACAAAAGCTCAAGACTTTTTTAGCAAAATGACGGATCTGCTGGATAAGTTTGAGCCAACAAAAGAGGTTGCTCAGAAGTATAAGAAATTTTTGACAGTATGGAAGAAATTTGATTGTATAACTCCTTTATTGGAACCTTGTGATCGGAAAGAACCAACCTCGTTAAGATCTGTGTCTAAGCAATATCCTTCTTATATACAGGAATTTCAAGAATCCTTACGTATTGTTCAAGATGGAGCGATTGCTGAAGATGGATTGAGGGAAGAGATTTTAGGGGACCCTATATGGATGGGAGTCTCTGTGGAGCAAATGCTACCTTTATTGTCGTATTTGAATGAATTTACCGATCAATTGGCTGAAGATAAAGGTATTTATCTATTAAGACCACAAGGGGTCAGTGTAGAGCAGTTGGAACGACTGAAGGAGAGATGGTATAACTCTTTTTCTAAATACCAAATGGGGGGAGAGAATAATGTTAATTTGGAAAAAGTGAGGACTTTATTGGCTACATCGAAGTTAGCTTCTGATTATTTGCATAAATCTGATTTTTCTAATTTTACAGAGTTGCTGGAGGCTCAATTGATAAATGTTCAGTCGAAATTGGATAAATCCAAGGAATCGGTTTGCTCAACAATTTCCCTTCAATTCAAGCAAACCATGACCATGACCCGGCAAGCTTTCCGTGGTATATTAACTGTATTTAATGGTCATGAATCTATCGCCATGAAAGATGTACGATTGAATTTGGAGGTGAAAGACGAGGAAGGCAATACTGCGGGAACTCATGAATTCCAGATTAATACTGAAAGCCTAGATACATTTGGTGGCGAATTGGACGGAGCTTGGACATTGGATGCGCAAAAGACTGGAAAGGCCACGATCTTGTTTATCCCAACTAAGTATGCCGCCCCGACAGAAAAGAAGAACTATTCATTCGGAGGAACTTTATCGTATGTGGATCCATTTACGAACTTGGTTGTGACACGAGATTTGTTCCCGGTAACGATGACCGTGAAACCTTCTCCCAACTTAGATATGACTTATTTTATACAGCGGGATATTTTAGGCGATGATCCCTTGACGACGAATAAGGTGGAGCCGATGGTGCCTGCTGAGTTCTCACTATTGATTCATAATACCGGTGCCGGTGACGCTACGAATGTGAATATGGTGACCAATCAGCCAGAAATTATTGATAATGAGAAAGGATTGAATATTAAATTTAAGTTGTTAAGTTCTCAATTGAATGGCGAAGAACATTCATTGGCTTTGGGTGGTAGTGTGGCTACTGCATTTGGTACGATTGAAGCAGGCAAGACCGCATATGCGCAATGGTGGTTTACTAGTACCTTGTTGGGGCATTTCACGGATTATGACGTGAAAACTACGCACGTTTCCAGCTATGATAATCCAGATTTGAGCTTGTTGGACCAAGTGACGATTCATGAGCTGATTCGTAGCATTAAGGTGCCGAAGACAGATTTGGCTGGCTTCTTGGTGAATGATAACGTGGATTCGGAAGATTTGCCGGATATGCTTTATCTATCGGACGGTACGATAGAGGAAGTAGCTGTCGCTAAGAGATCTACTATTCAATCGAGCGGTACCTATCAATATACCTTGACCGTTATTCCTTCGGAGAGCGGTTGGAATTATGGTTCTATCAGCGATCCGACAAATGGAAGACAGACTTTGGTTAGCATTGTTCGAAAGAGTGACGGAGCGTCAATTGATACACGAAATATTTGGCAGACAAGTTGTACGTTGAGAGATGGAAAGGAACCATTCTATGAGAATATTATTCATTTCGTGGACAAAATGGGAACTGCGCAAGAAGAATATCAGTTGACATTTGAACCTGGTCCAAGCGTAGTGCTGGAGGTTTCTTCTTTCGAGGGTATCCCCGCAGAAAATGAGACAGTGGATAAGCCTGTGACGGAAGTGACTGTACATTTTAATAAGGAGGTAAATGCTTCTACCTTTACGACCGAGGATCTTACGCTAGTTCTCCAAGGTGAGACGCAAGACGTGAGTTTGATAAAGATCCAAAAAGTGGATGACCAAACTTTTGTGTTAGACTTGACTGCGCTGACAAAACGGGATGGTTATTACATTCTGACGGTGCAGACAACGGATATCACGGATGCGGAAGGTTTCGAGGGTGATACAGGGGAAAGTGTTAATTGGGTGCAGTATTTAGCGGCGGGAAGCCAGACATTGACATTCTCTTTGTCTACCGGTTGGAATTGGATATCTACAAATATGGAAAAGATAGGAGATCCGATAACGTTCTTGAGTCCTGTAAAGGATCAAGTTAAGCGTCTGCAAAATCAGTTCGAAGAATTAACGAATGACCCAAAATATGGTTTGACGGGTAATCTGAAGACATTGACCCCTAAATCGTCCTATAAACTGGAAATGAGTGGCGATGGGAAAATAGATGTGGTAGGAACAACCTTGACTCCGGATCAAGTAACAATTGACCTGAATAAGGGATGGAACTGGATTGGTTATATACCTCGTGCGGCTGCCAGTCCGACAATGGCTTTATCCTTATTGTCGGCTAATGCGAACGATGAGATCAAAGGACAGCGTGGTTTCGCTAAATTCAATGGTACTAGTTGGGTCGGAACCTTGAAGCAGATGGTTCCGGGTGAAGGATATATGTATTATGCGAATACGAAGCAATCCTTCCGCTATGCGATGATCTATAATACGCTCCTGTCCGCGAGCTTGAAATCCGCGGTTTCGAAACCCGTAGATGTCTGGTCTGTCGATATCCATAAGTATCCAAATAACATGAGTATCGTGGCTGACTTGTGGGATGGCCAAGTAAAACAGGAGCCGGAGGTTTATAAGGTAGGTGCTTTTGTTGGTGAAGAATGTAGAGGTATTGGTCAATATGTGGATGGCTTATTGTTTATTACGGTCTATGGGGAGAAGAGTGGAGAGAAAATTTCATTCCGGGCAATTTCTTCGGGAGCCTCTACAGAATGGGGTATTCGAGAGACCGTATCTTTTGGAGAGTCGTCGTTAGGAACCTTGGATGAGCCTTATGCGTTACATCTCACAGGCTTTATTACAGGAACTGAGACGTTGGATGGTACTTTTGGTTTCTATCCGAATCCGGTAAGCCGAATTTTATATTTCAAGGGTGATTACTCTAATATAAAGAGTGTTTCTGTATTGAATATAAATGGTGTACCAGTCTTGACTAAAGACTTGAATGGCGACAATCGCTTGGATGTCTCATCCCTTTCTGACGGAGTTTATATCTTGATGATTAAAAAGGAGAAAGAGATTCTTTACCATAAAATCATCAAGGTCTCCAAGTGATTATGCGATTGAGTAATAATATATGCAAAATGTTTATATGAGAACAATAAGTTTATTTTTGATAAATGTGGTCATGCTACTCTTCTCTCTTTCGGGAAGAGCGGCAACCGATCCGGGTTGGAGTTGTGATATCCATGCCTACCAATACGATATGAGTGTTTATCTTGCGTTGCGGCAAGATAATAAACCTGTGGTGGCTGATCTTGTTGTGGCAGCTTTTGTAGGAGATGAATGCCGAGGGATTGCGGAGGCGCAATCCGTAAAAGACGCTTCTTATTATTATCTAAGGGTACGAAGTAATGAGGTAGCCGGGGATTCAGTTTATTTTAGGATATATGACCGGGAGAAAAATAAGGAATTGGCGACCTTAGGTAGTTTCTCGTTCGAGAATTTGCGGCAGGTGGGATATCCCAGGCAACCGTGGGTGCTGACTCTGCCTGTCGTAATTACTCCTGATGCGCTGGAAGGTGTGGATGAGACGACCGAGAATATCCAATTGACCGGTACATGGACGGAGGCGAATTTAGCTGATTTAAAGGAGAAACTACAGCCGGAAGAAGGAAAGAATGATAAACTGTCTTCGGTAGATATGAGTGATGTTGTATTAAGTGAAGATGTTACTTTGGAAGATGTGTTTACGAATAGTACGGTTTTGACTTCCGTGAAATTACCGGACTTGTCTGGTGTGAACAATCTTTCAACTGATGCTTTCAAAGGAACAAACCCAAATTGTGTGGTTTTTGTTAATGAGGAAACTAAGGTGCCAGAACGATGGGGTGAGGATGTGAACATTGTTGTTGGCAAGGAGGCCGATCGATTAGTCTTGGTAGAGCATCAACCGTTTCATACGCCAGAAGCATTTACGGTAGGCTCTGCCTATTATAAACGAGAATTTGAAAACAATGAATTATTAAGATCAGCGGCTCTTCCTGGCTGGGAAACTATTTGTTTACCTTTTGACGTGGACGTCATTAAGGCAGGGGAGAGGATTTTGAAACCAGTGTCCTCTTCTGATGGTCTGGAGTCCGGCGATTTCTTTATAGCGACTTTGACGGATAAGGGCTTTGAATACACAGACGGGAATGTGGCGAAACCTTATTTGAAGGCGAATACCCCTTATCTGATTAATCTGGTTTCGGCTGGGGGTGACCGGGTAGCGGGTGAGGTAACTTTCTTTGCGGGTGAAAATATATCTATAGCCGCTTCGGAATTATCTTATCGGCAAGAGTGTTCTCAATATGATATGATTGGTGTTTTTACGCGAGTGCTTGTTGCTGATGGTATTTATGCAGTAACAGAGGCTGGAAATGCTTTTGAGAATGGTAGTCGAGATATACTCCCTTTTGAGGCTTATCTCCAATCAAAAACAGAATCTGTTCCAACCATTCCAATCGCAATGTATACAGCCGTAACCGGTGTCCAGCTATCCTCTACAACCCTTTCTGTCGAGGAGGAAAAGACTGTTACATTATCCGCTACCATATTACCTGCTGATGCGACAAATAAAAAAGTGCAATGGAGTAGTGTTGATGAAAGCGTGGCTACTGTATCCTCCTCAGGAATAATTACAGGCGTAAAAGAAGGAACTACGACTATCAAGGTGGAAACAGAGGATGGTGGCTTTACCGCAAATTGCTCAGTTACGGTTACGAAAGGCAATACCCCTCCTACACCTCCTGCGACGACGGTAAAAGTTACAGGTGTGACAGTAACCCCAGATCGCTATAATTTAAACGTTGGTGAGACTATCCAATTATCAGCCATGGTGAAGCCATCGGATGCGACAAATAAAAAAGTATCATGGAGCAGTAGTGATGTTTCTGTGGCTTCAGTGAATGAAGTAGGCTTGGTCTCTGGTAATAAAGTGGGTAATGCTGTCATTTCAGTAAAAACGGAAGAAGGGAATTTTAAAGCGGATAGTTATATCACGGTCAATTTAGTAACAAGCGTGGAAGAGATTGGTCCGGAATCTGTATATATTTATCCAACAGTCGTATCTTCTTCCTTTATTATTTCAGGCTTACGGGTAGATGGACAAGTTGAATTGATTTCTTCTTTAGGGCAAGTCGTTAAAATGATAAAAGGGATTCCATCTTCTGTAAATGTTTCGGATTTACGAGCCGGACATTACATCGTGAAAATAATTCAAGAAGATAAAATCTATATTTTTAAAATGATTAAAAGATAGAAATGGCATCTACATTTATTGGATAAATGCGAAAGGCTCCCTTTTCTCATCATAAGAATAGGGGGCCTTATCTTTTTGTTGTTAAAATAAAAAATGACAGATAAGCATGAAAAACGATAGGATAAACGTGAATATTGCAACTTATACGTAAAAAGCCCTATTTGTGGGTACTCTATGATTTTTTATCTTAACAATAAATATTTTACTTTGTTGGAAAATGGAAGCGTGTATGGAACCGGAAATAAGTAAGTCGTAAAAATTAATTTATACTAAGCCGCATGGGCAAAATTGATATTGAGTTCGGACCCAATTGCCGCCAATGCACGGTTGGTTGCATAAAGCAGGGAATCTGTGGAGCAATAATCCGCAGGTCTGAGCCATTTGCCCTTGAGGATTCGCCAGAGCGTCTCGGCGATGTTCAGATGCGGACTATAGGGAGGGAGGAAAAAGAGATACAGACCTCGCTTCTCCCATACAGGACGAAGTTCTTTGATGAGCTTGCATCTGTGAACGCTTGCATTGTCAAGGACGACAAACGTGTTCTTGCGTATACGGAGCGAAAGCCGGTCAAAGAAGTCTGCGACTTTGTCGGCGGACATATTCTCGGCAGTAGAGAATCCTTCATATCTGTTATTGCGGTCTATCATGCCGAAAATATTGAGCCTCAGACCTCTTTCGGATGGAATATAAACCTCCTCACCGCGGAACAGCCATCCGTATGGCACATATCCCTCGGTGCAGATGTGGCTTTCATCTCCATAATAGAGGTCGATGAGACCGTCTCTTTCCTGTTGTTCGAGTTCTTGCAGCTTCTCGGTCTTATACGCATAGAGCGGCGGTGAGGGTTTCCCCTTCGGACGTTTCCTTATACGTCTATATCCCGCGCCAAGGCGGATAAAAAAGCTCTGAAGGTACTCTCGGAGGCTTCTTTCCCCGAAGCCTGCTGCCATGCCTCTTTCGCTTTCTTCATGCTCTGTCTGTCGTTCTCTATGGCTTTGCGTACCGCTTCTTCGTCCGAGCAGTCCATGATTGGCTTCCGACCTCGCCCGGGACGTGTCTCCAGACCTTTGATCCCTTCGGACTCGAAGCGTTTCACCCAGAAATTGACTGATATATGGGTCATGTCGGTTTGCTCTCCAACCTGTTCCGAGGTCATACCGGTGGATTTCAAAAGTACTGCGCGACAGCGCATACGGTACGCATGGCTCTTGCCTTTGCGAAAGCCTTCTTCCAGTTGCAGACGTTGCTGGTCTGTCAGTTGTATAACTTTGATTTTTGCGATAGCTGTGTGTATTTATATGTTTACACGAAGATACGCAATTTTTTTGATATAAACTAATTTTCAACATCTACTTAACAGTAATAATCATAGATGATGACCTTGGATCGATCCAGAAATTGCAAAACGATCTATTGGCCTTCTCGGAGGTAAGGATATTGGATACAGCGACAACGGCGGAATTGGGCAAGAGGCATATCCTTAAGTATCAACCGGATTTGGTGTTTTTGGATGTGGAACTTCCGGACATGTCTGGCTTTGATTTGCTGGATGATATACGAGATGATATTCTTCCGAACTTGAGAGTCGTTTTCTATACGGTATACGATAAATATATATTGGATGCCTTACGTGCCTCTGCGTTTGATTATTTGTTAAAACCTTATTTAATTGATGAGTTAGCGGCACTCATCGAACGTTTTCATACGACAGAACCTGCGGATGTTGCCTGCATGGAGAGATCTTTGCGGAAAATATTGAATCGGGATAGTCGATTTGCGATCCAAACCGTTTCGGGTCTTTTGCTAGTCCGTTGTGAGGAGATATTCCTGTTTCAGTTCTTGGGAGACCAGCGTTGTTGGCAGATTGTCTTGACTTCCCGTACAACTCATAAACTAAAAATGAGCACGACAGCGAAAGATTTGTTGTCTATCAATAATACGTTTGTTCAAATAAGCCAAGATTGCATTGTGAACTTGACTTATTTGATGTTCATCGAGAATAAGACCTTACGATGCGAGTTCTATCCCCCCTTCCAAGAGGAGGAGAGGATCGCCTCGCATCGCTATTTTAAACAACTGAGAGAACGGTTGGATATTATTTGATGATTACTTAACCTTATAAGAAAGTATGATATAATATCTTTTCTCGTTTGCGTCAAATGCTCCTATACTCAATTTACCTTCAGTCTTAGGAGTATAATTTATGCTCCGTAATTTACCTCTCGTTTCCCAATTAGTGGTAGTCGCTGTTCCATGGAATAAAGCGATCTTTATATTGGGAGGGAGAGTGACCATGAACCGGTAGTTCTTTCCTTTTTGCAGATCACGATTAATGGGTACGTCAATTACTTTGAGTGGAAATTTATCATAAGAGAATGTTTGAGGCAGCGCCTCTATTTGGTTCGATTGGATAGCCTTGATTAATTCTCGTCCATCAAACCCAAGTATAAGGATATGCTGGATGCCCACGGTATCTGTTGGGAAGAGGGCCGGCATACCGAAGCCGACATCCTGAATGCCGACGAGATTATCAAGAGTCCGGGGATTCCCGACAAGGCTCCTGTCATAAAGAAACTGAAGGAGAAAGGTACGCCTATCATCTCCGAGATAGAATTTGCCGGACGGTACACGGATGCCAAGATGATCTGTATCACCGGGAGCAATG
>ENA-OPAW01001126-OPAW01001126.1-human-gut-metagenome-genome-assembly--contig:-NODE-1126-length-13833-cov-2.560386_pt1 | contig 13833 bp, 7 predicted proteins | sample MGYA00241060_ERZ501436 | MGnify/ENA primary metagenome ERZ501436 (study PRJEB25962, sample SAMEA2042619) | human gut metagenome | biome: human gut; feature: human-associated habitat; material: faeces... | reverse complement strand
ACTAAATTTCAAAATCATGCATACAAGAAAAGAACACCGCTTGCAGGCGCATATACGTCAATCTCGAAATACCCGGCCTTTGCGAGATACTTGAACTCGTTGGGAACATCGACCCGATGGTTGAGCTCGATCTTGGCGTATCCCAGCCCGCCCTGGGAACGTTTTGCTACGACCATGATTGCGGTGGCCGTCTCCATGGGCGACCGCGCGCCATCGTGCACGCGCTTGAGCACAGCGGCCGCGCGTATAGCCCCCTGACGAGATCGGTTCTCATTGCAATAAGCAATCAAGTCGGCAACGGTATACCTCTGCCCCATCTCGATATAATCGCCTGTCGACAGATGATTCAAATGGTATCGGGCACAGATTTCGTAGCCATATTCCAGCTGCTCGGACTCGCTCATCCACGAGCCCGCCTGGACAAAGCACATGGCCTCATCAACCACCAGAAGGCCCTCCGCCACCTCGATAAGATGGCCTGGAGGTATCGGCGCCCCAAACACGTGGCACCTAAATCCAGCCGGCGTCGAGCGCTCAAAATCAAAGTTGACGAGCGTGTCGATATGATCGAGCTCTTCTCGTGGAATACCAAGCGAAACCAGATAGTCGGTAACGATCCCAACTGCCGTTGAAGCCCTCAGTCCCTTGGCATCGAGTCCCAATTTGGGCAGGCTCGCGGTCGGCTCCCCCTCGTTGGCAAGCGAGTCCTCATCGTATAGACTGCTTGCTCGCGAGAGCGGCTCGGACGGGCGCGCCACGTTGTGGTACAGCCAGGCAGTCTTATGGGACAGGACAATCGGCAGGTCCATGAGCCCTCCAATGGAGTCGGATAACCAACCTTATTCCCCTGCTCACGGGTTCGCACACCTTCGTGCGCAAGAAAGCGATTCCACTCGATCGAGTGGCAGAAAAACCATCACAACATTCGATGCTTTTCCCGATTTTGGCAAAAAACGTCGAATGTTGTGATGGTTTGCGCCCCGGGTCCGGCCACCCTTCGAGTTCGGCCACCACAAAGGGGGACAGGCACCTTTGTGGCGATCGGGCCCCAACGGCCTGTGCCTTGGTATACCATGTACACCATTTCCGACCACATTCAGCACCGCCGCACAACCCAGAAAGGCCCCCATGGACACCACCTTCAGCCACATCAAAGCCGTGTTCTGCGATATCGACGGCACGCTGCTCACGAGCCAGCACACGGTGTCCCCGCGCACCGTGGCGGCGATCCGCGCCCTGCGCGAGCGCGGCGTGCTCTTTGGCCTGTGCACCGGGCGCGACGCCCATGCGACCGAGGCCATGTACGAGCTCTGGGGCATCGAAGGCCTGGTAGACGTGATGGTGGGTTGCGGTGGCGCCGAGGTCATCGACCGCGCGCACGACATCAACGAGCTGAGCTATCCGCTGCCGGGCGAGACCATCGCGCGCATCTGCAGGCACATGGCGGACCTTCCGGCAACGCCCGTCTGCCCCCGAGACGGCGTGTTCTACGTGCCCGAGAGCAACGCGTGCGTCGAGCACCTGTCGCGCGTCGACGGCGTTCCCTACCAGGTGGTCGATTTTGCCGAGTTTTTGCGCGAGCCGCAGCCCAAGGTGATGTTTACCATGGCGCCCGAGGTAATGCCGCGGGTGATTGAGCGGGCGTCGACGTTTGCCGATAGCACCGTTAAGGCAGCGGCCCTGCAGACCACGCAGCGGCTCTACGAGTTCATGGATCCGCGCGTGTCCAAGACGCGCGGCCTTGTGCGCGTGGCGGGGCTGCGTTCTTCCGTCATCACCCGACCCAAACGCGGATCATGCTCATGGCGGTTGACTCCACGGAAACGAATCGGCCGGCCATTTACCAGCATCTGCCCATCCCGTACTTCGACACTGCGAAAGCCGACGGGCTGGCATATTTGCTCTACAATACGTCCGGTGCTGTCCTGCAAGGAGAGATGAAGAGAATAAAGAGACGGAGTCTCGGCAGTCCATTGTTTCGGATTCTTTATAACCGTCGTCATTCTCCCCATTTTACGAGGTCCACGTTGGGGAAACCATTCATTCATACGGGAAGCTTTGTGTTCCAAGTCCAGAACTTCTTCGGCAGAGCAAGATAATTGCGCCAATGAAGTGCCATCCGTATCCGTTAAAATAGCTTGCAGAGTGTATCCCTTTCCAGACTCCGCCCGGTAGACACTTAACCGGGGATCAATCTGTATCGTAAAATCCCGGTAAACGGAATCGGGCAGCGTGCGCACCACATAATCACGAATGCGGATATCGGGAGTATGTATCACATATATACTCCGGTGAATTCCTCCGAAGCGCCAGAAATCCTGATCTTCCAGATAGGAACCGTCACTATAACGATAAACTTCCACAGCTATCTGATTCGTTCCGGCATTTAAACAAGAAGTGATATTGAACTCACTCGGTTCCATGCTTCCCTCGCTATACCCTGCCAACTGCCCGTTAATCCATACATAAAAAGCACTCATTACCCCCTCAAAACGCAAGAAAGTTTGTCCGGTCTTCTCCCAACCGGCAGGCAATGTAAAGGTACGTCTGTACTGACCTACCGGATTACGCTCTTTAAAAGTTGTATACTCCGCCTTCGGTTCACTCGTCACACGAGGCGGGTCGATTTTAAACGGATAACCGGCAGAAACATAGATAGGAGTGCCATAACCATTAACTTCCCAATTGGCAGGTACGGGAAACTCCACCCAACGGGAGTCGTCATAATCTGTCCGATAGAAGTCAGGAATGCGTTCCTCCGGCATAGGAGTCCAGCGAAATTTCCACGATCCGTCCAGACAAAGCCTACGGTCTCCGACATGTTCCCCATAAGGAAAGAAAGCTGCCCGTGCCGGTTCCCGGTTGATGTGTAATACTTGATGGTTTTCCCAATCGGGTACTCCCACTTGAGCCGACAAGCCGGCAGCAACACAACAGAATATACCTATTAATATCCTTCTCATCGATTCTTTATCTTACTATATGATCGTATCTTCAAATTACTGTACCTCTAAGGCATCAAAAGCCAATCCCTCCATCCCGTCGGAAGTTAGAACCACTCTATACTGTCCGGCGTTGATATAAGTTCCGGTAGTAGTACTCATCATACGCCACTTTTCAGGGGTATCAGGAAAAGTCAGTATGTCATCTTTCAATACCACCCCTTTTGAATCTATAAAGCGCAGCCTCACTTTGACGGGAACACTACTGCTGTTCATATATTTAAAACGCAGGGCATAAACCTGTGCCAGACCGGTAGATATATTCCACTCGATGCTATTCCGGTCTCCTTTACCAAAAAAGATACCGGTCTGGTTCCGATGTTGCTTCTTCACATATTTTCCTTTCAACAGGGCCGCTTCCGCTTCATAAATCACCCCGACACGTGCATTCTTGTCTTCGGGCAAAAGTTCCGCCGGTGTTTTTTCCACAACATCCCTGTCAAAGTCTTTCCAAGAGAAAGCAGTGGCCTCCGGCATTTCCTGAACTTCAAATTTTCCCTGACGGGCAATGGCAATAGCCGAAATCAATGCCTGCCCGGCTTTTACTTCGGGAAAAGAGATGATCATCTTCCCACCTTTTACTGGGACATACACTACCTTTTTCAGTGCAGTATCATGTCCGCTCTCTGCCCAGATATCCAAATCATCCATAACAACCGAATCATTGATCGCCACATCAAATATACGGAGACCTTCACAATCGGTCGCCGCACTCCCTCCCGTACCGTGCCAAGGTTCGGTGAAATACAATTCTACCCGGTAAACCCCATCTGCTAACGGAAACTCATAATTCAATTTGTGCCGTCCGAAACGAAAACTTTGGAACAAAGGCCAATCCCGCGTACCACGTATCGGATCATGTGTCGTCCTTTGGCTGGCAAGATAGGGATTCAAACCATCGAACGCTTCTGCCCATGAATGGGAAAAGGTGGAGTTATCCTGTGCCCATCGTTGTCCGTAACTGTCTACATAAGCATCTCCTCCGCAATTAATACGATAAATATAAGTGTAATCCTTTTCTCCTTGCACGTCTTGCATAACAGGAGTTACCTCGTGATAAAGATTCTCAAACGATGGCGCTTGCTCCAATCCGTTTAATAAAAGGACATCTTCCGTTACCGGTTTCCCTTTGTAATAGCCCACGGCACGAAGAACGTTATAACGGATATCCCGGTTTTCCCACATGAAATGTGTCCCCTTCCCATGATTTATTTTGCGTCCGAGAAAGACAGCATCACCGGCATCATTGTAAAGTAAAACACTGTCACAATTACTGTATGCTTCGATGGTGGCACGCCGCCGCCCGTTGATAAAACGGTCGGGCCATGTATGCGAAACGAGATATACCATCGGCTCTTTAGCAGCCGGTACATAATTGGCTTTATACAGATAATAAATATCCAAAGGTTCTTCCCAAGGAGTAACCAGTCCTTTGTAATTGAATGGCCCCACCTTGTCGATGATCCGGTAACCCTCGTCCGGCTGACGCCGCCCTGGATTATCATGGCTACTGTAAATCCACTGGAATTGTCCGCATACGCTGTCCCGCACACGTTCTGCCTCCCGAATCTTAATTTCCATCAACCGGCACATCCGGCTCTCGCTCCAAACACCTTTCGGATCAAAGGCTGCCGGCTCTGTATGCAGCCCGATACTTCTCCAGGCGCCATATTCACCATTCAATAATTGATTGGGACGGGAAAGCTCCTCACCGTAACGCTCCACATCTCCTCCATAAGTTCCGCTCCAATTCTGCACCACATTCCAATCAGTTCCTTCTCCTCCGTTGCAGGTCGTAATGATCCGCATATGGTGTGCGGTCGGGTCCATTTCCCGAATAATAGCGGCACATTCCTCCGCAAATTCACGCGGCAAAGTACTCTCATTCTGCAATCCCCACATGACGACCGACGGAGAATTACGCCGTTCCTTCACCCACTGCCGGAGCAATTTCTTGAAATTATCCCGAAATTCAGGCGTATCATACCAGACATGTGCAGAGAATTGCGTCCAGAACAAGATCCCCTCCTTATCCCAATACGTCTGATAATCGAGATGATGGGGTTGATGGGCATCTCTGAATGCATTAAAGCCGGCAGCCCGTATCTGTTTGGCGCGGGCAACCACCTGCTCACGACTGAATGCGTGGCTTTGCCCGAACTGATGTTCATATTCGCATACCCCATTGATAAAAACCGGAGTACCGTTCAGAAAGAAACGTCCGTCTCCATCTTTACGTTTCACCGGCCAGCTAAGTGTGCGAATTCCGAAAGGAGTAACCACCTCATCGGTCGTTTTTATCTTATCGGCGGTTTTCATATCACGCTTTATCATACTGGTCAACTTATAAAGATACGGATTCTCCGTACTCCATAAAACCGGATTCTCAACGGACGAAGACTGACGAACCGTTTTTGTCTCTCCGGGAGCCAAAGTAACCTCTTCTACCAAACGGAAAACCTGTCGTCCGTCATCATTACTCAACTTACTGACAAGTTCTACAGTCTCTGTCCGTTCCCCGTAATTTTTCACTTCGGTATCTATGTAAACCGTAGCCGCCTGATCGTCATTCCAGATGTGAACGCCAAAAGGTTCGATGCGTATTTCATCTGTAGCTTCCAAAATAACTGGACGGAAGATACCGAAAGGCTGGGAACCTTCACTAAACCCCCATTCCGAAGAACATCCACCACATACCCAAGGCATGTCAGAAATCATCTCCGGATGCTCTACTTTCAACTCCAGTTTATTGGTTCCGTCTATCAAGGCATCGGTCACATCCAGAGTCAGTGTCGTACGACCTACCGGATATCGTCCCAGCTCCTTCTTATTGAAAACAATAGTAGCATACGTCCCTACGCCTTCCAAACGCAGAAAATATCTCTTTCCATCCTGCTTTTGATATACAAATTCATTCTGATACATAGCCGTACCATGAAGATTACCATGTGTCAGTTGCCTGTAACCGTAATAATCATCCCAATTATGAGGAACGGATACGGCAATGGAAGACTCCGGTCCGGAAGAGTCCAACCAAGTTTTCCAATGACCGGACAACTCGGTTATCTGACGCCTGCCCTTTATATCCGGTTGCGGGAAACGTACGGCCGAACGCCCCATCGGTTTACTGGTGGCAATGGCAATCCCCCGCTGCTCACTATTATTAACCGCACAATAGAAATGATAAACTACCCCATTGTGTTTTATCACATAGCTTTTATGTGCAAACATCTCGTCATACTCCTTGCTTGGAATCACCAAATCCGCCCCTTTCCAATCTGTCCAATGCACCAAGTCATAACTCGCAGCAAACGTATTGAACGCCTTATACCTGCGTTCCGGATGAAAGGCGGAAAAATAAAACATCACATATACATCCCCCATTTTCTGAATATGGGCATCTCCCGTAATTGTACCATCACTCTCGTGTGCAAAGACCGGATTGCCCCCATATCGTTTCCAGTGTTTCATGTCTTTGGACAAAGCAATTCCAACACGTTCGCCTTTCAATCCTGTATCGGGGTGTCGCCCTCCCGCATTGTAAAACATAACAAAGGGTGCCCCTAACGTCCGGTCTTTATCCCAATAAACCGTACTTTTGTACTCTGTAAGTTTCTCCCACCATTGAGCGTCTTTATCATGTATGCTCACAATCGGCTCATCGGCAGATTTCCATTCGTGAGCAGTAGCGATATCCTGATCCGTCCATGCCAAACCGATATGAAGAGGAGCGGTAATAGCCTCATACCCGATACCTTCTCCACCGATATAAGTCATCCAATACTTGCCTTTATAAGATTGCAGCGTGTAGCTTCCTCCCCATTCCATATCGGATAATGCCGGAAATCCTCCCCGCTGATTACAATCCCAAGTATTCTCACGGAAAGAAAGTATACGCCCTAATGTATGCCACTCAAGCAGATTCGGACTTTCCGCTATCCAGGTTTCATACCCTCTTCCGTCCGTCGCCCCCTTTCCGTTGTACACGACATAGGTCATATACCATTTATTGCCCTTGCGAAATACCGTCGGGCAATCTATCTTATAATCATTATTTTGCGGAACAACAGCCAACCCATATTTATAAGGTGTTTTCACCTCCTCATAAATCTCCTCCATACGCTCTTGCGACACCTCGTATGGTGACTGTGCAAAAAGCGAACCGGCAAAAAGGGATAATCCGGCAATAAGCGCTGCTTTTCTCATATTCAACTGCATTGAGTAAGAATCATCCATTAATAAAACATCCAGTCCATTGTCTCCTCTGCTCCGGCAAGAGCCGCATTACGTGGAGTAACGGATTGATCTGTAAATCCTAAAACCAAAGTATACCCTTTCGGTAAGAGCAACTTATGAGTACCGGCAGGAAAATGATAACTGTGTACATTTGCCAAGGGCATACCTTTTATGCGAATGGCATTTGTCAATTTGGGCTCGGCTTGTCCATAATCATTGGCAGATGCATCCGTTTCCAGTTTCGGTGCTTTAGCATACTTTTTTTGATCATCACGGAAATAACCTACCAGTAGATTAACCGCATCATCAGAAGTAAACTCGATAGCCGTCCCTTCCTGACGCTGGTTTTCTGCATTCAGGCAGAAGGCAGTCATTCCCTCCAGTTCCGGTGCAATGGCATCTATTTTTGAATTCGGAAAATCAGAATACAATACAGCACCTTTAGTCAGTTTCAATGTCGGATAATTCTTCAATAATTTCACGTCCGCAGGTCTCAAAGGAGTGATATCAGCCTCCTTTTTGATTGCATTCCCTTCTTTTTGTTCTTTCAACAAAGCAATATTGGACTTGAAGTTCTCCAACTCTTTTTCATAATGTACCAACAATTCTCCCCATGTCTTGTTATGCCCGTCATCACCTCCGATAGGAATACGACGTTGAGCTGTCTGCATGCTATTCGCATAGTAATAATGCTCTTTGGTAAGATCTGCCAGCTTGCGGTAATGCTCAAGGCTCTGTTCCATTAACGGAACAGCCTCCTCAAGATCCTTCATATTCTTACCCCATTGATAATCAAGTACTAACTTGGCCGCTTTTACCTTAAAGTGAAAAGCATAAGCAAATTCCCGATAACAATGCATATCATTACGTAGCCGTTCGAATTCATCCTTGTTTCTTGTCACTTTTTCTCCGGCGGCATCTACGGCAGCCACCGCACGATCACCATGTTCAATTACTTGTTGCACTATATCCAAAGGCAATTCACCTACATGCGGTTGTCTTTTCCATTCTTTCTCCACGTATTCTATCAATTTCTCACCTTCCGGTCCGCAACTCTCGTAAAATCCGGGATAAATAGTATATTTATATGGGTTAACCAACTGACTCATAAACATTCCCAACAACAAGGTCTGCCGGTTACCTTCCGTTATTCCAAAACGACGTAACAACTTAGGAGCGATCTCGCCCGATTCCTCATATGCCATGCGGACATTGGCAGCAACTGAAGCATCCATGCCATAATAATCCCCCAACCGTGCATTCCAATATAAGATTTCATCCGAACGGTCACGGCGACAGTTCCAAGCATAACGTGCCCATGCTTTATACCAGATCCAATCCCGATCAAGCTGTAGCTCACGTTTACCATCAGGTAGTTTATCAGCTGTATAAGGCCAATCCCAATAAGATGCTTGAGGATAAAGATGTAGAGCATTTGCCCCATGTACATCGTGCATAGCCTGAACCGCTTTCTGTATAAAATCGGGAGAGCCCCACCGAAATGGTTCCAAGTTAGCTAAAATATGTACATTACTGATATGAATGCTACCCAATGAACTCAGATCCTGATGGATTTTCGACCAAGGGCCACGTGGCTCATAAGTGGTGAGAGACTCACCGTTATATTTGTGCATTGTATAAAGATTCTTATATAGCGGCAAAGCAGCATCCATCACCATTTTGCAATCCGTATCGTGTGCACGCAGTAACAAAGGAGGTTCGTCAGTACGTCCCAACGCCTTCAAACCATCCTTTACTCCGGGAATAATGGTTTGTGTAAACCATTCCACGTCATCTTCATAAGTATCCATAGCCTCCCCAAGACAGACAAGCAGACCCACGTTCGGATATTTCTCAATAAAAGCTGCAATCGATTTACGTGTATAATCACTGATAAGCGGAGTAATCGGTCGATTACGATCCTGAGTTTTAAGCCCGTAATGATCGGCAAATGGTTTGGATAGAAGAATATTATAGAACATTTGAATGACGAAAATACCACGTTTATCCGCCTCTTCTGTCAGGAAAGAAAAAATCTCTTCGTTTTTCTTAAAGGTTTCTTCATCTACTTCCAAAGCAAAAGGATACTCTTCCAACCTCACCAGTGAAGCAAAAGGATGCCCATTCCAAAGGTAAAGTGAATTCATACGATTCTCCACTAACATGTCTAAATAGCGTATCCATGCCTGTTTATCATAAAACCAAGGAAAGTTTTCCGGAGTATAAGGATATTCATATACACCATGTCCGGGTAAATAAGTAGTTTTCTGTAAACCGATACAAGCTCCCCGAAGTACCATCTCCGGCGCATCTTGACAGAAAGCAGGAAAGTCCAGGTTCTTTTTCTCGTTAATATGATCTATCAACTCACGACAGGCATAAATCACTCCGTTTCCATCATTCCCCCGAACCATTGTCCTGTTTCCCTCTGTTGTAATCAAAAATCCCTCTTTTCTCAACGTAGAATCACAAGCCTGATTCAGAAAAATAATCCTGTCAGCTTCTGTCAAGGTATCCTCAATTCCGGATAAGAGTACCCGATATCCCTCTTTTTCCAACGTTTCCTGTAGTTGCTGCACACCGAAGTTCATACGTATCGAAGCCTCCGGAGGTACTACGATATTCACCGTTTTTTTTCCACACGCACTCAATAAAAACAGGCAACAGCCAATCAAAAGCAATCTTATATTTGTCATTTCTTCATTATATAAATAAAAACTAAACTCCCTTATCTTCCTTCAAGGAAGACGCAGAAAAGATAAGTTTGTACTCATATTAAATTTTAGAAGAGACAGACAAATGAAGTTACCGATTTGACAAGTATAGGCAAAAACTGTTTTTCGAACCAATGAGAGGGACTTAATACCGGGAAGTAGTCATGATTGAATTTAATCATTGTATATCAACACATTAATCTTTCACTTAACAAACAAATAAACCAATATTCTTAACCTACAAGAATACGTATTTAATACTGTGTTAAATACAATCTTTTGTCGGCAAGAATACGTTCCTTTATAAACAAGAAATTAATGTTTTGCGACGAAAGAAACAATATGGCGAAAACGAGATTAACAATGTTAAAATCAGAAGTGTGATTTTCTCACTGCATATTATTCGATAATCGTATGCCTTAAATCCCCAATTACTAAAATCCCCAATTAAAGAAAGGAAGGCTACGTCTATCGCTTTTATTCCAAAGCCCGATCTGTATTCCTTTGAGCTTCTTGGAAAAATTACAAAGACCTATCTGGAGACCATTCGATTTAGTGGCAGTATTAAACACCCCTGTCTGTAAACCACATATTTGTTTTTTTGCAAAATTGAATGCACCGATTTGTACTCCTTTTACATGATGCCCCATAGTTCCTAATACCCCGATCTGCATTCCATTGGATTGATGGACAGTTGCCCAAAGTCCTGCCACCTGTAATCCATTATTGTAAGTCAATCCGTTATTAAGTCCGGCAAGAGACATTCCATTGACACGATAGTTAATCGTGACTATTCCTCCAAACCCTATGCCATTAATAATATGGCTATCCAATACAGAGCCGGCTACTGAAAAAAAGATACCATTCGTTATACTAAAGCGATTCTTATATAAGATTGCCGGTTCGGCAATTTGCCATCTTCGATTCAATTCCATTATCTCGGAGGGAGGTACTAAAGCAAATGGCAACATCAGCGCTAAAAAAGAAGAAGAACCTATTACATCCAGTTTTAGACCGTTAGTCGTGACATTCCGCAAATCATTTATCTCGCCAATACCCAACGAAACACCCGTTATCCGTGTGTTTTTATCATAATAGGTCCATAGGGGAAATCTATTCTTTTTTACTACAAACAAAGTATCTGTAGCTGGTATGCTATCTCTGATGACCGTTACGGTCGGTGGTCTATTTTTCAGCCGGAAGATGTTTTCTTCAATAAAAGAAGGTAGCGGCATATTCTCTCCGATACTGTCGGCATGCTGGTTCTGATTCAGATGAATAAGAACAGGCATATTTTCAAATTCCACTTTTGCCAAATAGGTGGTAGTGACTTCATATCCTCCACGAAAAGAACGATTCTGACTGACTATCCTGTCGGCTGTAAATTTGCACCCTCTGAATAGTATCGTATCCTTGCCTTCAAACAGAATCTTAGACTCCTTCTTCTTATCAAGAATCAAGTTACCCCTTGCCTGCTCCACCGCTTCATCTGTCAGATAAGAATCCCACGAGCAAACGATGTAACCGTCATTGCTTCGCCCGAACTTATAATAATTGCTTCTGAAACTCTTTAGCTCAGAGTCATATACATACACAGGCTTATTCTTCTCAAGCAAAAGTTGAGGATTAATAATCTTCTGTCTTAAGAAATAAATAGTATCCTCGCTGTTAGGGATATAAACAGAATGCGGTATATCACAATTCCATATCTTATCGACCAACTGTCTCTGATATACAGTATCTGCAACCCCTTGTTTTGAAAAGGCTACTCCCTACAACAAACAAGCTGTCACAGGCTGTATATATGCAGTACAAATAGTCGGAACACTATCCGTATAGTTATGCCTGACACAAGAATAAATAGAAATATCTCCCTCCTTAGAAAACGTTATGTCTTTCTTATAACATCCAAGCAGTTTTTCTGCCAGACTCCAATAATAATCTTCATCCTTGCAATGCTGCGTCCGCAAATATCTTACAACTCTACTTTTATAGGGAGGAATCTCAATACTCTCTGTTCTTATCCGATACCCATTTCCTTGAAATATGGAACCGGAAGTTGTAAATTTTGCCTCAAAAGGTTTCCAAATCGAATCATTTGTCTGCGCCATACCGAGATGGCACATCAGGAAAAGAGCCAGCAATAAAAATAATTTTTTCATAGAGAATGTGGAATTTAAGTATTCTTTTTGCTTAAGCTATCCTTATACTCGGTAGGGGTCATCCCTATTTTCGATTTGAAGCATTTACTGAAATAACGCGGATCATTAATACCTACCATATATGAAATCTGAGTCATATTAAATTCACCGGTTTCTATTAATTGGGCGGCACGATTGATACGCATTTCTTTAATAAACTCAATCGGCGCCAACCCTGTCAGTGTTTTTAGTTTTTTAAAGAATACCGAACGACTCACAGCAACCTCTCTCACCAAATCATCTACTACCAAATCACCGTTATCCATATTCTTTTCCATCAGTTCAATAAGCTTGTCCATAAACTTACGATCATTGGGAGACATTTCCGGTAATTTTTCTTCTTCTAAAACAACCTCTTCCGAAACTGCGGTAGAAGACAGAACACCATTCATCAAATTGTCTCTGTAAAAACTTTGCAGTTTATGACGTTGAGCAAGTAAATTCTCTACACGAGCTTTCAGATAAGTGGCACTGAAAGGTTTGGTAATATAATCATCGGCACCGTATTCCAAACCTTCCAACTTACTTTCGATAGAAGTTTTGGCCGTCAGCAGAACAATAGGAATATGACTGGTGATCATATCCGCACGGAGTTCCTTCGTCATTTCAATGCCGTCTTTCTCGGGCATCATAACGTCACTGATGATAATGTCTGGAACAAATTTAAGTGCTTTGCTCCAGCCGTCCATACCGTCTACCGCCTCAATGACACGATATACCGGTGAAAAAATGGTACGCAGGAAAGTACGTAGTTCCTGATTGTCTTCCACAAGCAACATCACTTCTTTATTAGAATCCTCTTCAGATTCTTCCTCTAAAGAGGTTACTTCCGGATTAATAATAGGAATAACAGATGCTGTTGCATCCATCACAGGAACGGAACGACGAACAGCTGCATCCTCCAGAATAAATTCAACCGTATCATCATAATGTTCCTTTCCTTTAAGGAAATCGACTTTGAAACAGCTTCCTTCGCCTAACTTACTCTCTACCGAAATAGTAGCTTTATGCATTTCGGCAAGCTCTTTCACCAATGAAAGACCAATACCGGTGCTTGCCTGATTAAACAAATTCTTATCTACCAGATTTTCGAAACGCACAAAGAGAGATTTTTTCTTATTCTCCGGTATACCGATTCCCTGATCCTGTACACCTATGGCAACGGTTCCTTCATCTTCACGGATGAAGACACGAATCAGTTTTCCATTCGGAGTATATTTAAAGGCATTAGAAAGCAAATTGAATACGATCTTCTCCAATTTATCCTCATCAACCCAAAGATACAATTCGTCCTTTTCCGTTTCAAATAAAAAGTCGATACTGTGTTCTTCCGCCAGCGATTCGAAATTATCCATTATCCTCCGGACAAAAGAGACGACGTCGACCCTTTGTACCTGCATCTTCATTTTCTTATTCTGAATCTTACGGAAATCAAGGATCTGATTGACCAAATGAAGCATCCGGTTCGTATTACGTTCCACTACGACCAGTTGTTCACGTGCATCTTCCGGCAATTTCGAATTTTTCAAGACATGCTCTACCGGGCCGGCTATCAAAGTCAACGGTGTACGAAGCTCATGTGAAATATGCGATCTCGGCTCACTGCAACCTCTGCCTCTTGGGTTCAAGTGATTCTCCTGCCTCAGCCTCCCGAGTAGCTGAGATTACATTGCGGGGTCC
>ENA-OPAW01001124-OPAW01001124.1-human-gut-metagenome-genome-assembly--contig:-NODE-1124-length-13851-cov-2.767396_pt1 | contig 13851 bp, 10 predicted proteins | sample MGYA00241060_ERZ501436 | MGnify/ENA primary metagenome ERZ501436 (study PRJEB25962, sample SAMEA2042619) | human gut metagenome | biome: human gut; feature: human-associated habitat; material: faeces... | reverse complement strand
GTACCCGAAGATAAGGAAGCAGAGTTCGTCGCTGAAATGAAGAAGCAGGGCGGCTATCTGGTGGAAGGCGAAGAAAACGTGGACAAGCTGCGCGAAGGCCTGTTCCCCGGCGGCGGCCATCAGCGTCTCGGTATAGTCTAGGGAAATCTTGTCTAACAACAAGGTAGCCACGATCGGGTGGGCGGCACGGATAAACGATTCGGTACAACAGGTACATTCCTGTAGGTGTAGCCAGATGATCGGAAGGCGGGGTTTCGTCTCCAAGGCATTTACTACCTGTGCCACTCCCGAAGCCTCCAATCCCATCAGGGCGGCCATGGTGGTACAGAACTTCAGGAAGTCCCGGCGGGAGATGCCTTTCTGACGGCACTCTTCGTAAACGGACGGTCTTTTATTTTCCATATCTCAGCAATTAAGTATTCTAACAAATACGGGGGAGTTGCTCCCCGCTTAGCATATCGATGATCCGGTAGTTACCGTATAATGTCTTCATCTTGACCCGGGCTTGCTCTCCGCTTTGCTTGGTGATACGGCCGATAACGGTCGCTTGCCTGCCCTCCTCAAAACGTCTCATAAGGGGTAACGCTTGTTCCGCAAGGCTTTCCGGCAGGATCACAAGAACCAATCCTTCGTTCGCTATATAGAGCGGGTCTAATCCTAGCATCTCGGATGCGGCACGTACCGCTTCCGGAATAGGCAGGGCGTCTTCGTCCAGCAGGATATCCACACCAGCGTCTTGGGCGATCTCGTTGAGGGTTCCGCTTACGCCACCTCGGGTGGGGTCACGTAAGACATGTACCTCTCTTATAGTATGTAACAGCTCAGAAATCATAATGTTTAGCGAAGCGGTATCACTTTTTAGATCCGTCTCGAATCCCAAGCTTTCCCGTGCGGAAAGGATCGTGATACCATGTAGACCAATCGGGCCGCTACAAATGACGACATCGCCGGGAGTCGCTTGGTCTGGGGCGATTCGTATGCCCGGAGGGACGATCCCGATCCCACTGGTGTTGATAAACAATTTATCGCATTTGCCCCGTTCCACCACTTTTGTGTCTCCGGCTACGATCTGTACGCCGGCACGCTCCGCCGCACGTTTCATGGATTGTACGATACGCTGAAGATCTGCTAGAGGCAAGCCCTCTTCCAGTATAAACCCGGCGGTCAGATACAAAGGACGGGCACCACAACAAGCCAAATCGTTAACGGTCCCGTTGATCGCCAGATCACCGATATCTCCTCCGGGGAAAAAGATCGGGTCTACCACGAAGGAGTCGGTAGAGTAGGCCAGTCGCCCTTCTTCCATAAGAAACACGCATCCGTCATGATCCTGCTCCAATAATGGGTTCCGGAAAGCCGGATAAAATACTTGGCTGATCAGTTGGTGTGTCATGCGTCCTCCCCCTCCGTGCGCCAGTAGCACACGGTCTGAGTCGGTAAAAGGAATCGGGCAATTCAAGTGTATATTCATATCTTTCTATTTATATCTATAATAAGCGGCACAAACCCCTTCCGAGGAGACCATCGGGGCTCCCAGCGGATGGATGGGATGGCAGGCCTTCCCGAAATGGGGACAGTCCGAGGGTTGTCTCAAACCTCTCATAATCAGTCCGGCGATACATTCGGATGCGATCTGGTTTTCTTCCGGACGCAATTGAAATCTCATTCGGGAGGAATATCTTTTATATTCGGATCGAAGTTGAAGCCCGCTGGAGGGGATGATTCCGATGCCCCGCCAGTCTTGGTCGCAAGGTTCCAACATCTCGTCTATAAGTTGGCGGGCGGCGGCATTCCCTTGCTCGGGAACGGCCCGTTTGTAAGCGTTCTCTACCTCATAACTTCCGGCTTCCAACTGGGAGACACAGCGATAAATGCCATATAATAGATCTACCGGCTCGAATCCGGTGACGACCATCGGGATTTTATAGTGGGCGGCTAATCGGTGATAGGCCCTGTTGCCTGTGATGGCGCAGACATGTCCGGCTGTCAGGAAGCCATTCACTTTGCTTTCCGGATCTGATAAGATAGCCTCGATAGCGGGTGGTACCGTGAATAGGAAAGTTCGGAAGTCCTCGGCGTATGGCCTCTTTCAAAGCCATGAGGTGGACAGGTGCGGTTGTCTCAAAACCAATCGCGAAGAATACGATTTCCTTATCCGGGTTCTCCTCGGCCAGTGATAGGGCATCCAAGGGCGTATATAGCATACGGATATCCGCTCCTCTCGCTTTTACGCTCAATAAATCCTCCTTACTTCCCGGAACTCGCATCATATCCCCGAAAGAGGCTAAGATCACATTCGGCTGTGTCGCCAACTTCAAGGCGTAGTCGATTGTCTCGACCGGTGTTACACAGACCGGGCAGCCCGGCCCATGGAGCAGTTGAAGATCCGGCGGCAACATCTCTTCCAGCCGATAACGGGCGATAGCATGTGTTTGCCCGCCACAAATCTCCATGATATACCAAGGTCGTGTCACCTTTTTGCGGATGGCCTCCAGAAGAGTTTGTACCTTCTCGTTGCTTCTATATTCGTCTACGAAACGCACTTTTGTAATTCTTTAAGGTCTTTCAGTGTTTCCTCCGCTTCTTTCTCATCTACCACGGATATAGCGATCCCTGCGTGAGCGAGGATATAATCCCCCTGTTTCACATCCACCCATTCAATACATATATTCTTTAGGATGCCTCCGAAATCAACTTTAGCCATGGTCATTTCGGGGATGCTTCGATCGATTGAGATAATCTTTCCGGGTACCGCTAAACACATATTGTTTCTGTTTATTTAATAACTCCAAAGATACTTAATATGTTTCACATTTTTCACTATATTTGTGCTATGGCGAAGAATAAAGTATATGCGTTGATTATTCAAGGCTTGGTTCAAGGGGTTGGTTTTCGCCCTTTTATCTACCGGATCGCTAAAGATCTGGGGATGAAAGGTTGTGTGGAGAATATGAATAATGGAGTACGTATATTGGTTGCCGCTACTCCGGATGATCGGGATTTGCTGATAAGTCGTATACGGACCGAGCATCCTCGTGTCGCTTATATCCATCGGATCTCCTATACATCTACGGAAATGGATGAAGATGATTTTGACGATTTTACGATTACGCCTAGCCATTCAGAATCGGATGAGGTCACGCAGGTCTCCCCGGATATCGCTGTTTGTGCGGATTGTATGCGAGACCGGACTACGCAACCCCATCGAATCGGATATCCTTTTATTAATTGTACGCATTGTGGCCCTCGCTTCTCTATTATCCGGGACCTTCCTTACGACCGTTCGCAGACAACGATGGGCGGTTTCCTTATGTGTCCCGATTGTGAGAAAGAATATACGAATGTTATCGATCGCCGTTTCCATGCCCAACCGATCGCTTGCAATCATTGTGGCCCGACTTATTACGCGACTTATAACGAGGAGACTTATATCGATTATGAGACCTTATTGAAACTTACCTCTCGTCTATTGCTTGGTGGAGAGGTTATTGCGGCTAAAGGAATCGGAGGCTATCATTTGATTTGTGATGCCTCGAACGAGAGAGCGGTTGCCCGTCTGCGAGAGATAAAGCAGCGGGATACCAAACCATTCGCTGTTATGTTCCGTGATTTGGAACATTTGCAGGTCTATACGGCTACGGAACCGATGGAGGAGCGATGCCTCGTCTCTTGGCGCCGTCCGATCGTGCTGCTGAGGCAACGGAGCCGGTTAGCTTCCGGAATCAATCCGGGCATGCATACGCTAGGATGTATGTTGTCTTATATGCCGATTCATTACGATTGGTTTGCTCGTACAGGGATACCTGCGTTGGTAATGACCAGCGGGAATCTAAGCGATTTGCCGATAGCGATCACCCCAGAGGATGCGGAGGCGCAATTAGCGGGAAAGGTAGCGATCCTCTTGCATCATAATCGCCCGATCCATAACCGGGTAGATGATTCTGTATTGCAGGTATGCGGAGGACAACCTTGCTTGATCCGTCGTTCCCGGGGCTATGTGCCGGAGCCCTTTTTCACGGATACAAATGTGGAGGGGATCATGGCTTTCGGTGCGGAGAAAGTGAACACGTTCGCTTTGGGAAAAGGAGAGACGATCCTGCAAAGTCAATATATTGGCGACTTAAAGAACTGGGAGACTTTCCGGTTCTATACGGAATCTATGGAGCGGTTTCGTCATTTGTTTCGTTTCAATCCCCAGCGATTGGTTTGTGACCTGCATCCGGATTATCTTTCCAGCCAAGAGGCGGAACGTATCTCGAAATCTCTTTCCTTACCTTTATTAAAGGTACAACATCATCATGCTCATGCCGCTGCTTGTATGTTGGAGCATGGATTGAATGAGCCGGTTCTCGCTATCGTGATGGATGGGACAGGTCTGGGTGATGATGGTAAGGTTTGGGGAGGCGAGTTCTTCTTTTGTGACCGAGCGAAATACCGTCGCCTTTCCCATTTTGAGTATGTCCCGTTACCGGGAGGCGACAAGGCGGCAGAGGAGCCATGGCGAATGGTTGTCGCCTATTTGTGGCATTATTTCAAGGACGAACCGTCGGGTATTCCTTATCCAGCCGATTTCGTGGAACGCATAGGCACGGAAAGGATCGCTATGCTTGAACGAATGATGGAGAAAGGTGTGAATACACCCTATACATCCAGCGCTGGCCGGCTGTTTGATGCGGTAGCTTCTTTATTGGGGATTTGCGATGTCTCCAGCCACCAAGCGGAGGCTCCGGTCTTATTGGAGCAGGCGGCGATGGGAGAGAGGAACGCTTATGCGTATCCCGTCTCGGCGGAGGGAGAGGAAATCTCTTTTTATTCTTTGTTTGAGGCATTATTGCATGATAAGACGAACGAGGTCCCGGTGAGCTTGATATCCGCCCGTTTCCATACGACATTGGCTTCCTTGTTTGTGCAGAAAGCCCGCTTGTTGATTAAACGGACGAAAGCGACACAAGTGGTTATCTCGGGAGGATGTTTCCAGAATAAATTATTGACGGAGTCGATGAGGAGACAGTTCATCATGGCTGGGGTCCCCGTCTATATTCCGTCTCGTATACCTTGTAACGATGGGGGGATAGCCGTGGGGCAATTAACGATCGCCTCGGTGACTCCCTTTTAAAAGAGATCAGATATGCATGAGTTGTCTATAGCCCGTAGCATCGTGGAGCTGGTCGAGGAACAAGCGGATAACCGGGGAGCCTCGGTGGTCGAAGAGTTGGAGTTAGAGATAGGACATTTGTCCGGCGTAGAGATCCAAACCTTAGCGTTCGCATTGGATAGCGCCATAAAAGGTAGCAAGCTGGAAAAGGCCCGGATTATCCGTCATTATATTGAGGGGGAAGGACAGTGTAGCGACTGTGAGACCATTTTCCCAATGAACGCCTTGTTTTCCCCTTGTCCCCATTGTGGCTCCTATTTAGTTAAAATCCTTAAAGGGAAGGAACTTCGGGTGAAGTCGATTGTTATTAAAAAGGAATGATATATTAATGAAATAAAAACTTAAATACTATGTGCGGAACTTGCGGATGCGGAGAGCATCATCACCATCACGATCATACGCATGAGCATTCTCATGGCCATGAACATCATCACCATCCTGATGAAGGGATCGTAATCAATCTGGAACAAGATATACTTCAACGTAACAACTTATTGGCGGAGCGAAACCGGGGATATTTCGAGGCTAAGAACCTGTTCTGCCTGAACTTGATGAGTTCGCCCGGATCCGGTAAGACAACTTTGCTGGAAGAGACGATCCGCCGTTTGAAAGCGAAGCGACCGATCTATGTGATAGAAGGTGATCAACAAACCTCAAACGATGCCGACCGTATAGCGGCGTTGGAGATTCCCGTGTTTCAGGTAAATACCGGTACCGGCTGTCATTTGGAAGCCGACATGGTCAATCATGCCGTTAAGCATCTGAATCCGAAGGAGGGAGCGATCCTTTTTATAGAGAATGTCGGCAATCTGGTCTGTCCGGCCATGTTCGATCTCGGAGAGTCCAAGAAAGTCGTTATCGTGAGTACGACGGAGGGGGATGATAAACCGTTGAAATACCCACATATCTTTCAGGAGGCAGATATCTGCGTAATCAACAAGATTGATCTGGCTCCTTATCTGAATACAAAAGTGGAAGTGCTTCGGGAAAACGCCTTGAAGGTAAATCACCATCTCCAGATATTCGAGGTATCCGCCACGAAAGGAGACGGGATGGATGCATGGTGTGACTGGTTGCAGACAGAGAGTGCAAAGTGTAAATAAATACCACGGGTTTTAATGAATAAATGGAGAAAAAAACTATATTTGCTCCCATTCATTGAATCTAACTAATCAAAATGTTATGATTAACCGAGAATTGATTAATCCTCAAAGCATCGTAGTGGTGGGAGGTTCCAACAACGTACATAAACCGGGCGGTCGTATCGTGCGAAACCTGTTGGATGGAAAATATAAAGGAGAATTATGTGTGGTAAACGCCAAGGAGACAGACGTGCAAGGCGTCAAGTCTTATCCTTCTGTACATGATATCCCGGAGACGGAGTTGGCGATCATCTCGATTCCGAGTAAATCGTGCCCCGAGGTGATGGAAGTGCTGGCCCGGCAAAAGGGGGTAAAAGCTTTTATCGTGATCTCGGCCGGCTTCGGCGAGGAGACACACGAGGGCGGTATCTTGGAACAACAGATGCTGGATGTCGTGAATGAGGCGGGAGCTTCCTTGATCGGCCCGAACTGTATCGGGTTGATGAATATGAATTATCATGGCGTGTTTACGCAACCGATACCGGAATTCCATCCCGATGGCGTGGATTTCATCTCTAGCTCCGGCGGTACGGCCTTGTTCATTATCGAGTCGGCGCTGACAAAAGGGCTGCGTTTCTCTTCTGTTTGGTCGGTTGGAAACTCCAAGCAGAATGGAGTAGAGGATATCCTTGAATATATGGATCGGAACTTTGATCCGGTATTGGATTCCAAGATCAAGATGTTGTATATCGAGCAAATCAAGCAACCGGATAAATTGTTGTATCATGCGTCTTCCTTGATACGTAAGGGATGCAAGATCGCCGCTATCAAGGCGGGAAGTACGGAGTCGGGAAAGCGAGCTGCCTCTTCGCATACGGGCGCTATCGCTAGTTCGGACTCTGCCGTGGAGGCTTTGTTCCGTAAGGCGGGTATCGTGCGTTGTTTTAGCCGTGAGGAATTGACTACCGTGGCGAGTATCTTTACCTTGAAAGACGTGAAAGGGAAGAATTGTGCGATCGTGACACATGCCGGAGGGCCTGCGGTAATGCTGGCGGACGCTTTATCCAAGGGGCGTTTGAATGTTCCTAGTTTGGAAGGCCCTATTGCTGATGAGTTGAAATCCAAATTGTATCCGGGTGCCGCTGTCGGTAATCCGATTGATATTATCGGTACGGGGACACCGGAACATCTGGCTACAGCCATCGATTTCTGTGAGAATCGTTTCGATAATGTGGATTTGATGATGGTCATCTTCGGTAGTCCCGGTTTGGTAAAACTTTATGATACCTACGAGGTACTTCATAAAAAGATGGAAGAGTGCAAGAAGCCGATCTTCCCGATATTACCGTCTATCGTAACGGCCGGACCGGAAGTGAAGAGCTTTGTCAAGAAAGGCCATGTGAACTTCTCGGACGAGGTGACATTGGGTACTGCCCTTTCACGGGTGATCAATACGCCGAAACCGATGAGCACGGATATCCAGCTATATGGCGTGGATGTACCGGAAGTTCGTCGTATCATAGATCGGTTGCCGGGTAGCGGTTATTTAAATCCGGAGGAAGTGCGTACATTGTTGCGTGCCGCTAATATCCCGTTAGTGGAGGAATATGCTTCGGATGATAGGGATGCGTTGCTGGCTTTTGCCAAGAAGGTGAAATATCCGGTGGTAGCCAAGGTTGTAGGGCCTGTGCATAAGAGCGATATCGGTGGTGTGGCCTTGAATATCCGTGGAGAAGAGCATTTATTGTTCGAGTATGAACGTATGATGCGTCTGCCGGGTGTTACGGGCATCATGGTACAACCGATGTTGAAAGGACAGGAATTATTCTTGGGAGCTAAATATGAGGATCGTTTCGGCCATGTGGTACTTTGCGGGTTGGGTGGAATCTTCGTGGAGGTATTGAAAGATGTGTCTTATGGTTTGGCTCCGTTGTCATACGATGAGACTTATTCAATGATTCGTTCTTTGAGAGGGTATCCGATCATTAAAGGTACACGTGGGCAAAAGGGTATCGACGAGCAACAATATGCGGACATTATCGTTCGCCTCTCTACCTTATTGCGTTTTGCCAGCGAGATAAAGGAAATGGATATAAATCCGTTGGTGGCTACGGATAGAGGCTTGTTCGCTGTAGACGCCCGTATCCGTATAGAGAAATAAAAAAACAAGCTCCTTTCACTACTGAATGCTAATATACTTAGCAGAGGTGAAAGGAGCTTTTCTTATTTTTTAGTCTTCTTCTTTTTCTTATCGGGAAGATACTCTTTCAGAAAGCGTTTGAAGCTACTTAACGATACATTGTATTTCTCCGCTATCTGAGCGTAAGTCAAGCTCAGGTCTTTCAAGTCTTTCTCGATTTGTTCCTTATAAGGCTCCAAGCGTCCCATTTGTTGACTACCTTTCGGACGGCCCAGCACCACACCTTTACTTCTGATCAAGGCAAGGGCTTCCTTCGTACGGATAGAGACCAGCTTTCGCTCGATCTCAGAGACCAGACCGAAGGTAAAGGCCAAAGTCTTACTGTCGATATTATCCTCGAACACATATCCGTCGCTTACGCTACGGAGCGTTACCTTTCGCTCTATACAAAGCAAAATGATATGGATGATCTCGATCATCTTACGGCTCACACGGGATATATCGGACACAAGTATCTCATCCCCGGGACTTAAAGATTTGACAATACTTTCCAGTCTGCGGTTCGCACGAGGACTATTTCCCACCTCTTTAGCCCACTTCCCGATCTCTATCTTCTGAGATTCTGCAAATTCCCGGATCACAGCTTCTTGGACCTCGGAGTTTTGCTTATTGTTATATGTTCGGATAAAAGCAATTGTCATAATGTATATATTTAATTATCTCCTTTTAATAACAGATCGACTTACGATAAGTTCAAATATGACAAATATATGAAACACTTTAATTCGGTTGGCTTAAAAACAAAAAAACCAACTAATAAATTTATTAGTTGGCTCTTTGCGGAAGCGGGGGGATTCGAACCCCCGGTACCCTAACGAGTACGTCAGTTTAGCAAACTGGTGGTTTCAGCCACTCACCCACACTTCCTTGTGTGTTCTGTGCTTCTTCCTTAGAATTGCGATGCAAAGGTAGAACTATAATTTTAAATAAACAAGGCTTTGCACATCATTTTTTTCGAAAAAAGATACTACTTTTGTGCCTTATTCTGATATTCAATAGATTATTCATGGATTTGAACAAACAAATTTTATCGAGGCGTCCGATAATTATCGCCTTGATAGCGATTCTCGTTGTTTTGATAGGCGGTGGAGGCTTTTGGGTGTACCGTTTGGCTTGGGCTCCGAATTTTAAGCCGGATAAGACGGTCTATGTCTATATAGATGATAAAAAGGATTTTGATGATCTTTGCCGGCAGTTGAGTGATTCGGCGAACTGTCTCCGTATCGGTAGCTTTAAGCAATTGAGTGGATTGTTGAAGTATCCTGCGTCCATGCGTACCGGTCGATACGCCGTGAAACCCGGCATGAGTAATTTAACCTTATTGAATGACTTGCGGAGAGGACATCAAGTAGCGACCCGGGTTACTTTTAATAATATCCGTTTCAAGGAAGATTTGGCGGAACGTATAAGTGATCAATTGATGTTCGGGAAGGAAAATCTCCTGCGTCTATTGAATGATTCCGTGTATTGCGACTCTTTAGGTTTTACCCCGGAAACGATCCATGCCCTTTTCATTCCTAATACCTATGAGATTTATTGGAATATATCCGCGGATAAATTTATACGTCGCATGAAGCGTGAATATGACGCTTTCTGGACACCGGAACGATTGAAAAAGGCAGAGGAGATCGGGCTTACTCCAGTTGAGGTATCTATCTTGGCTTCTATCGTAGAAGAGGAGACGGCGGCATCGGACGAATATCCAATCGTGGCGGGGCTTTATATCAACCGCCTTCATGCTGGTATTCCTTTACAGGCAGACCCTACCGTAAAGTTTGCGGTGGGGGATTTTTCTTTGCGACGTATCTTATTTGAGCATTTGGAAATAGATTCTCCCTATAATACCTATAAATATGCGGGCCTGCCTCCTGGTCCTCTACGGATTCCTACTATCAAGGGCTTGAATAGCGTATTGAATCATACGAAACATAAATACTTATACATGTGCGCTAAGGAGGATTTCTCGGGACGGCATAATTTCGCCGTGACGTTGGCGGAGCATAACCGCAATGCCAACCGGTATCGGGCGGAGTTGAATAGGCGCCGGATACGGTAATGGATCTAGTATAAATCATAAGTCTCTCATTCTAAATTGAACATTTTTCATTACCTTTGGCAGCTAAATAGTGTGAATAGTCAATATTAAGAAAACAGATACACATGGAAAAACATTTATTTTTGGGGGACGAGGCCATAGCGCAAGCCGCTATAGACGCTGGAATCTCCGGGGTGTACGCATACCCGGGAACCCCTTCTACTGAAATCACAGAATATATCCAAGGTTCTCCGGTAACGAAGGAAAGAGGTATCCATTGTCGCTGGAGCACAAATGAGAAAACCGCCATGGAAGCCGCTTTGGGTATGTGCTATGCCGGTAAACGTGCGCTTTGCTGCATGAAGCACGTGGGTTTGAATGTAGCCGCCGATTGCTTTATGAACGCCGCTATGAGCGGTATCAACGGAGGTTTGATCATCCTTACGGCCGACGACCCATCCATGCACTCTTCCCAGAATGAGCAAGACAACCGTATTTATGGCAATTTCGCCATGATCCCGATGTTTGAGCCATCCAGCCAGCAAGAGGCTTATGATATGGTATATCATGGATTCGAGTTATCCGAGAAATTAGGGTATCCTATCTTGCTGCGTGTAACGACCCGTATGGCGCATTCTCGTGCCGGTGTCGTAACCAGCCCGTTGAAGCCGGAGAACCGGATGAATTGTCCGGAAGACGGTCGTCAACGTTTTATCTTACTCCCGGCATTGGCCCGTAAACGTTTCAAGAGTTTGCTGGCGTCTCAAGAGGCTTTCACGGAAGCTTCCGAGAATTCCGCGTATAATAAGTATTTCGATGCCCCGAATAAAGACTTGGGTATCATCACGACGGGTATCGCTTTCAATTATCTTTCCGAGAATTATCCGGACGGTTTCGAGCATCCCGTATTGAAGATCTCCCAGTATCCGCTTCCGAGAAAGCAAGTGGAGAAGATCGTTGGCGAGTGTAAGGAGATCTTGGTGTTGGAAGAGGGATATCCGGTCGTTGAAGAGCAATTAAAAGGTTTCTTGGCGAAAGGCGTGACGGTTCATGGCCGTCTGGACGGTACGCTTCAGCGTGACGGCGAGCTTACGCCAGACGCGGTAGGCAAAGCCTTGGGTAAGGAGATCCAGAGCTATTACGCGATCCCCGAGGTGGTTGAGCAACGTCCGCCCGCATTGTGCCAAGGTTGTGGACACCGGGATATGTATGAGGCCTTGAACGAGGTGATCGCCGAGTATAACGGTACGGCTAAGGTGTTTGGCGATATCGGCTGTTATACCTTGGGAGCTTTGCCTCCTTTCCGTGCGATCGATTCTTGTATCGATATGGGCGCCTCCATCACGATGGCGAAGGGCGCTTCCGACGCGGGTGTATTCCCTGCTATCTCCGTGATCGGCGATTCTACGTTTACCCATTCCGGTATGACTGGTTTGCTGGATTGCGTGAACGAGAACACGAATATCACCATCGTTATCTCCGATAATGAGACGACGGCCATGACCGGAGGGCAGGATTCCGCCGGAACAGGACGTCTGGAGTCTATCTGCGCCGGTATCGGTGTGGATCCGGCTCACATCCGTGTGATGGTTCCTTTAAAAAAGAACTTCGAGGAGATGAAGTCTATCATCCGTGAGGAAATCGAGTACAAGGGTGTATCCGTATTGATCCCCCGCCGTGAGTGTATCCAGACATTAACCAGAAAGAAAAAAGCAAGCAAGAAATGAAAACAGATATTATACTATCAGGTGTAGGAGGACAGGGTATCCTTTCTATCGCCGCCGTTATTGGAGAAGCCGCCTTAAAAGAAGGTCTGTATATGAAGCAAGCGGAAGTACACGGTATGAGTCAACGGGGGGGAGACGTGCAGTCTAACCTGCGTCTTTCCGACGAGCCGATCGCCTCGGACTTGATCCCGAAGGGCCACGCCGATTTGATCATCTCCTTGGAACCGATGGAGAGCTTGCGTTATCTGCCTTACCTGAAGAAAGAGGGTTGGCTGGTGACGAACTCCCGTCCGTTCGTGAACATCCCGAACTATCCGGAGATCGAGAAAGTGAACGCCGAGTTGGACAAGCTCCCTCACAAGGTCGTATTGGACGTGGAGGAGATCGCCAAGGAAGCGGGTTCTGTCCGTGCCGCCAATATCGTGATGCTGGGGGCTGCTACCCCATTTATCGGGATCGAGTATGATAAGATCGAGGCGGGAATCCGTCAGATATTCGGTCGTAAGGGCGAGGATATAGTTAATATGAACCTAAAGGCATTGAAAGCCGGTTATGACTTAGCGCAAAGTCTGCGGTAAATCTTTCTCCGGGTTTGCATGGTATCAGCGTACGTGACATCTCCGGGTTTCACGTACGTTTTTTTTAACATCTAACCCCCTAGAACTTTTAGAAGAGCTGTCGAGGGGTAGGTACAGCATCGTAGAACTTTCGTAAGCCTTAGAATTATGCGGTTTGATGAGAATTTTAATGTATCTTTGTCGCTGAATCCTAAACGAGAAATGATTAAGGTTATGAAGAAGTATTTATTGGTTAGTTTACTAGCGTTATTGGCTTTCGTAGGCAAAGCTCAGGAGGATAACTCCGATATCGTGAAGGTCGGCGATGCCATGCCGTCATTTACGATTGTTTCCGACAACGGGAGTAAGTTGCAGTCCGCTTCGTTAAAGGGAAAAGTGATCCTCGTGAATTTCTTCGCCACTTGGTGTCCTCCCTGCCAAAAAGAATTGGCCGCTGTCCAACAAACCCTCTGGCCGAAATACAAGAACAACAAGGACTTCGTTCTCTTGGTGATCGGGCGTGAGCATTCCGATGCCGATCTACAGAAATATAACGAGAAAAAAGGCTTCGATTTTCCATTGTATCCCGATAAGGACCGGGCTATTTTCGGCGCTTTCGCCAAGAACTTGATCCCTCGTGGCTATTTGGTCGGAAAAGACGGGAAGATCATTTATACGAGCAAAGGCTATACCGACGAGGAATTTGCTGAGTTAATGACTAAAATAGAGGGTGCGTTAAAATAAGAATCATGAAATATAGTAACATACATTTAATTTATTTTTCTCCGACACACACGTCCGCCAAGATCGTTTACGCGATAGCGGAAGGAATGGGTGCCACTTCGATGTCCGAGTCGGATGTCACTTGTGAGAGTCTGGATATGGAAGAGTATATTGATGATGAGCTGACGATTATAGCCGCTCCTGTATACGGTGGCCGTGTGGCGGAGACTGCCATGGAACGTTTTCGCATGTTCCGTTCTGCCCACCATGCGCCGGTAGTCCCCGTGGTACTGTATGGGAACCGGGATTATGAGGATGCCTTGAAAGAGCTCTGTGATTTAGTGTCGGAGCAGGGGTTCGTACCTGTGGCTG
>ENA-OPAW01001092-OPAW01001092.1-human-gut-metagenome-genome-assembly--contig:-NODE-1092-length-14173-cov-7.343533_pt1 | contig 14173 bp, 6 predicted proteins | sample MGYA00241060_ERZ501436 | MGnify/ENA primary metagenome ERZ501436 (study PRJEB25962, sample SAMEA2042619) | human gut metagenome | biome: human gut; feature: human-associated habitat; material: faeces... | reverse complement strand
AAACAGGGTGTTGCCCTGTTTGCTGATAAATACCGTTCACAATATTTGAGAGGAGGCAATGATAAATGAAAAAACGAATATACTGTATTACCACCGCACTCTGTCTTGTGCTTTGCATCGTACTTTGCATTGCATTTGCTGCCGTATGCAGCAAGGCGGAAAACAGCAAAACCCTGTTGCCGGAGGTGCGAAACAACGGCACAGCAATCCAATGGAGAGATACCGCCGAAGAGGAATGGCACGATCTTGTAGCTCTTGACACGCTCAGAGGTGCTGTAGGAGAAAACGGCAAGGACGGAATAAACGGCAAGGACGGAATAAACGGCACTGACGGAAAAGACGGCACTGACGGTAAAAACGGCGTTGACGGCAAAGACGGTACTAATGGAAAGAACGGTCTTGACGGAAAAAACGGTACTAATGGAAAAGACGGTGCTGACGGCAAAGACGGTACTGACGGAAAGAACGGTACTGACGGAAAGAACGGTACTGACGGAAAGAACGGTCTTGACGGCAAAGACGGTATTGACGGCAAAAACGGTCTTAACGGCAAAGACGGTACTGACGGTAAAAACGGCATTGACGGCAAAGACGGTACTGACGGTAAAAACGGCATTGACGGCAAAGACGGTACTAATGGAAAGAACGGTCTTGACGGCAAAGACGGTACTGACGGTAAAGACGGCATTGACGGTAAAGACGGTGCTGACGGAAAAGACGGTACTGACGGCAAAAACATAGAGGTACAAAGAACAACAGAATATATACAGTGGCGCTATGAGGGAGAAGACTGGCAAAACCTTGTTGCCATTTCCGATATAAAAGGACCCACAGGGCAGAACGGTAAAGACGGAGCAAACGGAAAAACACCGGAGTTCCGTGTAAATGAAAACAATCTTCAATGGCGTTATGTCAGTGACGAAATATGGCTAAATCTTTACGATCTTTCAAATTTGAAAGGTCTTGACGGCAAAGACGGAATCGACGGAAAGAACGGTGTCGATGGTATTGACGGCAAAAACGGTGATACGCCGTTCATCGGTGAAAACGGCAACTGGTGGCTCGGAGTGACCGACATTGGCGTGAAAGCCGCAGGTGTTGACGGTGAAAAAGGCGACAAGGGAGATAAAGGAGATGCCGGACAGAACGGTAAGGACGGAGCAAACGGAAAAACACCTGAGTTCCGTGTAAATGAAAATAACCTACAGTGGCGTTATGTCGGCGATGAAATATGGCTTAACCTTTACGATCTTTCAATTTTGAAAGGTCTTGACGGCGCAGACGGTAAGGACGGTATAAACGGCAAAGACGGTGTTGACGGCAAAGACGGCAACACCCCCTTCATCGGTGAAAACGGCAACTGGTGGATTGGAACGACCGATACGGGAGTGAAAGCCACAGGAGTTGACGGTGAAAAAGGAGACAAAGGAGACATCGGTGAAAAAGGCGAAAAGGGTGACAAAGGAGATAAAGGCGACAAAGGTGACGCAGGTCAGAACGGCAGCTGTTCGGGATATTTTTACGGAGAGGCAAACTCTCCGAGTACAGTACTGAATAACAGTCGTGTCAATATTTCTGTCTACGAAAAAATAAACAAGGGCGGCTTGATTTCATCCTACATGAATAATATTACACTCAAAAAAGGACATATTTACAATGTCTGCTTAAGCGGTTCTCTCGAAGTTGGTTCAAACGAATTCAACAACAGCGGCAATTACTCTATTCAGATGACAGACGGTTATGATGACGATCTGTGCAGGGAGCTTACGCGAATAAAAAGAGACGGGACAAAAATACCGTATACCAATGATCAACATTCCTTTAATTTCAACAGAATGTATGATGCGTCAAATAAAGACATTACATTGCAGTTGTGGTTTGAAAATTCGGCATACAATACTTATCTCGGTGGCTTCAGAGGTACCATTACAATAACCGCTCTTGACTGAGCCGACATATACGAAAACGGAGGTAGCATGAAATGAGAAATCGAATACTCAGCATCCTGCTCTGCCTTTGCATGGCGGCGTGTATGCTCCCCACCGTGGCATTTGCGGCAGATACAGGAAAGGCGATCCGGCTTGGCACAGACGCACTGAATAAAAATGTAAACACAGCGGCCGCACCGACCGTGTATTTCGGGCAAGACCATGAAAACAATCCCGGCGCATGGCGTGTGTTCGGCTATAACGGAAGCGGCGTTGCCGGCGCACAGGACGGTCTGCTCCCCTTCATGGGTGCAAACGGCAACTGGTGGATCGGCGAGAAAGACACCGGTGTGAAAGCGGCGGCGGACAGCACGATTGCCGCAGGATCTTCTGCCATTGTCGAAAAAAGTCCGCTGGCGGTAATAGCTGTTACTGTGGCAGGAACTTCACTTTTGAGCAACATAGTTTTGATTTTGTACATTGTACTGAAAAAGAAAAAAGGTCTTGTTTGAGGCTACGAAACGGAGGTAGAAAGAAATGAAGAAACGAATACTTAGCATCCTGCTCCTATGCTGCATGGTGCTGACGCTGCTGCCGACAGCAACCTTTGCTGCGGATGAGCTACCGGATGTCAAGCTTTCCGTCCCAACGACGTTTGACAAGATAGTGGACCTTACGGGGCAGAACAAAGAATTGAAAATCAAGGACAGCAAGACCTATCTGATCAAGGGCTCCACAGATCCGAACTGGTATTTTCAGTACCGGATCAAAATTGATGGCAAGAACAATACACCGCACATCTTTCTGGACGGTGTCCGCCTTCAGGCACCCAAAGACGGCCCTGCCATCGAGCTTTACGGCGGTGCCTCCGCCTGTCTGTACTTTATCGGCAACGACAGCGAGCTGATCGGCGCGGAGAACTTCGCTGCGCTGCAGAAAAACAAAACCGATGGCTATCTCCGGGTTCTGGTGCAGACGGGGACAAAGCTCACGTGTGAAGGCGGCAGGTATGGCGCTGGCATCGGAGGCTCAAAGGTCGGAATCAAGAACTTCTCGCAGGGACACGGCATGAACCTTCATTTCGGCTCTCTGGCGACGGGTATCTATGGCGGTGAGATTCTTGCGACCAGCGGCGTATACGGTGCGGGTATCGGCGGCGGTCAGGGCGGCGTCGGCGAGCAGATTTATGTGTATTCCGGCAAGCTGACGGTGCGGTCCGTTTCGGAAGGCGCAGGGATCGGTGGCGGTCAGGGCGGCCCCGGACGCTTTATTTATATCAAGGGCGGCACGGTGAATGCCGGCAGCGAGTCAGGCGGAGCAGGAATAGGCAGCGGCGATCAAGACGGACAGAACAAGTCGGAAGATGCGCATCATATCGAGATTTCCGGTGGAACGGTCGAAGCTTGGAGTAACTATGCCGGCGCAGGAATCGGTGGCGGAAGAGGCGGTTCGGGCTATGACATTTCCATCACTGGCGGCGTGGTGAGGGCGCAGGGCTACTTGGGCGCGGGCATCGGCGGCGGCATGAACGGCAACAGCGGGAACATTCTGATCAAGGACACAACGCTGACTGCGCTGGCCTTTCCGCTTTATCAGGACTACGGTTATACAGAGCTGTCTGCATCCGCGGTCGGAAGAGGCTCGAACCGGGCGTACTACATGGCAGTGATGCAAGATCAGGAATTTGCAATGAGTATAGAAGAGAACATCAAAATCGGAGCCTCGGACGGGAAGTCCGTGTGGCTGAGCGCGACAGGGTGGCAGTGGCGCCACAACCAGGAACCGTATAAGAAGTACTGGGGCACCACAACGGAGCTTCTTATCCCCAACGAAAATGGGCGCGTGGACCTGCAGCGGTTGAGCCTGCCATATGCCTACAATTACGGCAGAGTGATCAGCAAGCTGGAGCTGCGCTGCGAGGAAAGCACATGCAGCCATGAACTGGGTTGGACGGACCGGGACGGCTGCCACATCTGGGCCTGTGTGAAATGCGGCGCGCGAGACCCCGCTGCGGAAATGTCCAAACAAAACGCCAAACACATTCCCGGCGACTGGGGCAATCAGAAGCAACTCTGCACTGTGTGCGGCCATGTGATGGGAACGGACACGAAGGCGCCGGTGCTGGAGGGTTTGAAGGACGGTGAGAGCTACACCGTCGAGGATATCATCGATGGAAATCCCGGCGCGTACACCTTCACCGTGAGCGACCCGGCTGCATCGGGAGAGACGTCCTCCGGCATCAAGTCGGTGACCATCAACGGCGAGCCGCAAACCGGTCCCACCTATCGTCTCCCCGCGCCAGATGGCGGCAACAATGACGCGGGAGCGGAACATACCGTGGTCGCGACTGACAACGCGGGCAATACCACCATGGCAACCGTGAAGATCTACCGGTGGCACCACGTGAAGGTCATCAGCCCGGACGGCAACGGCACGGCTTCCGCATCTCCTGCAAAAGCCGTAGTCGGCACGGAAATCACCCTGACCGCAACGCCCAACGAGGGCTACCACTTTAAGGAGTGGGAGGTCATGAGCGGCGGCGTAACCATCGAGAACGATAAGTTCACCATGCCGGACAGTGATGTGGAGGTCAAAGCAATTTTCGAGGAGGACGCGCCTCCTGTGCCTGCCGAGTATACCGTCAGATTCAATGCCAACGGTGGCGACGGCACAATGGAAGATGTCACCGGCGTTTCCGGCAGCTACACCCTGCCCGCCTGCGGTTTTACTGAACCGGAAGGCAAGCAATTCAAGGGCTGGTCAACCAGTGCCGATGGTTCGGTTATTTCCGGCACGACCTATGAAGTAAGCTCGGATACTACCTTCTATGCAATTTGGGAGAGTAAAGAGTATTACATCATCGTAATGGACGGCAAAGCGACAATCGGTGCAGGAAGCGAAATCAGTAAAGCGACGCAAGGCACAACCATTACTCTGACCGCAAATGCGGCTCCTGACGGTAAGGTGTTTGATAAGTGGGTAGTAGAAAGCGGCAGTACTACTCTTGAAGATGCGAACAGTGAAACAACTACTTTCATAATGCCTGACAGTGAAGTCAGCGTGAAAGCGACCTACAAGAACGCACCTGTCACCACCTATAGCCTCACAACACAGGTAAACGGCGGTCACGGAACGATTTCCGCAAGCAAAACCGGACTGACCGAAGGCTTCACCGAAACGGTTATCTTTACTCCTGATGACGGCTATGAAATCGACATTGTTACTGTGAACGGCGTTGCAACAGACGTACTTTCCAATATCCTGAATGTTACGATGGATGCAGACAAAACCGTTATTGTAACATACAAGGCAATTCCCCATACCCATACTTACGATCGGGAAATTCAGAAGCCGGAAACCCTCAAGTCGGCTGCCGACTGCACCAACGATGAAGTATATTTCAAGAGCTGCTCCTGTGGAGAGATTAGCACAACAGAAACCTTTACGGTAGCAGGTACACAGCTCGGGCACGCATGGGCAAGTGTTTGGAGCAAGGAAACAGACAATCATTGGAAAGAATGCTCTCGCTGCCACGAAAAGAAAGACGAGGCGGCTCACGATTTCAAGTGGGTTGTTGACAGGGAAGCGACCGCAACCAAAAAGGGTTCCAAGCATGAAGAATGCAAGGTTTGCAGCTACAATAAGGCGGCAGTTGAGATTCCGGCTACCGGCTCCACAACAAAACCGACCGATCCTACGCAGACCAACCCGAGCCCCGGCGCAGAAAGCCCGAAAACCGGCGACAACAACAATCTTATGATGTGGATCGCACTGCTCTTTATCAGCGGCGGTATTCTGACAGGTGTAATGGTATTTGATAAGAGAAAAAGGCATTCTGTCAAATAATCAAAGATAAGTAATAATTAACGTACTATCACATAAACATTGCAAATACGGCACAGATGGTATAAACTGCTGTGCCGTATTTCTTTTCTTGGCGACTGCGTTTGAGAAATCTCTACCCAAAAGGGAAAAAACAGGCGAAAAGGGTAGAAAATCCCAGTGCCGCCGCCCGGAAATCTCTACCCAAACAGCGGGAATTAGCCAAAAAGGTAGAGATTCCCGCAGCCCCCGTCCGGAAATCTCTACCCAAACAGCGGAAATCAGCCAAAAAGGTAGAGATTCCCGCAGCCCCCGTCCGGAAATCTCTACCCAAATAGCGAAAATCGGCCGAAAAGGTAGAGATTCCAACTTCCTGCCGTCTGGAAATCTCTACCCAAATAGCGAAAATCGGCCGAAAAGGTAGAGAATCCCAAGCTTGCTTGTTGGAAATCTCTACCCAAACAGCGGAAAACGGCCAAAAAGGTAGAGAAGCCTACAGCTACCGCCCGGAAATCTCTACCCAAACAGCGAAAATCGGTCGAAAAGGGTAGAGAATCCCGAACCAGCTTATCAGAAATGATCTCTACCCAAACAGCGAAAATCAGCTGAAAAGGTAGAGATTCCCGCAGCCCCCGTCCGGAAATCTCTACCCAAACAGCGAAAATCAGCTGAAAAGGTAGAGATTCCCGCAGCTCCCGTCTGGAAATCTCTACCCAAAAGGGAAAAAACAGGCGAAAAGGGTAGAAAATCCCAGTGCCGCCGCCCGGAAATCTCTACCCAAACAGCGGGAAACAGCCTCTCCGGCTCATACCCCGGCCTCGCCAGCTCACACCCCTCGGTCTCGTCGGCTCATACCCCGGCCTCGCCGGTTCACATCTTATCAATCGTGTCCAGCCATATCCTGCTGCAGGCGTCACTAGGCATGCGCAGGTCACCCCTTGGGGAGATGGCAACAGAGCCGACCTTAGGTCCGTCAGGGAGGCAGGAACGCTTGAACTGCTGGCTGAAGAAACGGCGGTAGAATACCTTAAGCCATTTAAGGATTACAGCGTCATCATAGACATCTTTAAACGCAATTTTTGCGATTCTGTATATCTTATCGGGAGCAAATCCAAAACGTAAAATATAATAAAGGAAAAAGTCATGAAGCTCATAAGGTCCGACAAGGTCCTCTGTTTTCTGGGAGATTTTGCCGTCCACAGGAGGAAGAAGTTCAGGACTTACAGGAGTATCAAGTATATCCAAAAGCAGGTTTTTTAAGGTGTCATTGTTGCAGGTATCGGCATAGAAACGCACAAGGTGGCGCACCAGGGTCTTTGGAATACCTGAATTGACGGCATACATTGACATGTGGTCGCCATTGTAGGTTGCCCAGCCCAGTGCAAGCTCCGATAAATCACCGGTGCCGATAACCATACCGTTATACAGGTTGGCACCGTCCATAAGAATCTGTGTTCTTTCTCTTGCCTGACAGTTCTCGTAGGTTATGTCGTGTTTGTCAGGGTCCTGACCGATATCCTCAAAATGGATATTAACGGCATTTTTGATATTTACCTCTTTGAGAGTGCCATGTAATGCGGCAACAAGATTGCAGGCATTGTTGTAAGTCCTGTCAGTTGTGCCAAAACAAGGCATCGTGTAGGCAATTATATTTTCGCGAGGAATCGAAAGCATATCAAAAGCCTTGACGATGACCAAAAGGGCAAGAGTTGAATCAAGACCGCCGGATATACCGATGACTGCATGTTTACTGCCCGTGTGTTTAAGCCTCTTTTTAAGTCCCATTGCCTGGATGGAAAGGATTTCTTCACAGCGAAGTTCTCTTTCTTCAACGGATGATGGGACAAAAGGCGTCATATTGTAAAACCTGTTTAATGAAAGGTCTTTAATTGCAAGGGAAAAATAAACAGTAGTATAGTCCTTTGAAACATTAGGGAAGGTTGTCATTCTTCTGCGCTCATTTTTAAGCCTGTCAAGGTCTGTGTCACCATAGATTATTCCGTTCTTAAAACGCTTTGATTCCGCAAGAACGGTTCCATTCTCGGCTATTATATTATGTCCGCCGAATACAAGATCCTGTGTGGATTCACCCTCACCCGCATTTGCATAGATGTAGGTAGATATAAGTCTGGCTGACTGACCGGAAATCAAATCCCTGCGGTACCGGTCCTTACCGACAGTTTCATCACTGGCAGAGCAGTTGACGATTACCGTAGCGCCTGCAAGGGCATGATTTATGGAAGGAGGTGAGGGAACCCATACATCCTCACAGATTTCCGCACCGATAATAAGGGATGGAATATTTTTACATGCAAATAACAGCTTTGAACCAAACGGAACGGAACAGTCACCGACTGTTACATTAACACATTCGTCAAAACCCGGGGTGAAATGCCTTATTTCATAAAATTCCGAATAAGAGGGAAGATTTTTTTTGGGGATAAGACCGATAATTCTGCCGTCACATAATGCGGCGGCGACATTGTAGAGACAATTACCGTACATAAAAGGCAACCCTACAAAGGCAATAAAGTTCTTATCTTTTGTATATTCTGCAAGACGGATTACTGCGTCAAGAGAGTTCCTAAGAAGTGTATCCTGTAAAAAAAGATCGTTACATGTGTATCCTGTAAGACAAAGTTCGGGAAATACCAGAACCGAAACATTATTTTTGGCTGCCTCATCCATATATGCTTTAATCGAAAGCTCATTGGCTAAGGGGTCTGCGACTGTCACATCGGGAGAAACAGCGGCACATCTTATAAAATTATCTCTCATATTATTAGTCCTTTAACATATTTAGTGTACATTTTTCAGTACTTTGGTAAGAGTATAAAATATTGTTAAGGAAATTTCAATATGATATAATCGTTATATGTCAGAGCCCCGCTTTGCAAAGGGCTGTATTAATTGCATTGACAAGGATTATTGAGGTGTATTTATTTTCATCATTAAATACAAGATTCTCCGTAGAATTATTTTGAACAATCTGTGATGCAATTTCCGTAAGTGATGAAGATATAAGAGGATACATTGTTGTAACGGCTTCTGATACATTTACCATGCTTATTGATTTGATTTGTTCATGGTCCACCACAACTTCAATATTTACCGGATTTGAAGACAATACGATGGATGCTTCATATATACCCGGAGAAAAGGTGGATTTTTTGGCTGACTCGCTGTTTTTTTTGCTGTGTCCTTTTATGATTAATACAAGAAGAATAATGAGCAGTATTGCAAGGACGGCGAAAACGATAGTATAGATTATCTCTTTCATTTTAAAAACAAGTATTTTGGTCTTTGTACTCATGAATAACTCCAACATCTGATTATTACAGATGTATTCATTTAAGGTAGGAAATATGTCAATTAAAATTTTATATGGTCCTTCGGGACATGGAAAAACAGAATATGTATATTCGGATATAGTTAAGGAAGCATGTGCCAATTCTGACAAAAAATATGTATTTATCGTACCGGAGCAGTCATCTTTGCAGGCACAGAAAAGGGTCGTAAGGATGCACCCCTCACATGGTGTTTTTAATATAGATGTACTTACTTTCGGAAGACTCTGCTACAGAGTGTTTGAAGAATTGCAGATAGAGCTTAAGGAAACCATTGACGATACGGGTAAAAATCTTATCGTCAGAAAAATACTTAATAATATAAAGTCAGATTTCCGTATTATTAAGGCAGGCAGAAGACAGGGCTTTGTCAGCGAGATGAAGTCAATGATTTCAGAACTGAAACAGTACGGAATTACGCCTGATATGCTTAAAGAGATAGCAGTGAGTGCAGGCAGTGACAGACTCAGGGATAAGTTAGAGGACATAAGCCTTATTTACAGTGAATTTGAGAATTATATCAGGGACAGGTTTGTTACGGTTGAAGATAAACCGGAACTTTTATACAGATTCATTGATAATTCCGATTTACTTAAGGGAAGCACTGTTGTATTTGATGGGTTTACAGGATTTACACCTGTCCAGTACAGGCTGATAGAGAAAATTGCTCTGCAGGCGGAGAATATTATAGTGACGGTTACCATTTCATCCCCTGCCATAAATAACATCAATACGGATATGGGAATGGATGAGCTTTTTTATATGAGTAAGGATATGATAAGGAAGCTTGGAGTGATAGCTGATAATGTCCGTATTCCTTTTTTGATGCAAAGAATTGAAAGTGACCATTCAAAATATCGTTTCCGCAATTCGCCTGCCCTTAATTTTCTGGAAGAAAATATTTTCAGATATAACGGCAATACCTTTGGCGGCAATACGGAGGATATACATATAAGTGAGCATTTAAACGGCAAAGAAGAGATTCAATATGCTGCGGCGGCCATCTTAAAGGAAGTAAGAACCCATGGTTACCGATTTAACGATATAGGAGTTATTCTTGGGGATAAGGATAATTTTGCCAACGAAACCGCCAGAATTTTTAAGGAATCGGGCATTCCCTTTTTTATGGATAACAAAAGAAGCCTTATAGGTAATCCAATGGTTGAATATATAAGAGGTATCATTGCACTTATTAAAGAACGCTTTTCCTATGAAGTCGTGTTCCGTGTACTGAAAAACGGGCTTTGCGGATTTGAACGTGATAAAGTTAATATTTTTGAGGATTATATTCTTGCTTTTGGTATAAATGGTTTTGACAGATATTGTGAAAAGTTTGTAAGAGCATACAAGTCAAAAGAAATGGGACTTGATGTAATTAATGAAGTAAGAGAGGATTTTTGCTGCCTTATTTCAGAATTTTACAGCGATATGACAAAGGGAACCAAGGTCTCGGATTACGTCAATGCCGTGTATGATTTTATGGAAAAAGAAAACCTCTATGAGGAGATGGAAATGCTGGCAGATAATACGGAGGATGAGGATAAGGCGGAAGAATTCCGCAAAAGCTACGGACATGTGGTAACATTACTTGAAAGAATATATGATATGTTAGGTGACGAGACTATGACGGTAAAAGAATTTGCCGAAATTATGGATGCCGGCTTTGAAGAGATAAAGGTGGGTATAATTCCACCCTCCAATGACTGTGTAATGGTTGGGGATCTGGAGCGTTCAAGAATTGATAATATCAAGGTGCTCTTTGTACTTGGTGCCAATGAAGGAATTATTCCTAAAATAGGAGATAACCATGGTATTTTGTCTGAGGAGGAGCGCATGACGCTTTCCGATATGCAGATTGTTCTTTCTCCGACGCCTAAAGAAAAAGTATTTATGCAGAATTTTTACCTGTATCTCAATTTTACAAGACCTGAAAATACACTGTATTTAAGTTATGGAAGGTATAACGATGATGGTAAAGAGATAAGACCGTCAAGGGTAATAGGGATAATAAGTGATATGTACGATATTAAGCCATACCACCCTGATATAACGGATTTTCTTACTAACAGACAGAACTCTTTCCACCTTGTATCGGATTATGCCAAAATCAAAGATTATGATGCGGACAAAAATCTGGCAGCAGTAATTTCTTATTTTGTTAATGATGATGTATATGGCAATATCATTAAGAAAATAATCGACAGCTTTAATGAGAATGTTATGTCCGATAATCTTACAAAAGAAGCCGCAAAAATGCTTTACAGTGAAAATCTTACCGCAAGCGTATCAAGGATAGAGACCTATGCCGGTTGTGCCTTTTCCCATTTCCTTACCTACGGACTTGGGATAGGTGAAAGACAGGAGCATAAGATAACAAATATTGATATAGGGGATATTTTCCATAAGACACTTGAATATATGGGTTGTACACTTATGGAAAACGGCCTTAATTTCGGAAGCCTCAGTGATGAAGAAAGAAAGGATTTTGTAAATGTAGCCTTTGATAAGATAACCACTGACTATAAGTATTCCTTCTTTAAAGAAAGTGCAGCCAATGAATTTCTTAAAATGAGACTTTCCGATATTGTAAACAGAACCGTATGGGCTATGGGTGAACAGATTAACGCCGGAAGCTTTATTCCTGCGGCATTTGAACATAATTTTATCCGTAATATTAATGGCATGACCGTCAACGGCAAAATCGACAGGATTGATATAGCTTCAGAAAACGGCAGTAACTACATTAAAATTATTGATTACAAGTCGGGGGAAAATACCATAAGCAAAGAAGAAATACTTACGGGAGAAAAACTCCAGCTTCTCATATATCTTGACGAAGCACTTAAAGAGTATGAAAAAGACGATGTTAAGGCAGTTCCGGCCGCTGTTTTTTATAATACCATTAAAGATCCGGTAACCGATAAAAAAGATACTCTTCAGGATTTTATTCCATCGGGGATTGTGGGACATGACAGTATCGGGCTTCTTGACCATAATATGGATAAGGAGTCCAATGTAATACCCGTAAAAAAAGGACGGGACAATAATGTGGCATACAGTGATAAAGTTGTTACGGATGAGCAGTTTAGGGCAATGGCAGGTTATGCTTCAAGGAGAATGTCAGAGCTTGTAGATGAGATGACCGAAGGCAGAATATCAATAAATCCTTACGAGGGAGCATGTGATTTTTGCAAATATAGCGATATCTGCGGATTTAATGTTATTAAAAGAGAAAAATACCGCGTAAGGGAAAAGATAAGTCTGGATGATTTTTTCGCAAAAATCGGATTGGAGAATAAGAAAGATGAGTAACTGGACAAGTGAACAGCAGACCGCTATATATGAAAGAAACTGTAATCTTCTTGTAAGTGCTGCGGCAGGATCGGGTAAAACCGCTGTTCTTGTTGAGAGAATTGTAAGCCGTGTTTTTGATGAACGGAATCCGGTTGATATAGACAGAATAGTAATAGTGACTTTTACAAAATCAGCAGCAGGAGAAATGAAAGAGCGTCTTACAAAGCGTTTTGAAGATATTCTCAAGGCAGATTGCGGTAACAGACGGGCAATCAGACAGATTGCTCTTATTAACCATGCCAAAATCACGACGATAGACAGTTTTTGCAGTTATATTCTTAAAAATTATTATAATACCATAGGCTATGAGCCTTCATACAGAATTGCAGATAAAGGCGAAACAGAACTTATTAAGGAAGATGTATATAATGAACTGCTGGAAGAACGCCTTAAAAACAATGACGAAAATCTCATAACAGCCATTAACAGTCTTACACAGGGTAAATCAATAGCACCTTTTTTTGATATTATTAAAAAACTCTATGATGCCTCAGAAAGCCACCCTTGGCCTAAGGAATGGCTTTCTGACTGTGCAAAATTATATGACATTGATAATGAGGACGAATTAAATGCTTCCCCTGTCATAGAATATCTTTTTTCATATATAAAAGAACTTCTGAATGAGATGTCACAATCCTATGATAACCTCATAGAATTATGCGAAGACCCCGGACTTAGCGGGGTAAGGGATGTTTTATGTGATGATAAAAGCAAGGTTACAAGGCTTCTTGAATGTAACAGTTTTACGGAACTTAATAACAATGCAGATAAGAATTTCCGTACAAAACCAAGGGCAGGAAAAGGTACTGATAAGGAACTTAGCGATTACATTACAGCAGAAAGAAACAGCCTCAAAAAAGAAATTACAGAAATAATTGATTTATACTGCTGTTATCCTTATGAAGATATAATAGACGAGGTGGCATGCGTAAGGACAAGCATCACTGCTGTAGTTGATTTTACTACTGAGTTTGCAGACAGATACAGGGAGGCCAAAGAAGAAAGGCAAATTGCAGAGTTCTCGGATGTTGCCCACAGGGCACTTGAAATCCTTGTGTCAAAAGAGGGAAAAACAGAAAAGTATACCCATGTAGCAGATGAACTTTCTGAATTATATGATGAAATATATATAGATGAATATCAGGACAGTAACTACATTCAGGAGAAAATACTGAATGCCGTATCGAGGTGCAGGTTTGGCTGCAATAATATATTTATGGTAGGCGATGTAAAACAGAGTATTTACAGATTCAGAATGGCAAGACCTGAAATATTTATAGACAAATACAATACATATACGGAAGAGCAATCGCCGGAACGCAAGATTGAACTTCATAAGAATTTCAGAAGTACCGTTAATGTTATTAATTCCGTTAATGATATTTTCAGGCGTATTATGAAAAAAAGCGTTGGTAATATTGAATATAATGATGACGCAGCACTTAATTACGGTGGAAATATCAAGGATGAGATTAACACCGACACGGATATATGTATGTATGTCAAAGATAGTGACGATTATAACGATGATTCCAAGGGCATAATTAATGCTGAAATTGCAGCTATGAGAATTAAAGAGATTATGGCAGAGAATGAGGATCTTACATATAAGGATTTTGTAATTCTTTTAAGAAGTGGTAAAGACGCAGGACCGGAATATGTGGATACCCTCGGTAATATGGGAATTCCTGCGGATTATGCATCAACAACGGGATATTTTTC
>ENA-OPAW01001090-OPAW01001090.1-human-gut-metagenome-genome-assembly--contig:-NODE-1090-length-14182-cov-2.342394_pt1 | contig 14182 bp, 10 predicted proteins | sample MGYA00241060_ERZ501436 | MGnify/ENA primary metagenome ERZ501436 (study PRJEB25962, sample SAMEA2042619) | human gut metagenome | biome: human gut; feature: human-associated habitat; material: faeces... | reverse complement strand
TTGCTGAATGATCTTTGATCAGATAATATAACTCTCAAAGGGGGAAGGGACTAAAATAGGTTCTTTTCCCCTTTTTTGCCAAATAGAAATGAATAGGTTTCACCACAGATTACACAGATTAACACAGAACTCTTAATTCGATATATTGACGAGATAAATTATCAATCCGTGTAATCTGTGGTGACCCCCAAACGGAATAATTATGAATATAACCATACGACCAACCCGACTTGAAGAACTCGACCAAGTGATGCCATTCTACGAACGTGCCCGCCGCTTTATGGCTGCCAATGGCAATGCCAACCAGTGGATCAACGGATACCCCGCTTCCGACGACATCCGGCAGGACATCGAAAACGGGGACAGTTATGTATTTGTAAATGAAAACGGGGAGTTGGAAGGTTGCTTTACCTTCATCCGGGGAGAGGACCCCAACTATAAAGTTATCAAAGACGGCGCTTGGCTCAACGATGCCCCTTACGGGGTAATCCATCGCATCGCATCCGGCGGACGGGTAAAGGGATTGATGGACTTATGCCTGGAATGGTGTTCGTCCCACTGTCCGAACCTGCGTGTAGACACTCACCGTGACAATAAAGTTCTCCAAAACATTCTCTTAAAGAACGGTTTCACCTATTGTGGCATCATTTATGTGAAGAACGGTACGGAACGGCTTGCCTACCAACGCACCGCCGTTACCCGATAGACAGAACTCAGAAGTAGGATTCCCGGACACACATATACCGCCTATGATTCAGGAATCCAGCTTTCTATCAGTTCCCGGTGTTCGTCACGCCATTTTCGGACAAGGTCTTCTTCGTCCATCCGTGCATCTTTCAATGCTTTCATCAACGAACTGATCTCTTCTGTAGTGAATTTAATATTGCTGAAAAACTTTGCCGCAAAAGGATCTTTCTCCGTAAATCCTTTCCATCCGACGACATAGATAGATTCCACGTTCCCATAAGTACCTTTCGGATCATGCAGGAACTTCAGGGGATAGCGATCGAACATCCAATGCGGTGTCCATCCGGTGATGACGATCCACGATTCTTTATCCATGGCTTTCTGCAAGGAAGCCAACATGGTAGAGCTACTGGAAGTAAGCAACTTATATCCATCGAGCCTGTAGTCCGCAATAGCCTTATCCGTAGTTTTCATAATGCCCGCTCCGGCATCGATCCCGACAATCTCGGAAGAGAATTGCCCTTTATGGGAAGCAAGTTCTCCGATTGAGTCGATACTGACGTACTGAGGCACTACCAGCCCGACCCTTGCACTGTCATATACCTCACCGATAAACTCGATCTGATCGCCATACTGATCCATGTAGTCTTTCATCGTCACAGGCAGCCAGGCATCCATAAACACATCCGCTTTCCGACGCGAAACCGACGCGAAGATGGGGGCCACATCCGCATTGAGCAGTTCTACCTCATACCCCTGCTCTTCCAGCACCACTTTGGCCAGATGACTCATGGCAATGCCCTCCAGCCAGTTGGCATAGGCGATGCTTATCTTCTTTTTCCCGGTATCCGGGTTACAGGCCGTACACATCACGGCCAGTAACAACAACAAACTTCCTATTATCCTATATTTCCGCATATCGATTCTTTCTCCTTTCTATTTTTTGTTCTTACGACGAACCATCCCTTGGGTAATCCGGTCCAAAATAATTGCCAGTATCACAACCGCTATACCTCCTTCAAAGCCCAAACCGATTTTCATCTGGGTAATACCCTTCAGAACGATTTCACCCAAGCCGCCTGCCGCAATCATAGCTGCAATGACAACCATGGAAAGAGACATCATAATCGTCTGGTTCACTCCGGTCAGGATAGTGGGCAAGGCCAGAGGCAACTGCACTTTATAAAGCAGCTGCCACCGGGTGGCCCCGAACGAACGCGAAGCCTCTACCACATTCTTCGGTACCTGGCGAATGCCAAGTCCCGTCAGCCGAATCACCGGAGGCATTGCAAAGATGATGGTGGCAAACACTCCCGGCACCACCCCCAGCCCGAAAAATAGGACGGCAGGTATCAGGTAGACAAAGGCAGGCATGGTCTGCATCAGGTCCAGTATGGGGTGTATCACTTTCTCCGCACGGTTACTGTTTGCCGTCCACACCCCGATGGGCACCCCCACGATAAGGGCGAGACAGGTAGATGACAGTACCAGTGCCAATGTCTGCATAGTGGCCTCCCAAAAGCCCATACCGTAGATAAGCAGCAACCCTAAAAGGGTGAAAACCGCCACCCCGCGCCCGGCTTTCATCCATGCCAGCAACACCATTGCAGCAATGGTCAGATAAAAGGGGATACCAAACAAGATATGCTGAAACCCATTGATAAAACTGCCGATGCCCAGATTCAGCGCATCGAAAAAAGCGGAGAAGTGTATCATCATCCAGTTGATGAGTTCTTCAATATATTGTCCTATATTGATCATAATTCTATTGCATTTTGAATGATTTCATTGATTTCCTGTTTGTTCTTTCCGGTCACTTCGAAAATGAGCGATGACAAGGGGACGACTCCCTGAAATTCACGGCCTTCGTTCACCACCCAGATAGGAGAATTGGTTTTGGTCATCAGCGGCAGGATGTCTTCCAATATCGTATCTCCCAGCACCGAATGCACTTCTTCGCGAACGACCGACTCGATTGACTTCACCTGCTCTTTACGCAACCGGAGCAAATCCTTCAAACGCACCTCTCCCACCAACACATTGTTTGCATCTACCACAGGTAACACGGTCAGATTATGTTCGAACATTTTACGGATCAGAACTTCCGGCCCTTCTTTCTTCAACCGGGCCACGAGGGGTTTATCAACCATCACCGAAGCGGCGGTAATGATCTTGCTACGATCCACACTCTCCACGAAGCGTTCCACATAAGCATTCGCCGGCTCTGTCAGAATCTCCTCCGAAGTACCTACCTGCACCACTTCCCCATCCTTCATGATGGCAATCCGGTCACCCAGCTTGATGGCTTCATTCAAATCGTGAGTAATAAACACAATGGTCTTTTTCATTTTAGACTGTAAAGTCAGCAATTCATCCTGCATTTGTATACGGATCAAAGGATCGAGGGCAGAAAAAGCTTCATCCATCAGCAGCACTTCAGGATCGTTGGCCAGAGCACGGGCCAGCCCGACGCGTTGCTGCATCCCGCCGGACAGTTCGCTGACCATCTGATTCTCGTAACCTTTCAAACCCACCAACTGCATACTTTCCATCGCCCTGTGCTCACGTTCCTGTTTTTTCACTCCTTGCAGCTCCAGCCCGAAAGCTATGTTATGCAACACCGAACGATGGGGCAACAGTCCGAAATGCTGGAACACCATAGCCAGTTCTTTTCTCCGGATACGGAGCAGCTCTTTATCGGTAACATTCGAAATATCTCTTCCATTGATGATTACCTCACCGGAAGTAGGTTTTATCAATCGGTTGATACAACGCAGCAAAGTGGATTTCCCACTCCCCGAAAGTCCCATAATCACGAATATCTCTCCCTCCCGGACAGAGAGGTTTGCGTCTTTTACGGCAACCGTGCATCCGGTTTCCTTTAAGATCTCACTCTTACTCTTTCCTTCTTTCAACATACGCAAAGCATGCTGCTTGTCGTTGCCAAAAATGAGATACAAGTCTTTAATCGTTATTTTACTCATACATAATAGGGTTTAGATTATTAAAAAACGGACCAGGCGGCCTACACACACGAAAACAAACACTTCTTTATAGTAAAAAAGTTGATACCGGAAAACAACGGTTGTGTTGTTCCCCCGGTCAAATATGATTTCTTAACCCGGTTATTACAGACAGGATTCCTGTCAACAGATAGTTACTATATCCCGAAAGTCAAATTCACATCCATACACAGGTATTACCCAAAGATGTGTGTACGGACAATTAAATAAACAAGCCGAGCGTTCAAATAGTTCATCACATTATTTTCGATGAACACGCCGCATGTACATAAACTGCCACAAGAAAGCCGGCATCACCCCACTCAAATACTGTCGCTCTTCCACCTGTGAAGTTTAAGGTCGACACAACCGTTTTTTCGGAATGAAACACCTTCATCGGACAACAGTTGCCGTTGTTCATCCCATCCGGGCACCAATCGTCCTATAGCATTGACTACCCGATGACAAGGAAGGCTTAAACCGGCAGGTACCTGCTTCAATGCACGCCCCACCATACGTGAATATTGCGGCATCCCGAGCAAAGCGGCAATATCACCATAAGTAACAACGCTACCGGCAGGAATTTCACGCACGACACTGTATACTTCATTGCAGAAAGTTTCGGACAAATTAGATTTATTTTCTTTATAATCTTTCATGGGTGTATCGCTTTTATGCAGCAGGTTCTTTTATAATCCGCTTCTTTTTAAAAACTCCGTCGGGCTTTCACCGAACTGTTCTTTGTAGCATTTCGTAAAGTAGGAAGGTGACGTAAAACCCACTTCATATCCAACCTCTGCTATCGTCATGTCCGAAGAGGCCAGCAGCGAAGCCGCTTTCTTAAGCCGTGCCATGCGAAGCAGTTCGTTCGGCGCAAAATTGGTGAGCGACTTGATCTTCCGGTAGAGCTGAACACGGCTCAGCCCCATCTCCTTGCCCAAATCTTCCACATTCAGTTCCGAATCACCCATCTTTGCTTCAATCAGAGACTTGAACCGTTCGACAAAATCTTTATCCATATCGCAGATATCCTCTTTGGCCAATGTCTGCCGGTCGCCAAAGAACTGCTTCATGCGCCGTCGCGACTCAATCAGATTGCGGATACGGGTCAGCAGCAACTGCGAACTGAAAGGCTTGGAAATATAAGAATCGGCTCCTCCGGCATATCCCTGAATACGCTGCTCGTCAAGCGAACAAGCTGTCAGCAGGATCACGGGAATGTGGCAAGTCTGCAATTCCCCCTTCAACCGCCGACAACATTCGATACCATCAATCCCCGGCATCATCACATCGGAGATGATGACATCGGGAACATACTTCATCGCTTTACGGATTCCTTCGGTCCCGTCCGCAGCTTCGATGACGGAGTACTCCGAATTGAGCAATGTGTGCACATAAGCACGGATGTCAGCATTGTCGTCGATCACAAGTACAGAAGGTTTGGACGGATCATTGAAGTTCTCCGCTTCATCCTCCCGGAGCAGGTTATCCACCTGGTCCGGAGCAGATGCCTCCACCGGAGCAGATGCCACGCCGGTCTCCGCTTCGCATGTCCGCACCGGCAAATCGACGGTAAAGACAGTTCCCTGCCGTTCGTCGCTCTCCACTTCGATGATTCCGCCATGTATCTCGACAAACGCTTTTACCAGTGCCAGCCCGATACCGGAACCGGTATGATGCCTGTCGATCTTATAGAAACGGTCGAAGATGCTGCGGATATGTTCTGCCGAAATCAGACTCCCGGTATTGGCGACTGTAAAACGGAAGAAAGGAGTGCCCTCTTTCTGCAAAGCCGAAAGCCGGACAGTGACTTTACCATTCTCGGGGGTAAACTTGAACGCATTGCCCAACAGATTGAAGTAGATACGCTCCATCTTCTCAGCATCCGCCAGAGTGTGGTAATCGGCACCGGGCATGCTGTCGAACGAAAAATGGATATGCTTCCGCCGGGCGGCTGCCTGAAACGAATCGTTCCACTCTCCGAAGCACTGCAACAGATTGAGCGGGACCGGGGTAAACTCCATCTTTCCCGTCTCATATTTGCGAAAATCGAGTATCTGATTGACCAGACGCAACAGGATCTGTACGTTGCGCTGCACCAGCAACAACATCCTGCGCCGGTCACCCTCCAATGACGGGTCGGCCAACAACTGCTCCACCGGATCGGCAACCAGAGGGAGAGGGGGGCGGAAGTCATGTGAAATGTTGGTAAAGAAAACCAGTTTGGCATGTGTGGCTTCCTCCAGTTGATGGGAAAGTTCTATCAGTTGGTCTCTCTGCTCTTCCAGTTGCTCCTTCTGGCGGGAAAGTTCCCGGTACAGGCGATTCTTGGAACGGAGAGATTTATACACGACAATCAGCAATCCGACGATCAACAACAGGATGACAAAGCCCCCATACAGCACCACCTGCTGCGTGGCCACCCGCGAAAGATACGTCCCTACCCGGCTGTTGAGCGTCTCGATTTTTCCATCCAACTCGCTGATATGGGCTGTCTGCAATTCCATCACGTGCGCATTTACCGCGTCAACTACTGCTGTCTTCAGTTTTGTCTCCCGTTTAAAAGGTTTCTTTTGTAGAATATCCATCGCCAGCTGAACCACCTTGTCTCCTTCGGTGGGATAAATGAAGGTAGCATCCAGCACGCTGTCCAGTACCAGTTCCACTCCGTTACCCTTGCCGGGCAGAGCATCGATACCTACAAACAGCATCTCCTCCTCACGTCCCAGACGTCTGGCGGCCTGATAAGCACCGGCGGCCATACGGTCGTTCATCCCATACACGGCATCAATCTCCGGAAAACACTGCAAGAGAGAATCCATCTTTATTTCGGCAGGCTGCCTCAACCAACCCGCATCCTCCCGGGCAAGCAAGGTGATGCCCGGATACTGGCTGATGGCACTCATAAAGCCTTGGTGACGTTCGATGGCAGGAGTGGAACCGACAAGTCCGCTCAGTTCGACTACTTTTCCACGCCCCTTCAGGCGATGGGCTATGTAATTGCCGACGGCTTTGCCCAACTCGTAATTGTCGGCTCCGATGTATGCGGTATATTTATCGGAAAGTATCCTGCGATCCACCATAATCACCGGAATACCTCTATCGAAAGCTTCCTCCACAACGGGAGTGAGAGCCATTCCCTCGTTGGCAGCCACAATAAGCAAGTCTACCTTCTGCCGGATGAAGTGACGTATATCTTCTATCTGTCGCCGGCTGTCGTCATTCGCCGTACGCGTCTCTACCTCTACGCCTCCGTAAAATAAGGCTTCGCGCTGTATCTCGTCATTCATCTTATGCCGCCAGGTATCATCGCTGCATTGCGACACGCCGATGACGTACCGGGGAGCATCATGGCTACACGAGACAAGCAGTCCCGACAAAACCAGCCCAAGTAAGAAAAGTACACGTTTCATGGTTGGTTATTACATAAAAGGTTCCGGAGGCAAATATAACAATTTCCCTCCGAAATCTTCCATCCGGCCGGTTTAAAACCAAGACGGATGTGTGTCAAAACTCACCACAGAGGACACAGAGTAGCACAGAGATGATTTTAAATCGTTGGTTATTAAAAAGACTCTGTGATACTCCATGATACTCTGTGGTGAAAAGAGTTATGACACATCCCCACGACTCTATCAACCAATCAATAACCCTATATAAACCAACACATTAATCATCTAAACGATTTCTCAGAGCATCCGGTAGTACGGGCATCGCACCGCTCTGTGTACACACGTAAGCCGACACTTCCACTGCCAGTTTGTGTGCCTCGGGTATACTCTTTCCTTTCAGAACAGATGAGCAGAAAGCTGCCGTGAACGAGTCACCTGCCCCCACGGTATCGGCAACTGGTACTTTCGGGGTTTCCTGGAAAGAGACCGCACCGGGGGTAAATACATAACTACCGTTCGTACCGCATGTCAGGATCAGCATCTTCAGATTGTACTTGGCCAACAGAATCCAGCATTTATCCTGAAGGTCGATGCCCGGATAGCCGAACATACGGCTGATGGTAACCAGCTCCTCATCGTTAATCTTCAGCACGTTACACTTCAGGAAAGATTCGCGCAACACTTCCCTGGTATAGAAACTTTGGCGGAGATTGATATCGAATATTTTCAACTGTCCGTCCATGTCGGGCATGGTGTCGAGGAAACGGTTGATGGTGGCGCGGCTCACCTCGTTGCGCTGTGCCAGCGAACCGAAACATACGGCCCGCGTGTTCAGTGCCAAACGCTTCAAATCGTCCGTGAAGGGAATATTGTCCCATGCTACGCCTTCCTTAATATCATAACACGGCACTCCTTCACCGTCAAGAGTCACCTGCACGGTTCCTGTCGGATAATTGACCCGCTCAAGCTGGTGCTTCAACTGTTTTTCCCGGAATACTTCCAGAATTTCATCCCCCAGCTCGTCGTTTCCCACTGCACTGACCACACGGCTGTCAAAGCCAAACTGCGACACATGATAAGCAAAATTAGCCGGGGCTCCCCCGATTTTCTTTCCTTCGGGCAGCACATCCCAAAGTGCTTCGCCCATTCCTACGATTATATTGTTCATGGCATGAATTGGGAAGCCTCACCTCAGGAAGGTGTGCCGGAACTCGTATTCACCATAGATTACACAGATAAATATCCATTAGCTATCAACAGATTAAGTTCTCTCTGTGGAACTCTGTGCTACTCTGTGGTAAATTATAACACACCCTCAGGGTTACCGCTTCATTATGGTTATTAAATAAATTACTTTCTGATTCTCAATGTATAGAACATCAGATAGAGTACCCCGACCGTCATCACGGCCACGGCTCCGCTCTGTCCCACTGCATCCGAAGCCACTCCCATTGCCAGCGGGAAGATGGTTCCTCCGAAAAGTCCCATAATCATCAGTCCGGAAACCTCGTTCTTCTTGCCCGGCATATAAAGTAATGCCTGCGAGAAGATGATAGGAAATACATTGGAATTTCCAAACCCGATCAGGGCGATACAAACGTAAATCATCGTCTGATCCTGGAAAATAAACAACCCTGCCATAGCCGCCAGCATACACAACACGCTGATGGCGAAGAAGGTTTTGGCTGCCATCTTCTGCAAAACAAATGCCCCCAGAAAACAACCTGCCGTACGGAAGATGAAGTAGAGACTGGTTGCAAACCCGGCATCTGCCAGAGTCATGCCCAGACGTTCCATCAAAATCTTCGGCGCTGTGGTATTGGTGCCGACATCGATCCCGACATGACACATAATGCCCAGAAACGAGAGCAGGATGAAAGGTTTGCCCAGCAAAGCCAAACACTGCCCGAAAGTGGAGGGCTTACCCTCTTCAGGCTCCTCGGTGATCTGCGTGGCATTGAGCATCAGGATGGCAGCGACTGCCACCACCATGTAGATGGGGAACAGTACCCGCCAGCCTAAATCGAAGGTAGGGATAGCCTGCGTAGCTCCCCACATAGCGATGTAAGGGGCAAGGAAAGAGGCAATGGCCTTTACGAACTGCCCGAAAGTAAGGGTGCTTGCCAGGCGTTCACCGCTCACGATGTTGGAAAGCAGCGGATTGAGTGATGTCTGCATCAGTGCGTTGCCGATTCCGAGCAACGAGAAAGAAACCAACATCAGCAGATAGCTGTCGCCAAAGACAGGCAGCAGCAACGATGCAAAGGTGATCAGCAGACTGAGCAACACGGTCTTTTTACGCCCGATGCGGTTCATCAGCATTCCCGTAGGCACCGAGAAGATCAGAAACCAGAAGAACACGAGCGACGGAAAGATATTTGCCTGTGAATCCGTCAGTCCTAAATCTGCTTTCACATAGTTGGAGGCAATGCCCACCAAGTCTACGAATCCCATGGCGAAAAAGCAGAGCATCACCGGGATAAGTTTCATGTAAGAGTTGTTTTTGGTATTTTCCATGATATGTTAATTTAAAAAAAGCAGATTTAAGCTACAGCCTGTACACTTTGCACTGGCTGACCTTGAAAGCTCCCCCACGGCTATAGAAACTCATCTGGTTATAGGGAGTTGTGGGGAATATCAGGTTTGTCATGGCAATCTTTCCACCGTTCAGAAAGATTTCCACCGAACATTTATCAACAAAGATATCCAGTTTATAGCTGTCGGCCTTCTTCACCGGAGCCCAGGTACCCAAGGCAAAATCGTCCACATAGTTGATGGAGTTCTGCTTCCGACGGTCGTGTGCCTCGATGGCATGAGGGGCGCTGTCCTTTCCGAAATCTACAATGCCGCTCTTAGTGCGGTCCATCACCAGTTTCTTCTCCGGAAGGCTGATATAGATATCTACATTCTCCCCTTTCTCATTAAACAGTTTCAGTCCCATGATTTCCGCCGAACCGGCAGCCAATTCCAGCTCTATCTCGTAAGCTCCCCGGTTATCGGCCAGCAGTGAATCCACATGATAGGCGTCCGCCACCTCAAAGGCCGGGATCTCCCGCGACTCCTTACGCAACGACTTCGTCTCTTCCACCGGAGCGGCAGCCATATAGATATCTCCATCCTGAGTATAAAGGCTCAGTTCGCGAGGCAACGCATTGGCACTACGGAACTGGCGGGTAGGCACAATATTGGCATACTGCCAGTTGCTCATCCAAGGCACGGCAATCGTACGGTCACCCGTATTCGAGAAGCAGACAGTCGCATAGTGATCTTTTCCCCAGTCGAGCCACTTCACCGTTTCCGGCTTATTGTCGCAAACAAATTTCTCGCCGTCAAAATCACCGATAAAGTACTGAGTGGCACTTCCACCGAAGTAGCATCCCGGATTCACGTTGACTATCAACGCCCATTTCTTATGATTCGGATCACCGTCCACCGGAAGTTCCACCATATCGGGACACTCGAACTGACTGGGCTGAACACCGTAGCCTTCGCCCCAACCGCTCATATACGTCCAGTCCTTCAAGTTCGGTGACGAATAGAAACGCATCTCTTTATCGGCCGATACCACCATCACCCACTTCTGATCCGGAGCATACCAGAACACTTTCGGATCGCGGAAGTCCTTCAATCCGTCAAACGGAGTCAGGATGGGGTTCTTTTCATATTTGGTAAACGTACGACCGTTATCGGTGCTGTAAGCCATACACTGTATCTGTCCGTTCTTGTCACTGGCCGAGGTATAGAAAGAAACGATGGTACCTGCGCCGTAACCGGCTGTATTGGCATCGTCCACCACCGAACTTCCGGAGAAGATATGCCCTAACGTATCGCGGGCAAGCGCCGGTTCCAGATGTTCCCAGTGTACCAGATCCTTACTTACCGAATGCCCCCAGTGCATGTTGCCCCACTTGCTTCCGTATGGGTTATACTGGAAATAGAGATGATACTCACCATCCTTATACACCATACCATTAGGGTCGTTCATCCAGCCGTAGAGCGGAGTGAAGTGATAAGATGGGCGATAGTAATCGGTGTTGGTGGTGTCGAATGTATCGCTGAGCTTGAGCAAGTTAAGTGCCAAGGCATCCTTCTTCAAACCGAGAATCTTGACTGTAGCAGTCTTACCCTTGCCCAAAGCGAAAGGCACGAAGTAATCAGAACCATTCTGAGCCAGGCGAACGTCCATCCAGGTATCATCCTTAGAACCTGTATCAAGCAAAACCTGAGCCTCATCCTTCTCTTCCTGGATAGGGAGAAGAAGATACTTGGTAGGATTCTCCACCTTGATGATAGTAGTATCACCCTTTTGTTCGATGTTCATCTTCTGTGCAAAGGCAGAAGTTGTAGCTGATGCCATCAACATGAGGCAGGCAGCCTTGGTAATCATTGAATTGGATTTCATGATCGTTTCTTTTTTAAATTGTTAGCATTATTGTTTAAATCTGCTGCAAAGATAAGGATAAAGCAGGAATTATCATATAAATCTCGTTTCATCCGATACAAAAAATCGTTCATGCAACATCTTTTGCAGTGCATGAACGATTCTTTTCCTCACATTTCCTTGGAGACAACAAGACTATACTTCCCCCATCAGCCATTTCAACGCATTGATTCGCTTGATACCATCATAATCTGCCGTCGGGTCTTCATCGAGCGTCAAGATATACTTGGGATATTGGTCCTTGATTTGTTGAAGCGAAGCGAGTTCACGCTTCAAGGTCTTCTCATCCCTTACCGTTGCAGCTACCTGATAATAGGTGATGTCATTCTCGTCAATAGCAACAAAATCAACCTCCAAGTTATCCATCTTGCCTATATACACTTTCTTCTGCCGACGCAAGAGTTCCAGAAAAACGATATTTTCCAAAATGCGCCCTGCATCAAAAGAGCGAGAGCCAAGCAACATACGTCGCAAACCAATATCCACCAGATAGTATTTTCCCAAAGTTTTGAGGAGTTGCTTACCCTTGATGTTATATCGCTTCACTTCATACAAGAAGAAAGACTCGCAAAGGGTTGACAGGTATTTCTCCACGGTCTTTTGGTCAATCTTTCGCCCATCAGCCGACATCAAGTCTGCAATACGTTTCGTCGAGAGAATATTGCCGATATTATCTGCCGTGAAACGTATCACGCTCTCCAACATCATTACATCGGAAAGTTTATTTCGACTCATGATGTCCTTTACCACTATCGTATTGTAAACAGCATTCAAGTAATCGCTAATCTCATTCGCCGTATCCAACTCCAATGTATATGGGAAACTGCTCTTGCTCACATATTCTATATATGTCTGCGGAAGATGATCCGTACCACCGATACCTTCCGCATACTCCTTGAAAGACAACGGAAGCATCGCAATCTCTACATACCTGCCAGACAAGAGTGTAGCTATCTCGCTAGAAAGCATGTAGGCATTCGAACCCGTCACATATAAATCAACTGTTGGCTTCAAATTAAGACTATTGATGATATCCGGAAAATCCGTGACATGCTGTATCTCATCAAAAAAGATGTAAGTCATCTTATCTTCCTGTATCAAAGGTTTGACATAAGAATACAGTTTTCTTGGGTCTCGCAATTCAAAATAGTCATAGTCCTCAAAATTGAGATAGATGATTTGCTCTTGCATTACTCCATGAGCTATCAGCCAGTCACGATAAATCTCCATAATGGTCGATTTACCACAACGGCGGATGCCTGTTATCACCTTGATAAGCTTTTTATCCTTGAAAGCTATCAGCTTTTGCAGATAGTTATGTCGTTCTATTCTCTTCATTTTTGTATTTTTACATGTCACGCTGCAAATATACATATTTTTTAGGAATCTACATACTAAAAGTACGATTATTTAGAAAGTTTTAGGAATCAATTCCTAAAACTTTTCTTTTAGGGACGTTTTTAGGAAGACAAACACTAAACAAGAAAAAGGCAGCACTATACATTATTATATAGTACTGCCTTATCTTATTATGTTTAAACTAATTAGAACTTCAGCGAAGCTGTGAATTCTACAGTGAATGGACGGAGATAGCTACCCGTCATTATCTGATTCTTGATTCCCTTTGCCTCATCCTTGGTAATCAGCTCGGCACCTGCGATACTACCCTTGGCACCAGTCTGATTGAGGAAGTTGACTACGGTGCAGCCGAGAGCCAAGCGCTTGGTTGCCTGCCAGTTCAAACCTCCGAAAGTCTCCCAGTGACCATTGAAGTAATATGCCTCATTGATGTTGGCGTAGGTCTTGCTGAAGTAACGGAAGCTGGTCCAGAGCTTGATGTCCTTGGTAATCATGTAGCTTGGATCCAACTCGATGAGAATCTGAGGAATCTCTGCTACGATATTGCCAGTGGCATTGATGTTGCCAGGGGTACCATCACTGAAGGTAACCGATGTCTCATATTTCTTGTAAGTTGGCTTCTGATAAGTGAAGAGGAAGTGGAAATCGAATCCCTTGAAAGGATGAGCCACAGCATCGGTTGTCCAACCCCATGTCTGAATATCGTAAGCCATAGGAGCTGCCTTGATTTCACTGCCATGCTGCAAGTTCAGAGTTGAGTTGTTGTTGGTCTTTGAGATGTAAGAGAACAACGATGTCAAACTCAACCATGAGTTATTGTAGTAGATACCTGCACGACCGAGTGGCACAGAAATCTTATCCGTATTTGGCAATGTAGCTGGGGCAAAAGCCTCGAACTTAGGATGCTGAACGATGTAAGTGAAATCGCCAGTGAAGCCGAAGTTATCGGTCAACTTATAAGTTGCTGCTACAGAGAAATCGTAGTTCAACCAGTTGTAACTCAAGTCTGCCGGAGCAATCACGGTTCCATCTGCTGCCTTAGCACCGAGATAGTAATCGGCAAAACGGCCTACGAATTCACCCTTTGCATTCTTCACTGCTGCGTTTTCACCCTTCAGCTTCTGCCACTCCAGACGAGCACCATAGTAGAGGTTCAACTTATTGGTGACATCCCAATCGTGAGTGAAGTAGAGAGCCAGCTTGTTTTCGCTTCCCTTATAATACTCAGAGGCGTTCTTGTTGAAATCGTAGAAATAGCCGGTGCGCTGGTTGGCATCCCAAACTCGCAAGGCATAATTGCC
>ENA-OPAW01001064-OPAW01001064.1-human-gut-metagenome-genome-assembly--contig:-NODE-1064-length-14424-cov-2.013571_pt1 | contig 14424 bp, 8 predicted proteins | sample MGYA00241060_ERZ501436 | MGnify/ENA primary metagenome ERZ501436 (study PRJEB25962, sample SAMEA2042619) | human gut metagenome | biome: human gut; feature: human-associated habitat; material: faeces... | reverse complement strand
TACCTGCTTCAATTGTTTTACCCAAACCAACTTCATCTGCCAATATTGCACCTTTGCTTAGAGGAGATTTGAAAGCAAACAAAGCAGCTTCTACTTGGTGAGGATTCATATCAACCTTTGCTTCAGACAATACGCCAGTGAATCGACTGTCATCACTGGTCGATTTCTTATGCGATAAATCCCACGCATAATAAAGTTGTTGAGCTGGAGTTATGCTATTCTTCATCTTACTTCTTTTCTATCTTAATAGAGTACTCTGGTGACAATGCATCGAATTGTTCAATCTTTGTACCTCTCCAATACTTCTTGGCAATTTTCAAGCAATCCTCTTTAAGTCTTTCGTCAATCATAGGATTTGCTTCTTTACCGTAAATATCTCTTATTCTTTCATACGATTTCTGCAAATCCAAGTCGTTTAATGATATTCGAATTATATGGTATTTCTCATTGGGATGCTTTTGCATAAAAGTGTTTTGAGATTTATGTAAATAGAATGGAGCAGTACCATCTTTAAGACTATACAATGTTGTTTTAACATCGACATAAATCCTGTCTGTAATATTATGAAAGTCATAATCTCCAATACCTTCTATTGCAGCATACTTATAATCCTTACCTTGAGCCAATAGATATTGCTCATAAATAAGTTCACCGATATATCCAATTGTTTGACGAACTTGCGACTCTTGAGTTTCATCATCAACCTCTTGCATTTCATGAAGAATCTCTAATATCATGTCTTTCTTATCAGCAAGTTCCATCAATTCATCTGCATCAAATGATTCAGCCAACTCTTTAATATTGTCAAGTTTATCTTCATCGACCTTTAAGTTCGCATTATTATCACCTGTATTACTAATTGATTTTTCTGAAGTTTGAACTATCGTAGCGATATCTGTTCCTTTTTCTTCTGCAATTTGCTCAAGTTTTTCCAATTGGTCTACATATAGTCCTTGCAATACAATAAAAGGTTGCTGGAAGAACTCCATATCGGCAATATGTTTCTCTATCATCTTTATTGCAGAGATTTTTTCTGCATTAGGATATTGAACAACTACCAAACCATTAGTGTCATAACCAAAATCCTTGTTATCTATTGCTTTTGAGAAAACCTGTTCCCTATTTTTGAGCATTGTAAAGTTTATACCAATAGGTTTCTTTGATGTTTTAATCAAGATACCTCTAGATTCGGGCATATTCTTCCAAATCTGATATGGTTCTGTTGCAATTTCATTATAATCTCCTTCATGAGCCTTAACAGAAACCTCTAGTTTAGGAGATTTATGTAGTTTATGTTTAGAAAGTAATTCTAATCCTCCATAAGCAAACACAACTTCATTTACAAAGAAATTCTGCACCTTCTTGTCATTCATCAACATATCCAAGAATATTGGTGTCCAAGAATAAATAGATAAGAAACATGATTCTTTATCATACTCTTCAAGAGTAAATGTGGGGCAAATAGAGCCAAGTGACTTATCACGACATTCGACATTGCCAGTATATCTTAAGAATACCATGTTGTCAATGCCTTCTGGTAGTCTATCGATGATACGTTTTATATTCTTATAGGCATTATCACCATAAACATATATAAGTTCAGCATTCAACACCCAGTTTATTGTTGATTCAGTTTTATCTGAGTCTTCAAAATCAGGAATAGCTATAGCTTCTTCGTTATCACGAATGAGTCTTCTTACAGAAATGTATGATTCACTGTCGGTTCTGATATTCCCAAACAAATTGATAGCATCAACATTCTGTTCCAACCATTTCTGCATTTCGTTGGGAAGCTTTTCTTCGTCATTAAGTAAAGATTGCTCTGCAAATACTTGGGTTTCTGAATCAAAATCAGAAATCTTGAAATACTCATCAAACCCTCTATACTGGTTAGTCTTAATCATTGTCAAAGCCTCGCTAAGACTCTCTTCTTTACCTATTGCAAGATTGTAATAATCAGGCTCATCATTAAGTGAATAGTCAAGACAGAAGCGGAGTTGTTCTATTGTGAGATGTTTATCTTTTATCTCGTCATAGATTTCTTTGCAAGAAACGTTCTCCTTCTTGTCTCCATAAAATTGTTCCTTAAACCACTCTGTATCATTATCTGAAGGAAGACAATCCAGGAATGAATCAATATGTTCATTCTCTTCTTGATAATCACCATTTAAGGCATACAGACTATACTCATGATCATAAGCAATGAAAACACTATCCTTTATTGTCTCTGGAAGTCCTTCATTATTATGTCTGATACAATTAAATATGATTTTTCTAAATTCATTCTCTTCAGTATCACGTGACACAGCAAATTTAATAATCTGCCAACGAATATCAGAATCTGTAATCTTATGGTCGATAGATATTATAGACAACGAATTGATATAATGTTCCACAACAGCAGAGTTACAATTTCTGATAAGGGGAAATATTAGATTCTTATCTGAAATCTTATCTACAACAGAATTTGCAAAGTCGTCACGAGTGATATTGAAAGCATTTGTATCTGATGGAATAAGAGTTTGTACCTTTTGAGGTATATAGTAAAATCCAATCTCTAACAAAGCATTTCTCAAATCCGTGTCAAGGTCATTAGTATAGTTTTTCCCACCATTAAGGGCCTGAACTCTAAAGCTATTATCATTACCTATAACCCTGTATTTAAGCAAGAATCCATCAGATGATATCTTCGACAAAATAGCCAATGTATCAAAGTCTATAAACTGATTAGGGTCAATCAAATCGTAGACATATAAGGTATTCATCATGAATGGTGCAGAACTCAACACCTTTTCGTACTTATATGGCACAAAATTATAATCAGAATATGAAGCTTGAAGTTTTTCATATTCTGCTTCAGATAACTTATCGAAGTTTTCTACATTCTTACATGATTCATCTGTGGGTTTACCATCCTTGTCAAGATATAATCTAAGTAATGAACCTGCAACAGATGTTCCACCAGCCTTGTAAGCATTCTGTATATCTCTTAGATATGCATCTGTGTTGTCGCCCCAGCCATCTTCTTGCTTTATATCATCGAAATGATTTACGATCCAATTCCATAGTGCAGTATTGTCGCCTTGTTTGTCAATAAGCCAATCTCGCTGTTTAATACATTCAGGTATGCTACCTTTGATGCGGAAATTGTCAAACAAAATAGTCCCGTCCAAACGCTCTTCAAACAGTTCAGAGAATGGCAAATAATCACTACGCCAATTCTGAAGAACAGTGATTTCATTTATAATTTCATCTTCGTAATCAGATTCATTTTCAGCAATCATACAGAGCGTGCATCTCTGCCCATAGAAGTTTCTCTCAATTCTGCAAGATTTGCTTTTATCTTACCGAAAAGATTTGAATAATCATCTTCATCATATTCCTCACACATAGGTTCTACTATATACTCTTGACCTACAAATATTGGTTGTGTCGTCTGAGCCATATAGTAAACATTGATATCGGACTTCAATTCCCCCCATGAATATAAATTATTCTCATTTGAACGGAATAATTGTATTGTTTCAATATCTGAGATACAATCAAGACAATTGGTATGGAATAGTCTATATTCCTCCTTAGACATACACTTTATCCATGCGGACAATTTTTCCATGTCTGCCATTTGAAGCATCTCAGCAAAACGTAAAACACGAACCTTTTTATCAAAGTGGAAAGAATATTTTTTTCTGCTTTCATTGTCAATCCAATGTAAATCAGTTATACCAATATCTTTCAATAAAACATTCGTTTCCTTTTCTTCCTCACATACTTGTTCAAAAGGTACGTAAGTACCCTCAGATGTATAAGCATATTCATTCAAGAATGGACGAATAACATCATAGAATGCTTTACGGATCTTCTGTTCATCTTCAGAGTTATCTTCTGGGCGTGACGATATCAAGGACTGATAGATATAATCAAACTTTTCTCTATTTGTAACCAAAAGCGACTTCAATTCATCAACCAAATGTGTATAGGCAAGACGCAATTGATCACAAGTTTTTTCTGTATCGCTTATACGCTGACGGCTATCATCTACCTCTAAAATCTGGCTGTCCAAAATAAAACCAAATCGATATTTTGTTTGCAGAATAGGCAATCCCTTAAAGAAGTTAACCACATTTTTTTCAGCGAATATTGGATTGAAAGCAAAGTGATAATGGAATTTATTCCCTTCTTCTACAAAATCAACAAATAACGAACTAACAGGATGCTGCTCTACGTCCTTACCCATCACATATATATGTTTAAGTGATTTGCCTACATTACGCTCTTGATCTGCTGTAATAGAAGCAAAACCACCTAAACGTGCACGAACATTCTCAAGGTTGTTTTCTTCAATGATCGCATCATACTTACCCTTTCCTAAGGGTATAATTAAAGCCGTTCCCCTAGTCAAGAACGATTTATTTCTTGGTGGATCAACTAATTCATTGAATGCCTTAATTGCTCTTTGAGCTTCTTCATTGCTAAATCTTTCTAAATCTTGACCTGGTGCTATTGGATAATAGCTCATAAGAATTTTGGCAAACAATATATGGTTCTCAACATCGTCTGCTTGAGCAGGAATCCACTCATCATCGTTAATAAGCCAAGCATCCAACTGGGACATATTGTGCCAACTAACAAGATATGGTCCTTTTTTGTTATTAATGATGGCATCTTTAAGAAGCTCTTCTGTATTGACGTTATGATTTATATCTGCCAAAAGTGTATAAAGCAACTTGGAACCTTGACCATATTTGCCCAATTTGTCATCATCGTTTAACTTCAAGGATTTACCTTTTGCCAAAAAATTATATAACTGACCATCTCTAGGCTCTTCGCCTTCAGGAAGATCAAAAATATTGAGGTCTGTAAAGAACGGTTCTCCGTTATTTAGTACTATCAAGAACTCTTCATTAGCATAGAAGAATAAAGAATCTGCACTTGCATCATATGCATTCTGCACAAATTCATAGAACAACTGTTCTTTTGCATTATTTGCAAAACTGGCTGCACCTGTTATGAGAGCATCGACTTTTTGTCCCTGCCCACTCATCATATTCAAAAAGTATTCTTTATTCGAACCTACTAGTTCAAGGGTTTCATTACCTTTTGAAATTGATTTTATATATTGTCTGAGGTCTCTTACTTTCATAATTCCTCTACTTTATTTGATGTAAGGGATGATTTGAATGATAAATGTTTTGTTGAGTTCTTCTTGGCCTGGAGTATTGGGATATCTACCTTGACCACCAAAACCCGAACCAGAAATAAACACTTCTCCATTCATTTCTTGAATGGATTTAATTATCCCATTTTGATTCCAAAGATTATATAAGCTCAATGCACGTTCATAGCTACGAATTTCCATTGTGTGCCATACAGATCTATCCGCTGCTTCATTTGCTTCCTTGGAACCTTTGTTCAAATGTCTGGCTGCTCGTCCTTCTATTATGATTTTGAAAGAGATGTTTACAGACTCTTTAAATTTGGACAAAATTTTGTTAACCAACTCTTTTCCCGCTTCTATAAAAATTTCTTCTTTATCAGCCGGGATATTTGCCAAATTAGGTTCAAACATTATATCTGATTTACACTCAAATCTTTGATATTGCTCATTATAATGGAAATACTCACTTACCAATGACTTTTGTGCTTCGTTGAACTCTCGAATCATTCTTGATTGTTCAATGGTGACTTTTATACTACCACCATCACCACCAATAGCCCCTGTCACCTTAATGTAGCCATACCATGCAACAAGACTGGTTATGATAAACACAACCAGAAACCCTGACATTAAATCTGTATAATTCTGCCAGAAATTATGCTCGTCACCTTCGTTTTTAAAATTCAACTTACTCATTTGTTGGCGATTCTATTAAGTTGACTTTCAAGTTTCTGAAGAGTCTCAATTGTTGTGCTGATTTCATTGATGTGAGAAATCAGGTTCTCTATACGTTCTTGTCTTTCTTCCATTACAGCAATGACTTCATCCACCTTTTCATTTGTGTGGACAACATGCTTCATGCTATCATTAATGGTCGAAAGCATATTTTCTTGACTCTCATTCATCCTATGAGCATTATTTACGGCATCAATATATGCTTGAGCTGCACTCTCATAGTTGCCCTTAATATTTCGAACATGATCACTGATGTATGCATAACTCTTTTCTAATGCTTCTACATTTGTGACAATTGCTGAACTGAGGGCATTAACTTCATCAGTAACAGTCTTCTGCAAGTCCGTTACGAATGTAGAAAGAGAATTGCGTAATTCAGCACTTACTTCACGATTCATAGATGTACTGCTTTGAAGCATTTTTTGATTTACTTCAGCATAAGCATCCTTCAAATCAACCATCTGTTGCAAGCTGTTTGTACTTTGTTCCTGAATCTTTTCATATTCAGCATTAAATTGTGCATTCATCTTTTCAGCGAAATCTGAGTTCTGACTAGCCAATTTTTCTGACAAAGCATTATAGTTTTCAACGATAGAAGTCAATTTTTCATCCTGGCTAGAACGTAAATTAGCCAATGCAGAAGTCATTTGAGTACAGAGTGATGTGATGCATCAATCCCGCTGTAATTCCGCTTCCTGCGATTACCACCACAAGCACTCCTGCGAGGATTTTCTTTACTTTGCCCATGAAGATCACCTCTTTTCCTGAAGGATACCATCTTTGATCGTAACCACCCTCTTCGCATGTGCGGCAATATCCGCATCATGGGTGATCATCAATACAGATACCCCCTCATCATTCAGTCTCTGGAAAAGTTCCATAACCTGCGCACCTGATTTACTGTCAAGAGCACCTGTAGGTTCATCTGCAAGAAGAAGTTTCGGGTTATTGACGATCGCCCTGGCAATGGCAACCCTCTGCATCTGACCTCCTGAAAGCTGATTTGGCTTAAAATCCACTCTGTCCGCCAGGCCCACTCTGTCAAGTGCCTTCAGAGCGCGTTCTCTTCTCTCCTTCTTAGGTACTCTCGCATAATTTAATGGCATCTCAACATTTGCCAGAGCACTCTGCTTAGGGAGAAGATGAAAACTCTGAAAAACAAACCCTATCTTATTCAGCCGGATATCTGACATTTCATTCTCCGAACACGCCTTAATATCCACTCCATCCAGAAAAAAAGTCCCCTCTGTCTGCTTGTCCAGACATCCGATAATGTTCATCAGAGTAGTTTTTCCCGAACCGGATGGTCCCATAATTGCCACGTATTCTCCTTCTTCCATGGAGAAATTCACATCTTTTAATACCGGAACTTTCATTTTACCCTGCTGATATTCTTTATATATACCCTTTAATTCCAGTATCATTCGATCCCCTCCACGTCTTCACCTGCGCTCATACCAGGTGCCTCATCGATTGGTACAAGTTCCTCATTTGGATCAATCGAGTCATCCGAACTGTCATCTTCAGAACCCTCTTCCATATCTGGATCTGTATAGGCTTCCCCATCTGCGGAATCTGGCTGTTCATCATCCATATTTCCATGATCAGCATCCATATCTGTAATCCCGTCCGCGCCTCCGCTCATTGTCTGAGCCAGATCTCCGATCTCTGTTTTTTCGCCTTCTTCCAGAGCCGCTGTCGGGAATGCAATCGCATCTTTCTTTGTAAGGCCCTCAACAATCTTATATTCTCCAAGATCATCATCATGTTCTCCAAGTGTTACATAACGCTTCTCCAGTCTGTTCTTATCGCTGGCTGCCCATACATACGGTTCATTGGTATCTGTGTCCAGAATATAGTAATCACTGAGCCACAGACCGTCTTTTTTCTCATCCTGTCCGATGTCACGTTCTATGTACACATGCTGTCCAAGCATCAGATTCTCAGAGGAATCCAATTCCACATAAAAAGGATAAGAAGTAGACGTTGTCTGATCATCGGAACTGGTACTTGCCATACCCATATACATATCATTACTGCTGTCATCTGAAGTTCCATTATTCACATCTACGGATCCCATCGTTCCTTTCCATGTTTTACTGCTGTCTACTCTGGAACGGATGATCACTGCCTCTCCGGGTACAATAGAATCCCTGTTCTGTTCATTGACTTTACCTTTTACTCTGTAAGCACCTGTACTGAGAATTGTAATAAATGCAGAACTGTCCGAACTTCCGTCACCTGACGACATGCTACTGTCCATTGCACTGCTGTCATCCACAGAATCACCGTCGTCACTTGTCATTTTGGAAGTGTCAATTTTCTGTATCACACCATCTATTTCACTTCGAACCTCTGTATTCTGTGTTGCGCTCTGAAGTTTATCAATTTCAGACTGTTTACTCTTCTGACTATATTCATTCTTCTTGAGATTCATTTTGTTAGTCTCGATTTCAATGGTATAGGACAACTGATCTTCGGCCTTTGCTTTTTTCTTCTCCGCTTCCAGCGTAGCTATCTGTTCTGTCAGGCTGATCTGTTCATTTTTTAATCTGTCCAGATCCAGTTGCGCCTGCTTCAGATCATCCTCAATACTGCTGAGATCATATTCAAAAAGAAGCTGTCCGGCCTTTACCTCTTCTCCGGTCTTAACTTCCACTTCTTTTACTTTTCGTCCACTTTCTATTTTTACGTTTACAGTTTTCTGCGGTTCTACCACACCGGCAAACCGATTTACCGCTGTTGTTTCAGATCCGGTGATCACACTTACTTTTGACACATACACAATAGAATCACCGGTTCCACTCTGACCGTTTCCTTTAAAGTGATACCAGACTCCGGTTCCGATACCGCCTGCTGCGATCAGGATTCCCAAAACGATAATAATACGTTTCTTCATAAATTGCCTCCTTGATATTGTCACCTTGTTCAGGCTAACATCTATTATACACTACTGCTTCTTTATATTATTATTATTCATTTTCCTATCATATCAGATTCCGTCTTAAAATAAAAGCTTTGTAACTAAATGGCAACATTTTTCACAATTTTTTCACGTTTTTTTTATGAATTTCGTTCATCTTTTTCACTTTTTTGACAGTCAGTACAAAATCTGTTAAAATAAACAGAAAAGTAACTGTCAAACAGTTGCACAGAAAGCACTGTGAAAGGAAAGAACACGTATGAATATAAACAAACACCTGATTCTTCTTTTCTCTGTCTTATTTTTTCTTTTTGCTGTATCTGTAAGCAGCGGCTGTTTCCGCAAAAATGAGTCAGATGTAAAGAGTGTAGTCAGAAATGAACTGGATCAGTTAAAAAATCTCGATTCAGAAACTACGCAAAAATACATACCCTATACAGAGCTGTTCCCCGATGCCACAGAGAATACTGATTTAACTGATGAAATCAATAAAACCTTTTCTCTCTTTTTCCGGAAATTTAATTACAAAATTTCGGATGTCATCGTCGGCACAGCCAATCATTCTGCCACTGTTTCTGTCAAACTGACCACAATCGATTCCAAAGTTCTTGCCAGAGATTTTAAAGCAGAACTTCTCCGGACACAGATCACAGAGTCAGCCCAGGCACAAAAAGGAAATATCAAAGATTCTTCCAGATCTCTTGAGGCTCATTATCTGATCCTGAATCATCTTTTAAACACAAATGACTATGATACAGCTGAGACAGACTGTAACATACAGCTTGTCAATACAGGCAATGATAAAAAGGAAAAATGGAAGATCCAGCGTACCAATTCTCTGGAAGATGACCTTGTCGGCGGTCTTATAGCTGATCTGGCAGATCCGGATATCCTTTCACCGGAAGATACCCTGACCGTCTATCTTGACACTCTACAGAAACTGGATTTGAAAGAAATGACATCTTATCTGGGTGTAGTAAATATCATGAATACATCCGATACTGCAAAAAATTCCATTGCCTCAGCACTTGCCGAACAGATTCATAAAAATTTTAATTATGTCATTAAATCCAGCAGTGAAAATGGATACAATGCCACTGTTACAACTGAAATTACAACCTTTGACAGTGATTCGATCCTGGCTGATTATCAGGAAAAGCTTGATAAATATCTGGCTTCTGCTGACGCAGTTATCGATGGCTCCCAGAAACGATACGAGAAATCTTTCGAAATTCTTCTGAACAGCATCAATGATAATACCGTTACTACCGTCAATGATGTAGATTTTGTTCTAATCAATGATGGGGTATCCTGGAAACTTCAGGATGAGGGAAATACTTTGGGAAATGCTATTTTCGGTACTTTGACAGATTCTCCTCTCGAGACTTCTGATTCTGAGGATGAAAATATTTCTGCCGATACAGATAAGCAGACAGATGATAATACTTCTACTGAAAGCAGTTCCAATTAACGATTAGTCAATCGGATATTCGCAATCCGCTTCCGCTACTTTCTCATAACCAAATAACTGCTTCGCAGTTTGGTTAAACAACTAAAAAGGCCACCATATCACAGAAATGTTCCTTTCCCGAATCATTCTATGATATGGTGGTCTTTTTAATCTTTGTCTTATTCTTTTTACATCCCCGTTATAATTTTGATAAACAGTAAAACCAGAACGATCAGAATAATCGGTCTTACGATTTTATTTCCATTTTTCATTACCATTCCAGATCCTACATAATGCCCTGCAATGGAAAAAACAGAAGCTGCAAGTCCAAGATATATGACAATCTTTCCACTAAATAAAAAAACAACTAATGCCATTATATTAGAAGAAAGATTTGCAAGTTTCATAGTTCCGGAAGCTTTCGCTACGGGAAGTTTTGCTACTCCTGTATATAAAATAAGCAGAAACGTACCAGTTCCCGGCCCATAAAAGCCATCGTAGCAGCCAACAGCCAGAGAACACACCGCACACAAAATCCACTGTTTCTTTCGGGAAATCTCTACATTGCTGTTATCATCCAGATTTTTCTTCTTCATTACATAAAACGCAACAATAGGAAGTACTGGAATCAGCATCCATTTTAATATCTTATCACTGGCAAGAAGCGCAATATGAGCGCCTGCAAAAGAACCGACAAGAGCCATGGAAATACATGGCAGTGCAACTCCCCAGTCTACAAATTTATTCTTACATAAACGTGCTGTTGAAATCGCTGTCCCAGTTGCCGAGGATAATTTATTCGTTGCTATCGCATTGTGCATCGGAACCCCTGCAAGCAGATACGCAGGCAGGGAGATCAAACCACCCCCGCCTGCGATAGAATCAACTAATCCTGCAAGGAATACCAACGGGCATACAATCAAAAACGTCTGAATTGTAAGCTCCATCCTTATTCAGTTACTTCCTCCGGTCTTACTTCCAGTTCCAGTTCTTTTAACTGCTCCTCGCTTACGCGGCTCGGAGACTGAGTCATCAGACAGGAAGCATCTTTAACCTTCGGGAATGCGATTACGTCACGGATGCTGTCAACTTTCGCCATAAGCATTACCAGACGGTCAAGTCCGTATGCCAGTCCGGCGTGAGGCGGAACTCCATATTTGAATGCGTCCAGAAGGAATCCGAACTGCTCGTGAGCAGCTTCTTTTGTGAATCCAAGTGCTTCAAACATTCTCTCCTGAATATCATCCTGATGGATTCTGACACTTCCTCCACCAATTTCATTACCGTTTAATACGATATCATATGCTTTTGCACGAACTTTTCCAGGATCTGTATCCAGAAGTGGAAGGTCCTCTTCCATAAGCATGGTAAATGGATGATGCATTGCTGTGAAACGATTCTCTTCTTCACTCCATTCAAGAAGCGGGAACTCTGTTACCCATACGAAACGATACTCATTCTTATCAAGAAGATCCATCTGCTTTGCAAGTTCCAGACGAAGTGCGCCAAGTACATCATAAACCAGTTTCTTCTTATCTGCTGCAAACAGAAGTAAGTCTCCTGCTTTACCATCCATAGCTGCTACCAGAGCATCCATCTCTTCATCTGTCATGAATTTAGCAAAAGAAGATTTTCTTGTGCCATCTTCAGCGATTGCAATGTATGCAAGGCCTTTTGCACCGTAACCTTTGGCAAACTCAACCAGTTTGTCAATTTTCTTACGTGGCATAGCGCCCTGTCCTTCTGCATTAATACCACGAACACTGCCGCCATTTTCCAACGCAGAAGTAAACACGCTGAATCCACAGTTTTTAACTACATCACTTACATCATGAAGTTCCATTCCGAAACGCATATCCGGTTTATCAGAACCAAATCTGTCCATAGCTTCCTGCCATGTGATACGCTGGATTGGAAGTTTTACATCAATATCAAGTACTTCCTTGAACAGATAAGCAAGGAATCTCTCATTTACATCAATTACGTCATCAACATCTACAAAAGAGAGTTCCATATCGATCTGGGTAAATTCCGGCTGTCTGTCCGCACGAAGGTCTTCGTCACGGAAACATCTTGCAATCTGGATATAACGGTCATAACCAGAGCACATCAGAAGCTGTTTGTACAGCTGCGGAGACTGTGGCAGACCATAGAAATGTCCCGGATGAACACGAGACGGTACCAGATAATCTCTTGCACCTTCCGGTGTACTCTTACCAAGCATCGGAGTTTCAATTTCAAGGAATCCTTCTTTTGCGAAGAACTGTCTTGTAAGCATCATGACTTTGCTCTTAAGCATAATATTCTTCTGAAGGTCAGGTCTTCTTAAGTCAAGATAACGATATTTCAGACGGATTTCATCTTTTGTCTTGCTGTTCTCTTCAATTGGGAACGGAGGTACCTCTGCTTCAGACAGAACACGAAGGGATTTTACGCGAAGCTCAATTTCACCTGTTGCAAGATTCTTGTTAACAGCGCCGCCTCTTTCTTCTACCACACCGGTAACAGCGATTACGAATTCACTTCTCAGCTTACCTGCTTTTGCAAAACCTTCTTCATCAATGCTGCCATTCTCAAAAATCAGCTGCATGATACCGGAACGGTCTCTTAAATCTACGAAAATAATTCCGCCTTTATCGCGGGCTTTCTGAACCCATCCCATAAGGACAACTTCTTTGCCGATCATTTCCTTTGTTACTTCTGCACATCGGCATGTTCTGTGCAGTCCCTGCATACTTTCAGCCATGTTTCTTTCCTCTTTTCATGCTTTCTATATTATAAGAATTGTTGTAACTATCCGGCAGTCTGCTATCTCGCAATGTTGCTGAACAGTTACGAATTATTACATTCTGTCTTTAAAGAATTCTACAAACTCTGTATAGCCCTCTGCTGTCATCTGATCTTTCTGGAATTTCTTATTCTTCTTCATAATAGAAATATTGATCTGTGTTCCGGCATTACGCTCTTCCTGAGCCTGTTTCAGAATCGTCAGCATCTTGTCTGCCGGCATATTCTTCTCGATAAGATATGCTTTCTTACCATTCTTTGTCGGGATTTCATAATTTCTCTCAAGAAGAAGCATTACGATTCTCTCGAATCCAATTGAAAATCCGCAGGCAGATGTATTGTTTCCTGTAAATTTACCGATCATCTCATCGTAACGTCCGCCTCCACCGACGCTTGAGCCGAATTCAGGTACTTCTATCTCAAAAATAGTTCCTGTGTAATATGACATACCTCTTACAAGAGTCGGGTCAAATACCACCTCAAAAGAGTATTCCTTAGTGCTGTTGACGCTGTTAATTATCTCTCCGAGACTTTCCTTTACGCCATCCTCAAGATTGTCCTGAATCTTACCGGCCACATAGGCAAGTCCGTCATCAGCCTCTTCTATTCCCTTAAAAAGCTCAACATATTTATCAACGCTTTCCTGCGCATATCCGGCTTTGATGAGTTCTTCGGTAACTCCGTCAAGTCCGATTTTGTCCATCTTATCTAATATGATAAATACCGAATCATATTCTTCTTCAGGGAATCCGCTGTATGCAGCCATAGCTTTCAAGATACGGCGGTCATTTATCTTAATCTTAAAATTCTTAAATCCTATCTTACCCATTGTGGTGGTTGTCGCAAGAATAAGCTCTATTTCAGCAAGATTGCCAGGCTCTCCGAGTATATCAATATCGCACTGGTAAAACTGTCTGAAACGGCCTTTCTGAGGTCTGTCCGCTCTCCATACAGGTCCTATCTGCAGTGCCTTAAACGGTGAAGGAAGTGATGCAGCATTGTTGGAGTAAAATCTTACAAGAGGAACCGTAAGATCATATCTTAATCCGCCGTCCGCAAGGTCAGCTTCTGACTGTGCCGTTTCAAGGTTGAGCTTTTCACCTCTTTTTAATATCTTAAATATAAGCTTTTCGTTTTCGCCGCCCTGCTTGCTTGAAAGATTGGCAATATTCTCCACGGCCGGTGTCTCGATCGGGGTAAATCCAAAGCTTGCATAAGTATCTTTAATCAGCGATATGAGGTAATCCCTTATCTGCATTTCTCTTGGGAGTATATCCTTCATACCTGTCATCGGTTTCTTAATTAATGCCATTATTTTGTCCTCGTTTCCAATATTTTCATAAATTTATCATAGTCCAGGTCAATTATAAG
>ENA-OPAW01001063-OPAW01001063.1-human-gut-metagenome-genome-assembly--contig:-NODE-1063-length-14434-cov-5.487238_pt1 | contig 14434 bp, 10 predicted proteins | sample MGYA00241060_ERZ501436 | MGnify/ENA primary metagenome ERZ501436 (study PRJEB25962, sample SAMEA2042619) | human gut metagenome | biome: human gut; feature: human-associated habitat; material: faeces... | reverse complement strand
TGACCGTCAGCGGCTATGGCTCGGTGTTTGCCCGCAGCCTGCTGCTGGCCCTCATTGCCACGGTCATTTGTCTGGTCATTGCGTTCCCGGTGGGCTATTTTCTTTCCCGCCTGCGGGTGAACAAGCAGCACATCATGCTTATGCTGGTCATGCTGCCCATGTGGATGAACTTCCTGCTGCGCACCTACGCATGGATGGGCCTGCTCAGCATCAACGGCCCGGTGAACGCTGTTCTGGGCGTGTTCGGCCTTGGCCCCTTCAATATGCTCAACACCTCCGGCGCGGTGGTGCTGGGCATGGTGTATAACTATGTGCCCTATATGATCCTGCCGCTGTACACCAGCATGACCAAGATCGACCAGAGCCTGGTGGAAGCTGCGCAGGATCTGGGCGCTTCCACCACCAAGACCCTTCTCCGGGTGCTCATTCCCATGAGCGTGCCCGGCATCAGCACCGGCATCACCATGGTGTTCGTCCCGGCGGTGTCCACCTTTGTTATCAGCCGTATGCTGGGCGGCGGCTCCAACCTGCTCATTGGCGATCTGATCGAGATGCAGTTCCTTGGCAACAGCTACAACCTGAACGTGGGTTCTGCCATGAGCCTTGTGCTGATGATCATTGTGCTGCTGTGCATGAGCTTCACCTCCAGCTTTGATGAAGATGAAATGGAGGGCGTGTCCTGATGAAAACGAAACATCTGCGCCTGATGCAGCGCGTCTATATCGTGCTGTTTTTCTGCTTCATGTATCTGCCCATTGCATACATGATCGTGTTCAGCTTCAACCAGTCCAAGGGCTATTCGCTCTTCACCGGCTTTACCCTCAAGTGGTACTCCAGCCTGCTGCACAACTCCTCCATCCTGCATGCGCTGCTGGTCTCGCTGGAAGTGGCTCTGATCTCTGCGGTCATTGCCACTGTGCTGGGTACAGCGGCAAGTCTGGGCATTGCGTCCATGGGCCGCGGGAGCCGCCTTGTCGTCACCAACATCACCTATATCCCGGTGGTCAACCCGGAGATCATCACCGGCATCTCGCTCATGCTGCTGTTCGTGGCCTACCAGCGCTTTGCCGGGGGTGTCTCCTGGCTGCCGGATACCATCATGGGCTTCCCGACGCTGCTCATTGCGCATATCGCGTTCAATGTGCCGTATGTCATCTTCAACGTCACACCCAAGCTCAAGCAATTGGATATCAGGCTGTATGAGGCAGCACTCGACCTTGGCTGCGACCCCAAGCAGGCCTTCTTCAAGGTCATCCTGCCGGAGATCAGCCCGGCCATCCTGTCGGCATTCCTCATCTGCCTGACCTATTCCATCGACGACTTCATGATCTCCTATTTCAACTGCGGCACGGTGGAAACGCTGCCCATCGCCATCTACTCCATGACCCGTAAAAAGGTCAGCCCGGAGATCTATGCGCTGTCCACCATCATGTTCGTGGTCATTCTGTGCATCATTCTGATCTCCAACGCAATGGAGAGCCGCAGCTACCGCCGCGACCAGAAGGCGCTGAGAGGGGAGGGCGTGTGATGAAACGTTTTTCTGTGCTGCTGCTGGCGCTGGCAATGACGGTCTGCTGTGCAATGCCCGCCTTTGCCGCCGGCACCATTGAGGTCACCGAGGATGTCTCGGTATCGGACGATTACGACTGGACCCGATTCAAGGGCCAGAACGTGGCCATCAATGTCTATAACTGGGGCGAGTACATCTCCAACGGCTCGGACGACAGCGTGGACGTGGTGGCGGCCTTTGAAAAGCTCACCGGCATCAAGGTGAATTACACCACCTTCGACTCCAACGAGTCCATGTACGCAAAGCTCAAGTCCGGCGCAGCCAACTACGATGTGGTCATTCCGTCGGATTACATGGTGGCAAAAATGATCGCCGAGGGGATGCTCAAGCCTCTGAACTACGACAATATCCCGAACTTCAAAAAGATCGATCAGGAATACGTGGATCCGGATTACGATCCGCAGAATGCCTACACCGTGCCCTATATGCTCTGCACCACCGGCATCATTTATAACACCACCATGGTGGACAAAGCGCCCACGAGCTGGGCCGACCTGTGGGACGAGCAGTACGCAGGCAATATCCTGATGTTCAACAACAGCCGCGATGCCTACGCCATTGCTGCTTTTAAGAGCGGCCACGATATCAACCCGCAGTCCACCGAAGAGGTGGATGAGGTGGTGGAAGAGCTGAAGGCTCAGAAACCGCTGGTGCAGGCCTACGTCATGGATGAGATCTTTGATAAGATGATCGGCGGCGAGGCAGCCGTCGGTGTGTACTACTCCGGCGATGCCATCACCATGATCGATGATAATCCCGACCTTGCATGGGTGTTCCCGGAGGAAGGCAGCGTGCTTTCCGTGGACTGCATGACCATTCCTGCTGCCAGTGAACATCAGGAAGCTGCGGAAATGTTCATCAACTTCATGTGTGAGACGGACATCGGCAAGGCAAACGCCGAGTACATCGGCTACACCACCCCCATGCAGGATGTGTGGGAGGTGCTGGACGAGGATCTGAAGGAGAGCGAGATCGCTTATCCGTCCGAAGAGAAAGCCGCCAAGGAAAAGGTGTTCACTGCCCTGAGCGACGATGTGAACAGCGAGCTGGACGTGAAGTGGAGCGAAATGAAGAGCTACGACGAGGGTGGCAGCAGTCTGCTGTTCCTTGCGCTGCTGGCAGCCATGGTAGCGCTGGCCTGCTTCAACATCTGGCGCAAGGTCCGCAGGCGCAACCGCAATCAGTATTAAACGCAAAGGAGGCTGCTGCACAGAACAACGTGCAGTGGTCTCTTTTTATAGAAAGGAAAAACCATGGAACAGTTCTTTTACACCGAGACCATGACAGTCATGAACGCAGATGCCGACTTCCGCAGCCTGCTCAAGCCCAGCGCCCTGCTGCGCTATGTGGAGCAGATTTCGACAGACCACGCCCGCGCCTTTGGTATGGATGACCAGTTCTTCAAAGATCGCGGTGTGACCTTTCTGGTGGGCAAGCAGGCCCTGAAATTTGACCGTGTGCCCCAGCGTGCCGAAACGCTGACCCTTACCTCCCGGGCGCAGGTCAGCAAACACGGTTCCGTCAAACGCATCACCACCCTGACCGATGCCGAGGGCAAAGAGGTGGCTATGGTGGACTGCCGCTGGATCGTGGCAAGCCTTGCCGAGGGCCGTATCCTGCGGGAGCCGGGCTGGACGGTGGAGAATTTCTGGAACGATACGGTGGAGGGCGAGCTGCCTTTGCAGTTGCACAAGTGCAAGGATGGTCTGACCAGTGCAGGGGAGTGGACGGCGCGTTATTCCCAGTGCGATCTGAACGGCCATTTGAACAACGCATTCTATCTGGACCTTGTCTGCGATGCGCTGCCGCTGGAAGTGATGCGCAAAGGCCCCGTGACCTTTGCTTCTATCAACTACCACCGCGAGATCCCGATGGGAGAAACGGCAGAGGTGTTTTATGCCCCTTCGGCGGATGGCTGGTATGTGGTCGGAAAGCACAACGGCCAGACCAGCTTTGAGTGCTATCTGGAGGTGGGAAAGACAAACGTGTAAATCGTTGATTTCTCACGAGAACCGCTGCGCCGCTTTTAGCTGAAAATAAGCGAGCAATGCAAAAAAGCGTCACCCGTGCAGAAAAGACGGCGCATTTTGAGAATTGCATCCTCTGAGGAACAGGGAGTACTCTTTTATTAGAAGGACCTTCTCGTTGTCCAAAGGAGGATAAAACAAATGAAAAAACATCTCCGAGTCCTTGCGGCCGTTCTGGCACTGTGCTTCAGTCTGCTGTGCCCGGCAGCATCTGCCGCCAGTGTACAGACTGCGGTCTGCAAGCCGTCCACTGCAGCCGTTCAGACCATTTCTGCCGGCAAAAAGACGGAGCAGATGGTCTGGGTCCCAACGCACGGCGGCAAAAAATATCACAGCAAGTCTACCTGCAGCAATATGAAAGACCCGGAAAAGGTTACATTATCGAAAGCAAAAGCGGAAGGCTTCACTGCTTGCAAAAAGTGCTATTAAGGAAATAAAGAATGATCTGCAAAGCCCTTGCCGGAAATTTTCTGGCAGGGGTTTTGTATGTGTCTACAAAAAGTTAACAAAAGAAATTACAGAAAAATTACAAAACCCTATTGCAAAATGGTTTCAAAAGAGTTACAATATGGTTACAGCAAGGGTGAACGACCCTGCTGAGTGTGAAATCTTTTTCTTCTTGTTTTTTGGGATATCGGGCACAGGTTCTCCTCCTCCGGCTGTTCTCCTTCACAGTCGTGATCCATGTGCCGCACAGGCGGTATCCCGCTTCGTGTGCAAAAAAGCTCGTCCGTTCTGGACGAGCTTTTTTGCATCCATAAATCACGCAAAACCGGCTTCTCATGCGGGAAAGTATGACCTTACGCCATTTTGGTGGGCAATTTGCCTGTTTTTCTGCAAAGGACATTTACAAAGTTTGGCGCGGCGGGGGTTTGTATTCCGGCTGGCTTTGTGGTACAGTATATACAATCAATTTATAGGTTGCAAACATGAATCCGATTGATGTTGATGCGTTAAGAGAAAAGGAGTTTGAACATGGCTTATTTCTATAAAGAACCTTCCCGCACTTTCGGTGAATATCTGCTGATCCCCGGCTATTCCTCTGCAGAGAATATCCCCACGGCTGTCAGCCTCAAGACCCCGCTGGTCAAGTACCGCAAGGGCGAGGAGGAGTGCCCCCTGCAGATGAATATTCCCATGATCAGCGCTATCATGCAGGCGGTCTCTGGCGATAAGCTGGCCATTGCACTGGCCCGTCAGGGCGGCGTGTCCTTCATCTACGGCTCTCAGAGCATTGAGAACGAGGCCGCTATGGTGCGCCGCGTCAAGAGCTTCAAGGCCGGTTATGTCGTGTCCGATTCCAATCTGGCCCCCACTGCCACCCTGCACGATGTGCTGGAGCTGAAGGCACGCACCGGCCACTCCACCATTGCCGTCACTGCCGATGGCACTCCGGGCGGCAAGCTGCTGGGCATTGTTGCATCTCGTGACTACCGCATCAACCACACTCCGGATGATGCCCCTGTCACCACCTTCATGACCCCGCTTGAAAAGCTGGTCACTGCACCGGAGAACACCTCCCTGCACGACTGCAACAACATCATCTGGGATAACAAGATCAACACCCTGCCTCTGGTGGATGCCGAGGGCAACCTGAAGTATATGGTGTTCCGTAAGGACTACGACTCCCACAAGAAGAACGCCAACGAACTGCTGGATAAGAACAAGAGCTATGTGGTGGGCGCAGGCATCAACACCCGCGATTACGCTGAGCGCGTGCCCGCACTGGTGGATGCCGGTGTGGATGTGCTGTGCATCGACTCTTCCGAGGGTTACTCCGAGTGGCAGAGCCGCACCATCGGCTGGATCCGTGAGCACTACGGCGATACCGTCAAGGTGGGCGCAGGCAACGTTGTGGATGCCGAGGGCTTCCGCTTCCTGGCCGAGGCTGGTGCAGACTTCGTGAAGATCGGCATTGGCGGCGGTTCTATCTGCATCACCCGCGAGACCAAGGGCATTGGCCGTGGTCAGGCTACCGCTGTCATCGAGGTGGCAAAGGCCCGCGATGAGTACTATAAGGAGACCGGCATCTACGTGCCCATCTGCTCCGACGGCGGCATCGTCCACGATTACCACATCACGCTGGCACTGGCCATGGGTGCGGATTTTGTGATGCTGGGCCGCTACTTTGCCCGCTTTGACGAAAGCCCCACGAATAAGGTGCGCATCAACGGCCAGTATATGAAGGAGTACTGGGGCGAAGGCTCCAACCGTGCCCGCAACTGGCAGCGCTACGATCTGGGCGGTTCCAGCAAGCTGAGCTTTGAGGAAGGCGTGGACAGCTACGTGCCCTATGCCGGCCCTCTGGCTGACGGTGTGCAGACCACTCTGTACAAGGTCAAGAGCACCATGTGCAACTGCGGCGCTCTGTCCATCCCGGAGCTGCAGCAGAAAGCAAAGCTGACCGTGGTTTCCTCTACCTCCATCGTTGAGGGCGGCAGCCACGACGTTGTGCTGAAGAATGCTACCCCCAATATCATCAACGGTTAACACGTTTGTTCTGAAAGCCGCCCGTGCTGTTTGTGTATGGGCGGCTTTTTCTTGCCGGAAATTGACCGGGATTTTCCAAAAATGCTTGCACCGCTCTGCGTTTGGTGATATCATGATAGAAACGCACTGTCAAGACAGGCAGGCGCGCAAACCTTCCCACAGGTCAGAACGGCACGGGACAGCAAGGAGCCTTTGCCGGGTGTAAAGAAGAGAGGATACTATTCATGGACGAAATCAAGGTTGTGCCTTATATTCCAGATGAGGACTACGACAACCCCGCAATGGTCGTGGATTTTTATGAATTTACAATGGCAAACTGCCTGTTCCTGCACGGATTCAAGGATACTACACTGGTGTTCGATATGTTCTTCCGCAAGAACCCGGATAATCAGGGTTACTCCATCAGCGCCGGCCAGCGCAAGCTGACCCGCTTCCTGCTGAACTACCACTTCAATGCACAGGATATCTGGTGGCTGCGCACCAAGGGCATGAGTGAGGAATTCTGCGAGTATCTGCGCACCTATCAGTGGAAGGGCGACATGTACGCTCTGCCCGAGGGCACGGTGGCATACCCGCATGTGCAGATGGTGCGCATCGAGTGCGACCTCGTGGGCGCAATTCTGATCGAGACCTACCTGCTGCAGACCATGAACTTCCACAGTCTGATCGCCACCAAGGCTACCCGCGTCACCGGCCTGAACACCCACACGCCCCGCAGCGTGATGGAATTCGGCACCCGCCGTGCGCAGGGCGAAAGCGCTGGCAACGATGGTGCATATGCTGCTGTTCTGGGCGGCTGCGTGGGCACTGCCAACTGTTTGGCCGAGATGAAGTTCGGCGCGGAGGTGAAGGCTGTGGGCACCGTAGCGCACAGCTTCATCGAGTTCTTCCCCACGGAGTTTGATGCCTTCAAGGCCTTTGCCGATACCTACCCGGATTCGGTCAGTCTGCTGCTGGACACCTATAATATCATGGAGAGTGGTCTGCCCAACCTCATTAAACTGGACGATTACCTCATCGAGAAATACCCCAACGACCCGAACCGCCGCGTCAAGAGCGCCCGTATCGACTCCGGCGACCTGGCCCGCGGCTCCAAGCGCCTGCGCAAGGCACTGGATGCGGCCGGTAAGCCTTACATCAAGCTGGTGGCTTCCAATGGTCTGGACGAAAAGAAGATCGCCAACATGGAGCTGTATGAGCACGCTCATTTTGACTCCTACGGCGTGGGCGAAAACCTGATCACCTCTGCTTCCGACCCCGTGTTCGGCGGGGTGTACAAGCTGGTGGCGGTCAAGCAGCCGGACGGCAGCTACACTCCCAAGATGAAGTGCTCGGATTCCGCCAGCAAGGCCATCATTCCGGGCAAGAAGATGCCGTGGCGTCTCTACGATGAAAATGGTCAGGCCCAGTGTGACCTGATCGCCATGGATGATGAAGTCATCGAGGCGGGCAAGCCCGTCACGATGGTCAATCTGGACTCCGATGCCATCGAGCGCACCGTCACCATTACCCCCACCAAGGTCAAAAAGCTGCTGGTGCCGCATGTGCTGAATGGTCAGCTGGCCATTGAGCTGCCTTCGATCGCAGAGAAGAAGGCCTACATTGCAAAGCAGCTCACCGAGGAGACCTGGGAGAGCGAACTGCGTCTGGAGTGCCCGCATAAGCACTATGTGAACATGACCCCGGCTGTGGCCGAGTGCCGTTCCAAGATGTACGCAGAGCTGCACGGCGGCAAGGTGTAAAATAAGCAAAATAAAAAGCCCCTCAAGCGTAAGCTTGGGGGTCTTTTTATGCCGCCGACGGGGGTCGAACCCGTACTCTGTCTCCAGAAAGGGATTTTAAGTCCCTCGTGTCTGCCAATTTCACCACAGCGGCATACAACGCTAATAATAATACAATAGAATGGCTTCTTTGTCAAGAAAAAGCACGGAGGCCGTCTCTTCATCCTCCATTCACGATTCATTTGTAAAAAGTGCTTTTTCTTTCCGTGGTTTCATGGTATAATAACCTTCAGATACGGCTTTCCGGGCCGTAGCCGCGTGCTTTGGCAGCGCGGCAGAAGAGGCAGAGCGGGCAGCGTACCGCTCTGCTGGGGCAGTGCCCGCAAGATAGGGCGGGCGGGAAATACAAAAAGAGAGGCGAATCGAGATGTTGGATATGATCAAGTGCAGCACCGGCGGCGCATACTATGCCCGCGGTGAATGGGTGCCTGCAGACGGCGAAGCAAGCGCCGCACTGGCAGCAAAGGGCTTTGATGCCGCAGCCATCGAGAACGCAAAGACCGGCACCATGGCCTACAGCATTCTGCAGGCCCACAACACCAGCGGCGATGCCGAAAACCTGAAGATCAAGTTCGATGCCATGGCCAGCCATGACATCACCTTTGTGGGCATCATCCAGACGGCCCGTGCATCCGGTCTGGAGAGATTCCCCATTCCGTATGTGCTCACCAACTGCCACAACAGCCTTTGCGCCGTGGGCGGCACCATCAATGAGGACGACCACCGCTTCGGCCTGTCCGCCGCCAAAAAATACGGCGGCATTTTTGTGCCCCCGCATCTGGCGGTCATCCACCAGTACATGCGCGAAAAGTTTGCGGGCTGCGGCAAGATGATCCTTGGCTCGGACTCCCACACCCGCTACGGCGCTCTGGGCACCATGGCCATTGGTGAGGGCGGCGGCGAGCTGGCAAAGCAGCTGCTGGGCCGCACCTACGATGTGGCTCGTCCGGGTGTTGTTGCAATTTATCTCACCGGCTCTCTGCCTGCAGGCTGCGGTCCGCACGATGTGGCCATTGCGCTGGTGGGCAAGCTGTTCAAGAGCGGATACGTCAAGAACAAGGTGATGGAGTTTGTCGGCCCCGGCGTTGCGTCCCTGCGTCAGGATACCCGCAACGCCATCGATGCCATGACCACCGAGACCACCTGCCTGTCCTCCATCTGGGAGACCGACGAAACGACGCAGAAATTCCTTGCGGTGCATGGCCGTGCCGCCGACTATAAGAAGCTGGCTCCGGCCGACCTTGCTTATTACGACGGTGTGGTAGAGGTGGACCTTTCTGCCATCCGCCCCATGATCGCACTGCCCATGCATCCCTCCAATGCATTTACCATTGAAGAGCTGAACGCAAACCTTGAGGATATTCTCCATGCCTGCGAGCAGGATGTGCAGAAGTTGATCGGCCGCAAGGATGTCAGCCTTGACCTGTGCAGCAAGATCGAGAACGGTAAACTGCGTGTGGATCAGGGCGTGATCGCAGGCTGCGCAGGCGGTCTGTACGACAGCATTTATGAAGCTGCCTCCATCCTCAAGGGCCACACCGGCGGCTGCGGTGACTACGCCCTGAGCGTGTATCCCGGCAGCCAGCCCATCATGATGGAACTGGTGCGCACCGGAGTCATCCACGACCTGATGGCCAGCGGTGCCACCGTCCGCACTGCGTTCTGCGGCCCCTGCTTCGGCGCAGGCGACGTGCCCGCCAACGGCGCGCTGTCTATCCGCCATACCACCCGCAACTTCCCCAGCCGCGAAGGATCCAAGCCCGGCAACGGCCAGCTTTCCGGTGTGGCACTGATGGATGCCCGCAGCATTGCGGCCACCACGGCCAACGGCGGCATTCTGACCCCGGCTACCGATATCGACTATGATCCCACCGTGCCGGAGTATCAGTACGATCCTTCCAGCTACGATACCCGCGTGTATCAGGGCTTTGGCAAGGGCGATTACGATGCCCTGCTCAAGCTTGGCCCCAACATCAAGGACTGGCCCGAAATTGCACCGCTGGGCGATAACCTGCTGCTGAAGGTGGCATCTTACATCACCGACCCTGTCACCACCACCGACGAGCTGATCCCCTCCGGTGAGACTTCGTCTTACCGTTCCAATCCTCTGGGCTTGGCCGAGTTCACCCTCAGCCGCAAGGACCCGGAGTATGTGGGCCGTGCCAAGGCCGTGCAGGCCGAAGAAAAGGCCCGCCGTGCAGGCGAGGGCAGCGCCGAGGTGCTGGCCCAGCTGCACAAGGTGCCCGGCTGCGAAAACCTGACTTGGAACGATGTGCAGATCGCATCCACCATCTTTGCCGTCAAGCCCGGCGATGGTTCTGCCCGTGAGCAGGCGGCCAGCTGCCAGCGTGTGCTGGGGGCCGGTGCCAACATCGTCACCGAGTATGCCACCAAGCGCTACCGCTCCAACCTGATCAACTGGGGTATGCTGCCGCTGCAGCTGGTGGGCGCAACGCCCTTCGGTCTGGGCGACTATGTCTTTATCCCGAATGTCCGCGAGGCCCTCAAGGGCGACCTGCAGGACATCAAGGCCTATGTGCTGGGCGACACCGCAAAGGAGTTCAGCCTGTACATGGCCCCGCTGACCGCCGACGAGCGCAAGATCCTGGCCGACGGCTGCCTGATCAATTTCTATAAGCACTGATAGGATAGAAGGCTTCCTCTTTGGGGGAAGCCTTTCTCTGGCTTTCTTGGGAGGTTCATTTTCCATGCCCGGCGATCTTCACAACCATTCCACCTGTTCCGATGGCTCTGTGCCCATCCACCGCCTGCCGCTCATGGCGGCGCGGGCGGGGCTGGACACCATGGCCATTTCCGACCACGACACCCTGCTCAGCGTAAACTACTGCAATGAGCACCCTGTGCAGGACGGCGTGCGCCTGCTCCCGGCCACCGAGCTGACCGGCTATGACCATGAGCATAGGCATCGCGTGCACCTGCTGTGCTACTTCCCGGATCCGGAAAGCCGGGAACTGAAGGAGCACTGCGACATCCTGCGACAGCGCCGCAACGAGTGCGGCCTGCAAAGCGCAAAGGAGATCGAAGCGCTGTACCCGCAGTTCCGCACGGAACAGGCGCTGGAATACGCAAAGGACAGCGGTGTGCTGTTCAAAAGCGGCATTATGGAAGCGCTGCACCAGCTGGGGCTGTGCGATGCTGTGTACGGTAAGCTGTACAGTTATCTCTTTGGCTGGGAGCCGCGCGGTGTGGTGCTGCATCAGGTAAAGTATCCATCGGTGCAGGAAGTGATCGCCACGGCGAAAGCTGCCGGTGCGGTGCTGGTATTTGCACACCCGACCGTTTACAAGAGCATGCCGCTGGTGCGTCAGCTTGCCAAAGAGGGCATCATCGACGGCATTGAGGTGGAGCACCCCCGCAACAGCCCGGAGGACAGGGCCGAGTGTGCTGCTCTGTGTGAGCAGTATGGGCTGATCCATACCGGCGGTACGGACTTCCACGGTGCAAACCATAAGGTGCCGCACCCGGTGGGTACCTGTACCACGGCAGACGATCAGGTGGCCCGCATTCTGGAGCTGGCCCACAAACGCCGCGGTATTGATGTGTGACCCGGTCACATTGACATTCCGGCACGCTGCTCTATAATAGAAGCAGACGATCTTCGTCGGGATTTCTGTCAAAAAGAGAGGATTTTGAACTATGAGCAAGGAATTCAGCTTCCCGAACAGCGGCACTTGTTCCAAGCAGACCAACTTTGTGCTGAACGATGACCACACCATTGCGTCCATGGAGGTCATTGGCGGCTGCAACGGCAACCTGAAGGGCATCTGCCGTCTGGTCAAGGGCATGAAGGCCGAAGATGTGATCGACCGCATGGAGGGCACGCTCTGCGGTTTCCGCAATACCAGCTGCCCGGATCAGATCGCCAAGAACCTGAAAAAGGCTCTGGCCGAAATGGACTGAAAAATCAAACAGCGAAGGGGAGATGCCTGCGGGTATCTCCTTTTTGTTTTCCCATCCCGACAGAAAGAGATGATTTTTTTCTGTGCTTCGGGGCTATACTTCTTGTGAAAACGAATTTCATCAGCAAGGAGCGGGCAAATGAGTATTTGGGAAAAACTTGGCTTTGGCGGGTACAAGGGCTTTTCGCACGAGTCGGATCAGCTGCTGCGCAGTGCGGTGGAGCTTGCCGGGAACCTTGGCTGCGAAAAAGCCGATACAGGCCACCTGCTGCTGGCGATCCTGCAGCAGGATCACGGGGCGGCAGCACGGTTTCTGGAGGGCAAGCAGATCCGGGAACCAGAGGTGCGCCGTCAGCTGGCCGAGAGCCGCCGCGCACCGGCTTTGCATCTAGATCGCTACGCTCTTGCGCCGGACCTCAAGCGCACCATGGATTACGCCATCATCGGGGCACAGAACGCGCACCTGAACCGGGCCGAGCCGGAACATCTGCTCTGCGCCATGCTGGAGGATGACGGCTGCACAGCAGGCATCCTGCTGGCATCCATGGGCGTGCAGCTCACAGATGCCGTGCGGGAATGCCGCCAGCTGTCCGGGCAGTTCGTACTGCCGTATCAGACGCGGGCCACGGTCAGTGCGCCGCGCGGCAGCCGCGCCAGTGATAAATACTGCCGGGATCTGACCCGCCGTGCTGCGGAACGGGAACTGGACCCGGTGTTCTGCCGGGAAGCAGAGCTGGACCGCATGGTGGAGATCTTATGCCGCCGTCAGAAGAACAACCCCTGTCTTGTGGGGGAGCCGGGCGTGGGCAAGACCGCCCTTGCCGAAGGGCTGGCCCAGCGCATTGCCACGGATCATGTGCCCCGTGCGCTCAAGGGCCGCCGTCTGCTGGCACTGGATATGGCCAGCCTTGTGGCGGGCACCAAATACCGCGGTGACTTTGAGGAGCGGTTCAAGAACCTGCTGGAAGAGCTGGTGCGGGACGGCAACTCCATCCTGTTCGTAGACGAATTCCACACCATCGTGGGTGCCGGTGCAGCGGAGGGTGCCATCGATGCAGCCAGCATCTTAAAACCGGTGCTGGCCCGGGGCGAGATACAAATTATCGGCGCTACCACTACCGAAGAGTTCCGCACCCACATCCAGAAGGATGCCGCACTGGAACGCCGTTTCGGCAAGGTGCAGGTAGAGGAGCCTACGCCTGCGCAGGCGCTGGATATCCTCAACGGGCTTGCGCCGCGCTATGAGTGCTACCACAATGTCTGCCTTCCGCCGGAAGCGCTGCAGGCTGCGGTGGAGCTTTCGGTGCGGTATCTGCCGGGGCGCTTTCTGCCGGATAAGGCCATCGACCTCGTGGACGAAGCCTGCGCGGCGGTGCGCATCCGGGCCGAACGGGAAGTCACCCGAGGCCGCGCCGCTATCCTGAAAGCCTACTATCTCCGCAACTACCCCACCGAGCTCAACAAGGAGGTATTTACCGTGAGCCTGAACGAAAGCAGCCATGTCCCCTATGTTCTGGGGCGTCTCTTCTCTGTGCTGGAGACGATCCAGAGCGTCGCCAATCCCGGCATCAACGCCACCATCAAAGACCGGTACTTCAACTCGGCCTGTGCCACCCCGGCAACGGCCTTCCCTACGCTGGTCAAGCTGGCTCAGAAGCATCTGCAGAAGATGAGCACCCCCAACGAGGTGCATTTCAGCAAGCAGCTCACCGAGCTGATGGCCCAGCTGCCCGAGACAGGCTTCCCGGCGCGGCTCAGCCTGCCGGAGCAGGGTGCCTTTGAGATCGGCTACTACCACCAGACCCAGAAACGCTACGCCAAAAAGAATGAGGAGGAATAAACCATGTCTGAGCCCATCAAGAACCGCTATGATTTCGTCATCCTGTTCGACGTCGAGAACGGCAACCCCAACGGCGACCCCGATGCAGGCAATATGCCCCGTATCGACCCCGAGACGGGCTACGGTCTGGTGACCGACGTCTGCCTCAAGCGGAAGATCCGCAACTATGTCGAGACCCTGAAAGAGGACGAAAAAGGCTACCACATCTACATCAAGGACGGCGTTCCCCTCAACCGCAGCGATGCCGAGGCCATCAGCACGCTGGGCATCGACCCCGACCTGAAAGCTGCCAAAAAGGCCGACCCTGACATCGATGCCAAGCTGCGGGACTATATGTGTGAGAACTACTTCGACATCCGCACCTTCGGTGCCGTCATGACCACCTTCGTCAAGGGTGCGCTGAACTGCGGTCAGGTGCGCGGCCCCGTCCAGCTGAGCTTTGCCCGCTCGGTGGATCCCATCGTCCCGCAGGAAGTCACCATCACCCGCGTGGCCATCACTACCGAGGCCGATGCCGAGAAGAAGGGTACTGAGATGGGCCGCAAGCACATCGTGCCTTACGCCCTCTACCGCGCCGAGGGCTATGTCTCGGCCAACCTCGCCCGGAAGACCACCGGCTTCTCCGAGGATGATTTGAAACTTCTGTGGACTGCCATTCTGAATATGTTCGAGAACGACCACAGCGCTGCCCGGGGCAAGATGTTCGGCTCCGACCTGGACGCCGACACCAAGGCCCGTCTGGCACAGGGCGAGCGCATCGTGGAAGTGCTCAAGCAGAACCGCTCCGCCCCCGTGGCCGTGGAAAA
>ENA-OPAW01001048-OPAW01001048.1-human-gut-metagenome-genome-assembly--contig:-NODE-1048-length-14548-cov-2.784241_pt1 | contig 14548 bp, 12 predicted proteins | sample MGYA00241060_ERZ501436 | MGnify/ENA primary metagenome ERZ501436 (study PRJEB25962, sample SAMEA2042619) | human gut metagenome | biome: human gut; feature: human-associated habitat; material: faeces... | reverse complement strand
TATGAATCCTACGGCACTTATCTGCGCGATTTGAAGGTTACCGGTCACACTGTATTGATTAACACCTTTGAAGACTTTATAGAAAACATGCGTTAAGCTATGGCCGGTGTTTTAGAAAAACAGCTGGCGCGGGCGCTGGATATGCGCCTTGCGGTTTTCGCATCCAAGGCAGCAAGCGGCAGCCTGCTGCAGGATGAAATGTCTTTGCGCGCCGTTGCCTATATGGCCAGCGAAATCATTATGCCTTGCTGCTGCATTATGTGCAACAAGGCTAAGCTGGAAGCATTGCTGTCACAGACGAAGCTTTGTGCGGAAAACCAGGAATTAACGCAGCGTCTGGCGGCGCTTGTCTATGATGATTTGGCGCGTTGTAATGGGTTAGGATAGGGCTGAGAAAAAAACTTGAAAAAAATCTCAACTTTTTTCAAAAAAGGTGTTGACAAAAGTCGCCTGATGTCTTATACTTATATTCGTTGCTGATGCACACGACGCGGAAATAGCTCAGTGGTAGAGCACCTCCTTGCCAAGGAGGGGGTCGCGAGTTCGAATCTCGTTTTCCGCTCCACCTTTTAAGGCGACATAGCCAAGCGGTAAGGCAGAGGTCTGCAAAACCTTTATCTCCGGTTCGATTCCGGATGCCGCCTCCATATTTTAGATGAAAGTTCCATGAACCTGCCGGGGTGGCGGAACTGGCAGACGCAAGGGACTTAAAATCCCTCGAATCGTGAGATTCGTACCGGTTCGATTCCGGTCCTCGGCACCAAAAACAACTGTTGTGAAATTTTGCAGCAGTTTTTTATTGCTTATTTCTAAAATGGATTCGTCCGTGAGTTATTTTTAACCGACTGATCAGTAAAACAACTTATAATCATTAGTGCATGATGTCGCGCTTTGTCATAAATGAGATGAAGCAGTCCGTGTAATATCTGCAGTAGTGGCATGGATAAAATCAATCAGTGCTCTTGCAGATAAAAGAATCTGTTGACCCCGTTGGCCGGCACTGATACTGATTTGTTCATGAAACAGACAGGAACTGTCTATATAAGTAGAAAATTGTTTCTTCATTCCTATCGGTGAACATCCGCCTCTTACATATCCGGTGAGAGCGGGAAGGTCTTTTACATGAATCATTTCAAGATTTTTATTTTTACTAATTCGGGCGGCTGCCTTTAAATCTAGTTCCTTTGAGGATGGCAAGCAAAAAATAATAGGGCCGGTTCTATCGCCTTTTGTCACGATGGTCTTAAAAACTATGGCGGGGTCATATCCGAGGGCAGTAGCAGCGTGGGTGCCTGACAGATTACTTTCTTTGTATTCATAAGATTTTGCGATGTATGGTATTTTTGCCTTATCAAGTATACGCATAACATTGGTCTTCTTTTCTTTACTCATAAAACCTCCTGCTTAGAACATACGCGCGTGCAAAAGCATTGTCAATCAATTATTGCTGATTTTATGCAATGTTGATATAAAATTTTAATGGGGGTTTTTATACAATTACTCTTCTTTGTGGAATCATTTGGGTAACGGATTTGATCATTGGAATTGAGAGGGATTCTGTGAAAGAGATTTTTACCCACAACAACTTGACACCATCCCATGTAAAGGCAGGTGTAACGATGAATTAGGAAAATGGTATAATAAAAAAGAATTTAAGGCAGGTGAGGATATGTATATTTCTGATGTGAGGATTGAGAATTATCGTACATTCCAAGATGTGACATTTCATTTTGACAGTCGTGCCAATTATATTGTTGGAGATAACAATATCGGGAAGTCTAATTTTCTAAGTTTTCTAAAAACGGTTACCCATGGATATGGATTCCGGGAAGCGGATTTTCTTGATGAGAATAATCCGATACGTGTCTTTATTACTCTTTCTTCTGCAGATATGGGAACAGGGGAATTTGCACATATCGAACTTCGCCAGTTAGTGAGTGAAGTGGTACCGACTCTGATCAATTCTGATACGGGCGAACGATTACCGCTCGAATATATGCGCTGTCTGTTTTATATTGATTATGCCTTAGATGATGTGCCGCGCAACATGGTTACGGATGAAGAGCTTCTACAGATATCTTCCTTATATAAGGATTATCTTTCTGCAGGAGAAGAGACGATTCGAGAGGCGGAAGAACTTTTGGCAAAAAAAGGGCTTCCGGTCAGCTTACCATCCGATCCTAACTTGGCAGTGGTTAAAATATTGAAAGTTATTTTCACATCGGATAAAGATGCGGCACCGTCCGGTTTTACAATTCGTTTAATGTTTGCGATTGCCTCACATCTGTTGGTTCAGCTTGTGGAAAAAAGAAATAGTAAGGCAATTCCTTTTGAAAATATCATTGTATACAATAAATGGGGAAAACGATTTTTTCCTTTGGTGCTAAGCATCGATGAACCCGAATTGCATCTTCATCCATATCTGCAGAGAGCGGTATTGGCCTTTTTGCAGTCCATTTTAAATAATGAAGAACCTTTTTTTAAAAAACTGATACAAAGAACATTAGGGGTTGACGGACTTGACGGGCAGCTTTTTGTAGTAACTCATTCCACAGATTCTCTGGTAAATGACTATCGGCAAATCATCCGTTTATATTGGAATGAAGAAAAGAAAGTACAGGTGTCTTGCGGAACTACTTTCCATTTCAACCGTGAAATAGAGAAGCATTTGATAATGCATTTTCCCGAGGTTAAAGAGGCACTGTACTCGCGGTGTACTATTTTAGTAGAAGGTGAAACAGAGTATGGTTCGTTTCCTTATTTTGCGAAGACTTTAGGCATTAATTTTGATTATTATGGAATCTGCCTGATCAATGCCCGTGGTGAAAGCTCTATTACAAAAATTTCCCAGTTGATCCGACGTTTTCATATTCCTACAGTTTGTCTTTATGATAAGGATGTAATGGTTGAAAATCCGAAACCTTATGTTTTTTATACTGACTATATTTGTTATGAAATGGATGTGGTACAGGCTTGTATATCCAGTGGGAGTATTGGCGTTTTGAATCGGGTGATACATTCTGTGGAAGACAGTTCCGATGTGGTAAATTCTTCTCTTGTGAAAAAAGCGGGACAAAAACTTGGCATGGCTCGTGGTTCTTATCCGCCGAGAAAGCTGTCTAATATTTCGAAACGGGATAATCGTTCACTGCAGTTCTACTACTTTGCCTGGCTTTATGGAAATAAAGGGGTCATTGTTGGAAGAGCTATTGGTGAATTTTTAACAGGGAAGGAAATCCCGCCTGCATTTAAGACTGTGATTGAAGCAGCAGTTTCTTATTCAAAGGGAGAAATACTTTAAGGGAAACGGATTCACCAAAATTTAATCGAGTTTATGTTGAAAAAAAGAGTTTGATATTTTAGAATCATAAAGATAATGATTTAGCTGTTTTAATTTAAGGAGGCCGGAATGGGTACAGTTTCGCTACAAGGCCGATCAATTTTAGGGCTGGAAGATTTTAAAGCTGAAGAGATTGAACGGGTGCTTGATGTGGCGGCACAAATGAAAAGAATTGTGTTGTCCGGGAATAAGAAAAAGGATTATCTTAAAGGGAAATCTATTGTTACCGTATTTTCCGAGGCTTCCACCAGGACGCGCAGTTCTTTTGAACTTGCCGGCAAGTATTTGGGGGCGGATGTTGTTAATATTACAAAGAGCGGCAGCTCAATGACGAAAGGTGAAAGCCTGCGTGATACATTGCTTACTGTTTCGGCAATGGGAACAGATGCGGTGATTATTCGTAATTCGTCAGAGGGGGCCGCTCTTTTTGCATCCAAAGTAAAAAGCCCGAAGGTAAAGACACCTTTGATTTTTAATGCAGGTGATGGGGCGCATGAGCATCCCAGTCAGACGTTACTTGAACTTTTTACACTTCGTGAAGCGGGAAAGAAGATCAAGGAAATGAAGTATGCAATTATTGGAGATATTCTTCACTCCCGCGTGGCGAGGAGCGATATTTACGGATTTACGAAATTAGGTGCGGAAGTTCATTTAACAGGACCGCGTACATTGGTGCCTAAAAAGTTAGAGGCCATGGGAGCGATTGTGGATGATAAATTGGAAGATGCTTTAAAAGACGCTGATGCTATTAATATCCTGCGCATTCAGCTTGAAAGAGCAGCAGGCGGTTTTTTCCCGACTACCCGTGAATATGCCCGTTTGTGGGGAATTAATCGGGAACGCTTAGCACTTTGCAAACCTGATGTGGCAATCATTCATCCGGGGCCGATGAACCGGGGAATAGAAATTTCTCATGATATAGCTTATGATGAGCAGTCTTGGATTCAGGAAGAAGTGCGGAATGGCGTTGCAGTACGTATGGCATTGTTATATTTAACGCTGACGGAGGGAAAAGACATTGAAACTGATTATTAAAAATGGAACCATTATAAATCCTGTCCATCATCAACATGAGAAGGGTGATGTGGTGATTGAAGATGGAAAAATCGTGTCTTTGGGAGGCATAGCTGATGTGCCCGGCGCAGAAGTATATGATGCGGAAGGTTTTTTTGTAACGCCCGGCCTGATTGATATGCATGTCCATCTTCGTGAGCCTGGGCAGGAAGCAAAAGAAGATATCCATACAGGAACACAAGCAGCCGCCGCAGGTGGGATTACTCATGTGGTGACAATGGCAAATACAAAACCGGTTATTGATAATTGTTTTCCCCGGATGTCCTTCGGGCAGTACAGAAGCGGGTTGAAGAGGATGGTGTAGTAAAAGTCAGCATTATCGGTTCCGTATCGAAGGGACTGGAAGGGGAGCAGTTGTCTGAAATGGGGGATTTATCTGCTGCTGGCGCGGTGGCGTTTTCTGATGATGGACATTATGTGGAAAATGCCAATTTCATGCGGCGTGCGATGGAATATGCAGGGCAGCTTGGAAAAATGATTATCGACCATGCAGAAGATATGACGATGTGCAGTGATGGATTTATGAATGAGGGGATCATTTCTTATCAGATGGGAGTGGCTGGGAGGCCGGCTGTAGGGGAGGATATCGCGGTGTCGCGGGATTTGCTCCTTTCACAGTTAACGGGATGCCATATCCATATTGCTCACGTAAGTTCCGCAAGAGCGGTGGAATTGATTCGAGATGCAAAGAAGAAAGGGATTGATTGTTCTACAGAAGTGACAGCGCAGCATTTATATTTCACTGACGATTATTTGAAAAATTATGAATCCGCTTTTAAGATGGCGCCTCCTATACGGACGGAAAAGGATCGGCAGGCATTGATTAACGGACTGCTTGATGGAACGATTGACGCTATTATGACGGATCATGCGCCTCATGCTGACGAGGAAAAGGATGTGCCTTTTAACTGTGCGCCGAATGGAATTGCAGGGCTGGAAACATCTTTGGCATCAACATTGACCGTCCTTTATCATACCGGTAAGATGTCTATCGATCGCATTGTCGAACTGATGGCGGTTAATCCTGCGAAACTTCTCCATATTTCCGGTGGTGTGCTGGAAGAAGAAGGAACAGCGGATATAACTGTTATTGATCCTGACAAAGAGTGGGTAGTCCGTGGAAATGAGTTATATACAAAGTCTCTCTTTACGCCATATGAAGGGATCAGCCTGAAGGGAAAGGCTGTTCTTACGATAGTGGATGGGGAGATTGTTATGAAAGGAGGAAAGGTGGTTAAATGAGGGGCCTGCTGGTTTTAGAGAATGGCGTTCGATTTAAAGGGGATTTGTTGGGGTCAGCAGAGGGAATTGGCGAACTTGTTTTTAATACGGGAATGACAGGATATCAGGAATGTTTTACCGATCCTTCTTACGAAGGGCAGATTCTTGCGTTGACGTATCCCTTGATTGGCAATTACGGCGCTAATAATGAATTTATGCAGAACAGCAAACCTGCAGCTACTGGGTATGTCTTGGATCAAATTACGATTCATCCGAGCAATTGGGAATGTAAAGAAACGATTGCTGATTTTATTGAAAGATATAATGTGCCGTGTCTCTACAATGTGGATACTCGTGCAGTTACCCGTGCCGTACGAAAATACGGTGTCATGAAAGCGATTATTGTCAGAGACGATACTGATGAAAAAATAATTCAGGAGAAATTGGCGAAAGAGCTTCATCGGGATCAGGTTGAAAGAGTAACGGCTGATAAGCCTTATATCTATGGTCATGGGACACATAAGGTATCTTTGCTTGATTGCGGTCTTAAGAAAAACATCTTAGTCAGCCTTGCTAAAAACGACTGTACTGTAACCGTATATCCCTGCCATACCACTGCAGCAGAAATGCTTGCGGATAACCCTGATGGTATATTTCTGAGTCCCGGTCCGGGGGATCCTCTCGATGTACCTTATGTCATCAGTACGGTTAAGGAATTGATCGGGAAAAAACCGATTTTCGGCATCTGCCTTGGTATACAGATGCTTTCTCTGGCATTGGGAGCGCATACTTTTAAGCTGCCTTTCGGGCACCGCGGATCAAATCATCCGGTGAAAGATCTGCGTACAGGGCGTGTCTATATTACCAGTCAAAACCATGGGTATGCTGTTTCTGATGAGGGACTGCCGGAATGTATAGAAGTGACCCACAGAAGTGTCAATGATGGAACGATTGAAGGGTTCTGCCATAAAACTCTGCCGATTCAGGCAGTACAGTACCATCCGGAAGCATCACCGGGACCGACGGATAATTTTTACCTGTTTAAAGAATTTGTAAAGGCAATGGAGGATGCAAAAAGATGACAAAAAAGAATGTAAAGAAAGTCTTAGTCATTGGTTCCGGTCCTATTGTCATCGGTCAGGCGGCTGAATTTGACTATGCGGGGACACAGGCCTGCCGTTCTTTAAAAGAAGAGGGAATGGAAGTTATTCTTGTCAATAGCAACCCGTCAACCATTATGACAGATGTGGATATTGCGGATCGGGTCTATATCGAACCAATTACATTGCCTTTTGTGACGGAAGTTATAAAGAAGGAACGTCCTGATGCTCTACTTGCCACCTTGGGCGGGCAGGTCGGCTTAAATATGGCGGTGGATCTTTCGGAGGCAGGCGTCTTAGAAAAATATGGTGTGGAATTGCTTGGCTCTTCACTCCATGCTATCAAGCATGCGGAAGATCGTGAGTTGTTCAAGCGCGCGATGAATGAAATCCATCAGCCTGTTCCTGAAAGCGGTATTTTTGATGAACTGGAACCGGCAGTAACTTTTGCTGATAAAATCGGCTATCCTGTTATTATTCGTCCTGCATATACGCTCGGGGGTACAGGTGGCGGTATCGCCCATGACCGCTATGAAATGGAGGAGATTTCCAATCGTGGTATTAAATTGTCCCCTATTAATCAGATTCTGGTAGAACGCAGTGTGGCTGGCTGGAAGGAAGTGGAGTTCGAAGTGATGCGTGACAGTGCAGATAATTGCATTATTGTCTGTGCTATGGAAAATATCGATCCTGTCGGCGTCCATACAGGAGACTCCATCGTTGTGGCGCCGACACAGACACTAACAGATGGTCAGTACCAAATGTTGCGTACCGCTTCTTTAGATATTATTCGTTATCTCCAAATTGAAGGCGGCTGTAATGTGCAGTATGCGCTGGATACGAAAACAAATAATTACTATGTAATCGAAGTGAATCCCCGTGTCAGCCGTTCTTCCGCGCTGGCATCCAAGGCGACGGGCTATCCGATTGCGAAAGTGGCGGCGAAGATTGCTTTGGGGATGCATCTTGATGAAATCACGAACAGTATTACAAAGCGTACGAAAGCATGTTTTGAGCCGTCTATTGATTACATAGTCGTTAAATTCCCCCGATGGCCTTTTGAAAAGTTTACCTTGGCGGATCGTTCAATTGGGACGCAGATGAAAGCCACTGGGGAAGTCATGGCACTTGACCGTACTTTGGAAGGGGCTCTGTTGAAGGCACTCCGGTCATTGGAGGTAGGAGAAGGTTACCTTCACTTGAAAAAATTAGATGGGCAATCCTTATATGATATCCGTTGTCTTTTGAGTCGAATTGATAATGAACGTCTCTTCGTCCTGGCAGAAGCACTTCGTCGTGGTATTGAACCGGAAGAGATCAATAGGATCACCAAGATCGATTTGTTCTTTATTTACAAAATCCAAAATATTATCAGGATGGAACGCCGATTGCTTAAGGAAGGGCTGACGGAAGAAACATTAAAAGCGGCCAAACGCATACAGATGCCTGACCCGGCTATTGCCCACTTTGCAGAAATCTCCATAAAAGATGTAGAAAACTTCCGGAAGAAATTTAATTTGCATCCTGACTATAAAATGGTAGATACTTGTGCCGCTGAGTTTGAATCTTACACTCCTTATTATTATTCTACTTATAGCAGTGAAGATGAGGTGAAACCGCAGGGAGAAAATGCGGTCATTGTTTTTGGATCCGGACCAATCCGTATCGGACAGGGAATCGAATTTGACTATTGCTCTGTTCATGCTTCCTGGGCATTGCGAGGGGCGGGGAAGAAATCTATTGTTATCAATAATAATCCTGAAACTGTATCTACGGATTTTGATACATCAGACTCTCTGTATTTTGAACCGCTCTCGGAAGAAGATGTACTGGAAATTATTGAAAAAGAAAAGCCGGAAGGCGTTATTTGCCAGTTTGGGGGACAGACAGCAATCAATTTAGCAACGCCTATGGCAAAAAGGGGAATCCGTATTATTGGCTCCTCTAATGAAAGTATAGATATGGCGGAAGACCGTGAACGTTTTGATACACTTATGGGACAGCTCGGTATAGCAAGACCGAAAGGCTGTCTTGTAGAAAGTGTGGAAGAAGCTATGGAAAAAACACAGGATTTGGATTATCCGCTTATTGTACGGCCCAGTTATGTGCTTGGCGGCCGTGCGATGCAGATCGTTTATGATCAGGCTGAATTGCGTCAGTATCTGAAAGAAGCCGTTGTAGCTTCTCATGAACATCCGGTTCTTATTGACCAGTACATGGTTGGCCGAGAAGTAGAAGTGGATGCGATTTCTGATGGTATCGATGTATGCATCCCCGGGATTATGGAGCAAATTGAACGCTCCGGTGTTCATTCCGGCGATTCTATTGCTGTTTATCCGCCTCAGCATCTAACACAGGAAACGATAGAGACTTTGACCGATTACACACGGAAAATTGCGCGAGCGATGAATGTTAAGGGCCTTATCAACATTCAGTTCATTGTTGTCGGTAATAAAGTTTATGTTATTGAAGTGAATCCGCGTGCCAGCCGTACGGTTCCCTTCATGAGCAAGATTACAGGAATCAACATGGTGGAGCATGCAACGCGAATTGCGCTTGGCGAATCTTTGGAATTGCAGGGACTGCCGCTGGGTCTTGTTCCTGATAAAAATTATGTAGCCGTTAAAGCACCGGTATTTTCATTCTCTAAGTTGGGACTTGTGGAAATCAAGCTGGGACCGGAAATGAAATCAACCGGTGAGGTTATGGGAATCGGGCATACATACCAGGAAGCACTCTATAAAGCCGTTGTTGCCGCAAATCTTATGATTCCTGCCAAAGGAAATATTCTTATTACTGTTAGTGACAGGGATAAACCGGAAACGGCGGAACTGGCAAAGCGATTTGTAGAACTTGGTTATCACCTAATCAGCACGTCCGGTACAGGCGAGTATTTCAAGAATCACGGTATTCCGGTAGAAATAATCAGGAAGATTCATGAGAAGGGAGAAAACTGTGAGAAGTATTTGAAGTCAGGAAAGGTAGACATGGTACTGAACACTATTTCTTACGGAAGTCAGATTGAACAGGAAGGCTACGACCTGCGGCGCATTGCGGTCGAATTGGCGATTCCCTGTCTTACCTCTTTGGATACGGCAAGAGAAGTACTCCGTGTTATGGCAGAGGCGGCCGGTGAAAACCGGAATGTAGAAGCCATCCAGGATTATATCGGAGAGAATTAATTATGGCCGGTTATGTAGAAAAGGGTGTTATTCGCCTTCATGAAAAAGTGGGGCATGATATCTGGAGAATGCAGATTGAACTTCCACAGACTGCTAAATCGGCACTGCCAGGACAATTTATTCATATAAAAATTAACGATCCCAGCAAATTGTTGCGGCGGCCTATTTCTATCGCAGGCATTGAACCGGGAAAAGGCCTTGTGGAAATTATTTATCGAATTGTTGGTAACGGGACGGAAGCCATGGCTCATATGAAAATAGGGGATGTTGTTGACAGCCTTGGGCCATTGGGAACCTCTTTTTCCATGGATAAAGGACATATTGTAGGGGTTGGCGGTGGTGTAGGAATCGCACCGATCCTTTTCATGGCACGTTGTGCAAAACGGGGACAAATGACAGTTGTCATCGGTGGAAGAAATAAAGAAGAAGTATTCTGGAAAGACCTTTTCCCTAAAACTTTGAAACAATTAATTGTAACAACAGATGATGGTTCTTATGGGATTAAAGGATTCTCCGTATCTGTTCTGCCTGAACTTTTTGCAGAAGAACAGGTAGATGAGGCCTGTATCTGCGGTCCCGGTATCATGATGAAAACAGCGGCGCAAATGGCAGCGGATGCAGGAATATACTGCGAGGTTTCCATGGAACGCCGGATGGGCTGCGGCACGGGAACATGCTTGGCGTGTGTTTGCAATAAAGCTGACGGCGGGCATTACAAAGTCTGTCTTGACGGACCGGTATTCAATGCACAGGAGGTTTGCTTATGAGTACTGATCTGAATGTGAATTTCCTTGGTATAAGGATGAAAACACCTATTATTGCGGCATCAGGGACTTTTGGATTTGGCGTGGAATATAAGGATTACATGGACTTATCGCAAATCGGAGCAATTTCCTGTAAAGGGATTGCTATTACGCCTTGGGACGGTAATGAAGGCGTTCGTATCGCAGAAACGTCATCAGGAATACTGAATTGCATTGGCCTCGAAAATCCCGGTACTAATGTTTTTAAGAAAAGGTATCTGCCTGAGTTAAAAAAGTACGACGTACCGGTGATTTGTAATATTGTAGGAAAGAACCCGGAAGAGTATGGCATGGTTGCAAAAGCATTGTCTGTGGAAGGCGTAGATGCTTTTGAAGTCAATATTTCCTGTCCGAATGTAAAATGTGGAGGGATTGCTTTTGGTTCTGATCCCCATATGGCGGCAGAAGTGACGAGAGCCGTAAAAAGAAATACTGATTTGCCTGTCATCATGAAACTGTCTCCCAATGTGACGGATATAGTTTCTATAGCCAGAGCGGTAGAAGATGCTGGGGCAGATGCAGTGTCGCTCATAAATACGCTTCTTGGTCTTGCAATTGATGTCAAAACGCGGAGGCCGATACTTGGTAATGTGACTGGCGGATTATCAGGCCCTGCGATAAAACCTGTGGCGCTTCGTATGGTATGGCAGGTAGCACATGCTGTTCACATCCCTGTTTGTGGAATGGGGGGGATCATGACTGGTACTGACGCAGTGGAGTTTATGATGGCCGGTGCGGATACTGTGCAGGTGGGAACAGCATCATTGGCAAGTCCCTATGCAATTCCAAAGATCACTGATGAATTACGTATGTGGTGTGAAAAAAATAATATTTCTGATGTAAATAGCATAGTAGACACGTTACAAGTCTGAAAGAGGTGACAGAGGGATATCTTTGCCACCTCTTTTGATAGGCTAAAATATAAATTTATTTTGATGATATATTACATATGGACATCATATGTAGAGGAAATTATGGAAAAGTCATATTTGGTGTAGATGAAGTTTTCTTCCGCGATGAACAGATATTTTAATGTACCTATGAAAACGGTCCTTCGTCAAAACTTACGTGGAATTTCCATAAGAGAGAAGATCGTGATGTTACCCATAGCACTGAAGGACAAATTACTTCCGACAGGAATACCGTATAGAATAGAGGAAATTAAAATTTTATACTGAGAAAAACGCTATACTAATTATTCAACACTATTCTTGTTGATACATGATATATAAGGGAGATTAATTTTATAAAATATCAGGAGAATAAAGTATATGTTTTATATGCGGAGAACATATAAGTTCCCGTACTTTTGCTATGTTCGGGTTTAGATGATAAAATAATAAAATAAGTTTTTATAGGTGTGGGATATCAGAATGAACCAATTTCTTACTCACGTATATGGACAGGAAAAATTAAAAAGGGAGCTGAAGCTTTTGATGGAAAATCATAGGTTACCGCATACTATGATTTTTTACGGTGATGATGGGCTGGGAAAAACAACAGCTGCTTTTGATTTTGCAGATTTTCTCACGGGGGCATCTGAAAAAATATGGGTGGAAATTAAAAAGATAAAAAGCAGTAAAAATGAAAAGCTTCTGGAAAATCTGAAAGGAGACCGTGTTTGGTATATCCGGCCGATGGGAATGGAACTTAAAATTGACCAGTTCCGCGCCTTTATGGAGGAAATGGCTTCCTTTGATGAAAAATTGCGTGTATGTATTATTGATGATGCGCAGAAAATGAACCAATACGCGGCGAATTCTTTCCTAAAAACCTTGGAAGAACCGGTAGAAAATCTATATTTTATTCTTGTTACTTCTGATATAAATGCACTTTTACCGACGATTGTTTCACGAGGGGAAAGATTTCCTTTCTTTCCGTTAATGGAAAATGAGTTTTATTACTTAGTGGAGACAGTGGCTGAAGAATTTAATTTTGACGGGACAGTAGGGAAGGAAACAGCGTTCAAGGTTTCTGAAGGTAATCCTGGCGTTGCTAAAGATCTTTGTGGTGAAAAAGGGATGATGCAGTTGGACGTGGCCATGAGGTTTTGGGAAACAGTCACAACATCTTCAACAGCATTTTCTTCTTTATCCGCATGGACATTTAAGGAACGGGAGGATTTTTTGGTTTTGCTTCGATGGGTTATTATCATCGGACGGGATCTCATGATTGGCGCTGAAACTACCGATGATCAGCTGGAGAAATGTATGCAATGGTCTGATCGGGAGAAGCGGCTGTTGAAATATTGGACTGACGGCCGTGCGATAGAGGCATTAGCTGTCTTGCAAAAAGCAGAATCGGCGTGCCGGCGTTATATCTCTACTAAAAATATATGGGATATGATTTTAATTCAATTACAGCACATACAGAAAGGCGATTATATATTATGGAACAGGTAGTGGGGGTTCGTTTTAAAAAAGCTGGTAAAATTTATTATTTTGCGCCTAATGAATTACATTTACAAATTAATGACGGGGTTATCGTAGAAACATCCCGTGGTATGGAATATGGGTACATCGTAACGATACCGGCGGGAGAAAGAGTATACGAGGATAATGGACCGCTAAAACCGGTTGTTCGTAAAGCAACTGTAAAAGATATGGTACAACTGGAGCGAAATCGGGATAGAGAGAATTCGGCTTTTGCTGTTTGCATTGAGAAAATTGAAAAGTTCAAGGTACCGATGAAACTCTTACGTACAGAATATACTTTTGACAGAAGCAAGATTGTATTCTTTTTCACAGCAGAAGGCCGCGTTGATTTTCGTGAATTGGTAAAAGAGTTAGCTTCTGTTTTTCATACGCGCATTGAATTAAGGCAGGTGGGGGTCAGGGATGAGGCGAAACAGGTCAGCGGTATTGGTTCCTGCGGAAGACCGCTTTGTTGTGCGACTTATTTGGGGGAATTTGCCCCGGTTTCTATTAAAATGGCAAAAAACCAGGGATTATCTTTGAATCCTGCTAAAATATCCGGCGTTTGCGGGCGTCTTATGTGCTGCCTTCGATATGAAAATGACCAGTATACAGGAGATCATTCACGAAAGAAATGCTGCTGCGGCGAGCAGGAGTCCTATAAAATGTTTCGTGTCGGGATGAAAGTTATCACTGACGAAGGTGAAGGACAGGTTGTCTATGTAAATCTGCAAAAACACAGTGTGAAAGTACAGTTGGAAGGCGGACGGACGAAAACGATGCAATGGGATGTGGTGGAACCGGTGGAAAATGAATAATTGGGTTTTAAATGAGGGAGAACGGCTGGATGATTTGGTTAGGGGCGATATGAAAATTATCCAGCGGCCGGATCAATTTTGCTTCTCTTTGGATTCCATATTGGCAGCTCACTATGTTTCAATTCGCAAAAAGGACAGGATTGCCGATTTGGGAACCGGTACGGGAGTTATTGCGCTCTTGCTTTCTACACTTGGCGGTGAAGATATTACTGCGTTTGAAATTAATCCGGTAATGGCGGATTTAGCTCGTAGAAATGTGAATGGGAATAACAAATCAGATTGTATAAAAGTCGTGGAATGTGACTACAGGAATGTAAAGGAGCTTTATCCGACGGGAAGTTTTGACTCTGTCGTGGTAAATCCGCCCTATCGGGAAATAGGAACCGGTCGAATGAACCATTGCGAAGGTGTAGCCAGCGCCAGTTATGAATTAAATGTAACCTTGGAAGATATTTTTCATACAGCACAGTATCTTTTGAAATATGGCGGCCGTCTGACTATGATCCACCGTGCGGATCGTTTAGTCGATTTGATTACGCTTGGCCGCAGGTACAAAATGGAAGCCAAACGGATACGCCCCGTATATGCCCGAATAG
>ENA-OPAW01001037-OPAW01001037.1-human-gut-metagenome-genome-assembly--contig:-NODE-1037-length-14638-cov-5.595762_pt1 | contig 14638 bp, 9 predicted proteins | sample MGYA00241060_ERZ501436 | MGnify/ENA primary metagenome ERZ501436 (study PRJEB25962, sample SAMEA2042619) | human gut metagenome | biome: human gut; feature: human-associated habitat; material: faeces... | reverse complement strand
TTTGTTGCTCAGGAACTTATAAATAAAGTTAAATTATAGTGTTGCGGAATTAAGGATTAAATAATTAATAATTAGTTATTCAGAGTTTCATACAGCCTGGGTGTTAGTTTTTCAATTCGGTATGTAAAGTTATTGTTTTTTTTGAAGCACGTGTGCTTAGGCTGTTTGTATTTATATCCAATTAGTCGTTTGCAGGTTTATGAGACTTTTATTTTACGGTTTGCGAAAATCGCTTTGTCTCTTCGTTCCTTTTCTCTATTTTATTCAATATCTTCAGGTTGGCCTTATTTATGACATCCATGTCAATTGCGCTGAGGTAAATCTGTGTGGTCTTTAGCGATGTGTGCCCCATGCTGTCGCTTATCACTCCTATGGGGATGTTCATGTTTTTTGCAATGCTTGCCCATGAGTGACGTGCCACATACATGGTTATGCCTTTTCGCATTTTCAGCATTTTGGATATCTTGTCGAGTTGCATGTTCACGTTCTTCTGGCAACTCTTATACTGCATTCTCTCTTCTTTTCCGGGTATCGTAATTATCGGCAGCAGATAGTCGTTGTACGATGGCCATTTGTTAACTATTTCCTGCATGCATTTCTCCCATTTTATTGAGAGCTGCTGCTTGGTCTTGCGCCGCTTGTATGTCAGTATGCCGTTGCTTAGGTCGGTCTTTTTAAGATAAGCCATGTCTATGAACGACATTCCGCGGGTGTAGAAACTGAAGAGAAACATGTCTCTGGCAAAGTGTAATGCTCTCGACGGCATATAGAGCTCCTTTATGGCCTTTATGGTCTGCAGCGGTATGGCTCTTTTCTCGGTCTTGTCAATCCCGGTGTAGACGTTCCTGAACGGCTGTTTCTCCGTGGCGAGTCCGTCGTTCACCGCCCTGTTATATACCGCACGCATCACTCTCATGTAGAAGGATATCGTGTTCATCTTTATTCCTTCGTTTTTCAGATACATCTCATATTGCTGCATCATCTTGTCGTTGATTTTGCCGAGCGTGATGTTCTTGCCTTTTCTGAATCGCTTAAAGCTTTTCAGCGTGCTCTTGTAGTTATCTGCCGTGCTGCTTTGCTTGTTGCTTTCAAGTTCTTTGATTATTTTCTCCATGTATAGGAACAAATATCTGTCTTTCTTGACTTGCAGCTTTTCTTCTGACAGAACGCTCTCATCTATTTCGATGAGAAGTTCTTCTTCTCCCGTCTTTATAAGCTGAGGAGAAAGTTTAATTCTAATTGTAGTCATTTTGCTGTTGAAAATTTAAACTTAATAAACAAGTAAATTTACATCCGGTGAAATGAGGAGGTGCATTCCTTAATTGATTGCAGATGCATTCCTCTTGTTTTATTGCAGGTTTTTTGTCTGTCGTTGTTATATTTGTTTTCATTTGTCGTTGCATTTATTGTTAATTAATTTTGTTTTATTGACTTCTTCGGCTGAAATCAAAAAAACAGGGCATAAGCTTTGAGGTGTGTTGGCTTATGCTCTGTTTTGTAGAGGGACTTTGGGATGCTGTATTTAAGTAAGGTGTTTTAACCGTCAGCCTGTTTGCAGTGCCAGGCTGTGATAATGTCGTTGCATTTTACCGATGCAGGTAATCAAGTCTTCAAAGTTATATATTAACTCCTTTACTTTCACTTCCCTCTTTTATATTGATGTTCAGCTAGTTCCTAATCTTTCAGATAGTTCTCTATGTTTGCCAGAACTTTTTGGCTGAGCCGTTCATACGACTGCTTTGTAAGTCCTGACGATACGCCCATGCAGTGCATGTGCCTGTGGCTTTGCATGCGCTCGCTGCCGGCCGCTCCTGTGGTGTCGCAAAAACAGATGTTGTCGCGGTCGAGCCATTTTTCGAATGCAGGTTCGTCCCATGCCGGCGACAGGCCGGTGTTGAAGAGTATCTTATGGTCGCCCATAAGTTCAAACTGCTTTTCGTGCAGCAGCACGGTGTTGCGGTTGAGGCAGCAGAATATCACGTCGCTCCATCCAACCAGTTCGTCCAGGGGCATAAACCTGTAGCCCTTGGCCTCGGCTGCGGGTTTCTGGCTGCGTGCAAAGTAGCCCACCTCGGCTCCGAAGAACTTCATGGCGTCTGCTATCATGCCTCCTGACTTGCCCAGGCCCACCACGCCGGCTTTCAGACCGGTTATCTCGCTTGGTGCGCCGAACCATGCAGGCTGACCGAAGCCGTGAAGGCATCTGGCGAGTTCGCTTACCACGTATTCTATCACGCCCTCGTCGCCGTAGTCGCGTATGCCGGTTACGGTTATTCCGTGTCCGTCGGCATAGTGGATGTCTACGTTTGCGCTTTCGGGTGAATAGAGCGAGCAGCACATGCCTACGTATTTCAGGCATGGGCATTTGGCAAGGATTTCTGCGGTTATGGCCGTAGTGAAGCTTACCAGCGCGGCATCGGCATCGCCTATGCGTGCTGCTGTCTCATCAGCGGTTTGTGGCATATCGCTGTGGATGATCACCTCGTCGGCATACCGCCCGAGGCTGTCTATAGCCTCCGGAATCATCTTTATCGGCTCTATAGCCACTAATTTTCTGAATTTTCTCATTGTCGTTAGCCTTTACTTATAATATACTTTTTTATCGTTTCCGCCACGGCAGACCTGCTGTTGTGCAGCCGTGCGCTTTTGTCATTCGTCCTGTGTGAGCGCTATGCAGTCGTCGAACAGAGAGATAAGCCTGCGCTTGTAGAGATCGCCCACGGCTTTCTTATAGTTCTTCTTGCTCACCTGGAAGGTTTTGTAGATGTCTTCAGCCGGGCTCTTGTCTGTCAGGCGGCACACGCCGTCGTGTTCCTTCATATATTGCAGGAGCACCTCGCTGAATTCAGTTGTCATCTTGCGTCCCGTAGGCTGCAGCGTCACGTCTATCTTGCCGTCGGGTCTTATTGTGCCTATGTATCCCTTCATCCTGTCGCCGGTGTGTATATCCTTGAATATCTGGTCCTTGTAGACAAGTCCCGGATATTTGTTGTCTATTATCACCTTAAATCCGAGGTCGGTTTTCTGCCATACCAGCAGGCTCACCTCGTCGCCCTGTCTGTATTCGGGCTGCTCGTTGCTGAAGTAGCGCTCAATCTTGGCCGAGGCCACTATGCGGTAGCTCTCGCTGTCGAGGTGTACGTGCACGATGTAGCCTTTGCCTGTTTCCATCTTCATTTTCTGTTCACGGAACGGGCAGAAGAGGTCTTTCATCAGTCCCCAGTTGAGGAAGGCTCCATACTCGTTCACCCATGCCACGCTGAGGAAGGCAAAGTCGCCAACCTTGGCCAGCGGCGTGAGCGTAGTGGCTACGAGCCTTTCTTCGTTGTCGAGATAGATAAACACGTTGAGCTCGTCGCCAACCTTACATCCTTCGGGCACGTAGCGCTGCGGCAGCAGCACCTCGCCTTCGTCGCCTCCGTCGAGATACATTCCGAAGTCTACTTTCTTGACAACCTTCATGAGGTTGTAGTCGCCAAGTTTTATGAAGTCCATATTCTTTATCGGTGTTTGAATTTTATTAATACAAATGTTTGTTGCCTCGCAGTTCTTTTCTGCGTTCTATTCGGCCTTGCCGTAGGCATTTTCGTCCGCACGGTCAGCTCCGTCCGTGTCGTTGTCGGTTGTGGCGGTGCTGCTGCTTGCTGCCGTTGCTGCGTCGGCTGCGGCATTGACGTCGGTCTCGAGCATGCCGTCGCGCATGGCTATGGTGCGGTCGGTAATTTTTGCCAGGTTTTCGTCATGCGTTACAATCACGAATGTCTGTCCGAGCTTGTCGCGCAGACTGAAGAACAGCTGGTGCAGTTCCTCCTTGTTTTTCGAGTCGAGACTGCCCGACGGCTCGTCGGCAAGAATAACGGCAGGGTCGTTTACCAGTGCGCGTGCCACTGCCACACGCTGCTTCTCGCCGCCAGAAAGCTCATTGGGCTTATGCTTTGCGCGGTCGGCCAGTCCCATGAAGTCGAGCAGGGCTTCGGCCTTCTTCTTTGCCTCGCTGCGCGATTTTCCGCCAATCAAGGCCGGTATCATGATGTTCTCGAGCGCGGTGAACTCAGGCAGAAGCTGGTGAAACTGAAACACGAAGCCTATGCGCTGATTTCTGAACTCTGACAGCTTCTTGCGGTTAAGGCGGCTCACGTCGGTGCCGTCTATTATTATCTGTCCGCTGTCGGGCTTGTCGAGTGTGCCTATTATCTGCAGCAGTGTGGTCTTGCCGGCACCGCTCGGTCCGACGATGCTCACCACTTCGCCCTTGCCTATGTGCAGGTCGATGCCCTTAAGCACCTGCAGCGAGCCGAAGCTCTTGGTTATGCCTTTTATATCTATCATGCTTTTTCTGTTTCTTTGTTTGCTTGTTGTCGTTATGTTGAGAGTTGTTTATATCTTGAATTTTTTCCTTACCCATGTCAGCAGCACCTCGTATGCGCTAGGCTGTTCGTGATGCTGAGGCTCAGCATAGGTCATTGCGCCCAGCGGTTCGCCATACTGGTCGGGGAAGATTATCATGAGGCTCTTGCCTGCGAAGTATCGCGTAATCTCCTCCGGCAGACGCTCAAGCGCGTTCTTGTATGATATGGTGCCCTTACGTGCGGTGATAACCACGAACATGTGGTCTTCGTTCACGTTGTCGGCCAGTCCCGGCAGTTCGTTCCAGTGGGCCATGTATGTGTATTCGGCCCTCACGCCAGGATGGCGGTTCTGTATATACTCGTTGATGAGCGACAGCGTCTCGCGCTTTGCGTGGAACTGTATGCGGCACTCAAGGTTCTCGGCCATGCGCGAGAGACGCTCCAGCCAGCGGTAGAATCCCGGCTCGTATTCGGCTCGCGACGGCACGGCCACCTGTATGCGCCTCAGCGTGTTGAGCGGCGTGAGACACTGCACGATGGTTATCTGGCGGTTAAGGCCGCTGAAGATGCTCTGTATGAACTCGCCCCAGAACTTCTTCGACACCTCCTGGCGTATGTGCATGCCCATGATAAGCTCTGACGCGTTAAACTCCATGAAGGCGTGCTTTATGCCGTTGCTGATGTTTGTGGCTATTCTTACCTGCGTCTGCACCATCATGCCCGAGTAGTTGGCCACCTTGGTTATGTGCTCCAGCAACTGCCGTCCGCGCTCCTGATACATCAGGCGGTTGTCGTCGTCGTAGACCACGTTGAGCGCCACCACGCCGCGGTTGAGCTTGCGGTTGCGCATCAGCGACGCCATCTTAATCAGGTTTTCGGCCGTTTCAGGATACCTCATAGGTATCATTATCTTCTCGTCGTCGGCGGTTTCGTCCTTAGGCAGGCTGCTCTTGGTTTCGAGAGCTATTTTCTTGGCGGCACGCTCCGTTGTGAACGAGCTGAATATGCACGTAACGAGGATAAGTATGATAGTGCCGTTGAGCACGTCGTCGTTGAGCAGCCGCTGGCCGTTGGGCAATATCAGGTTGTAGCCCACGAGCACTGCGGCAAGCGTAGCTCCTGCCTGCGCGTTGCTCAAGCCGTATATCAGCTCGCGCTCAATGGCCCGCATGCCGAACAGCTTCTGCGTGAACAGCGATGCTATCCACTTGCTCGACAGGGCCACCACAATCATCACTGCTGCCACCTCGAGCGTGCCCAGTCCGCCGAACAGTATCTTAACGTTGACGAGCATGCCCACGCCGATGAGGAAATAGGGGATGAATATGGCGTTGCCCACAAATTCAAGGTGAGTCATCAGCGGCGATATGTTGGGCACGTATCTATTGAGCACCAGACCCGTAAGGAAGGCGCCGAGCAGCCCTTCCATGCCTATCATCTCCATCATCACCGAGCCGAGGAACGTCATGGCCAGCACGAAGATAAACTGCGTGACGTTGTCTTCATACCTCTGGAAGAAGTACTGGGCAATGCGCGGAAAATAGAATATTATGATGAAGAACACCACCGCAATCTTCAGAAACAGCATGATCCAGAAGCTGCTGGTTATCTCGCCCTTGAACATTCCGCCCACAATGGCAAGCACGAGCAGCGTCAGCGTGTCGGTGATGGCCGTAGCTCCCACGGCTATCGTGACGCTGCGCTGGTTGGACAGGCCGTAGCGCAGGATGGTCGGATAGGCTATCAGCGTGTGAGAGGCATACATACTGGCCAGCAGCACCGACGTTAAGAAACTGTATTTCAGCACGGCCGTGTTGAACACGAAGCCCATGGCCATAGGTATAACGAAGGCCATGATGCCGTGGGTGAACGTCCGCAGCCTGTTTTTTCTGAAGTTGCTCATGTTCATCTCTAGTCCGGCAAGGAACATGATGTAGTAGAGGCCCACATGCCCGAACAGGTCGAACGAGCTGTCCTTGGCAAGGATGTTGAACCCGTGGGGCCCGACGATGACTCCGGCCAGCACCATACCCACGATATGGGGTATGCGCAGCTTGCCCATTATTATGGGTGCGAAGAGAATGATGCACAGCACGACGAAGAATATCAACGTCGGGGCTGTTATGGGGAAAAATTGCGATATATCCGGCATAAATATTCGTTATGTTGCAAATCTATATGCAAAAGTGCAAAAAAAAATCATATTTTTGCAGTGATTGGGCTAAAAGTTGTACTTTTGTACCGAATAATTAGCAGATTAATATATTTTGTAATAAAAATAAGCGATAAATGAAAGTAGCAATTGTTGGCGCGAGCGGCGCTGTTGGACAAGAGTTCCTCCGCGTTCTCGCAGAAAGAAATTTTCCGCTTGACGACCTTGTGCTGTTCGGTTCAGAGCGTTCGGCAGGCCGGAAATATGTTTTTAAGGGAAAAGAGTATGAGGTAAAACTGCTTCAGCATAACGACGACTTCAAGGACGTGGACATAGCCTTCACGTCGGCCGGAGCCGGCACTTCAAAAGAGTTTGCCGCCGACATAACAAAGTATGGAGCCGTGATGATTGACAACTCGAGCGCGTTCCGCATGGATGACGACGTGCCTCTGGTTGTGCCTGAGTGCAACGCCGAGGATGCCCTCAAGCGTCCGCGCGGCATCATTGCCAACCCTAACTGTACGACAATAATGATGGTGGTGGTTCTGCAGCCGCTCGAGCAGCTCAGCCACATACGCCGCATACACATAGCAAGCTACCAGAGCGCTAGCGGCGCGGGTGCTGCGGCTATGGCCGAACTGCAGCAGCAGTATAAGGAGATTATCGACGGCAAGCCCGTAACCGTGAGCAAGTTCCCCCATCAGCTGGCTTACAACGTAATTCCTCAGATAGACGTGTTCCAACCCAACGGATACACCAAGGAAGAGATGAAGATGTTTAACGAGACACGCAAGATTATGCACAGCGACGTTAAGTGTTCTGCCATGTGCGTGCGTGTGTCATCGCTCCGTGCCCACTCTGAGTCAGTGTGGATCGAGACAGAGCGCCCCATCAGCGTTGAGGAGGCTCAGAAGGCTCTGGCCGCTGCTCCCGGCGTAACGCTCGAGGACGATCCCTCTAACCTGGTTTATCCCATGCCGCTCGACACAGCAGGCAAGGACGACGTATATGTTGGCCGTGTAAGAAAAGACCTGGCCGACGAGAACGGACTGACATTCTGGCTCAGCGGCGACCAGATACGCAAGGGCGCTGCGCTCAATGCCGTTCAGATAGCCGAATATCTGATAAAGGTAGGAAACGTGAAATAATTTTAATGTAGCATTCTGATAAACAGATTCAATGCCCGGACACGGCCTTAGCGGCTGTGCCGGGCATTGTCGTTTTCTTATGGCGGCAGCCTTGATTATTGTCCGTCTCGGGCTAATGGCAGACTGTCGTTGACGCGTTTCTGATATACAGAGATAAGGCACGCCTGCCGTACGGATTGCAGCTATGCACATGTAGCAGGATGATGACGTAAGGATTGCCGGCAGAAAGGCTCCGGGCGATAAGTCTGCCGTTCGGTGATTTTTCGCCTTTCTGCGATGCTGTGAGGCAGAGTTTCCGCCATAGTAGTGCAAGTCTGTCGGCATGTTGACAGACTGATTGTAACGTGCTGAATATCAGTGGCTTTGTAAAAGGTGCCCTTTTAGAGCCTAAAAGACCGTCTTTTGCATCATGAAAGGCCACCTTTTGCAGGCTGATTTGCCGTCTTTTATATTTATGTATGATAACGGTCGTGAATCAGTACGGCATAACGTGTCCCTACAGCAGTATTATTCATGGCATTATTGTGCCTGCTGCGGTCTGGTCGGGTGGGGCGTTATAGCCTGAAGATATGGTCGTCCGTATGTGCAAATCATGAAGAATGCGTTTATGTCTGTAAACCAGACGTTTACATGTTATGGCCGTTTACCCCTAAAATCTGCTGAAATACATTTCAAAACATTAACAATAACCGTAATTTAATCAAATAAAGATACCTGTTTAAGTAATTTTTTGTTAACTTTGTGTCGGTTTTGTATTATTTGAAGTCATAAGTTTAAGAGATTTTCAGCGTAAGTGAAAGTGACCGGCGCTATCAGTTTATATGTTCATGCCTGTACCTCGTTGTGCAGGCTGGCGGCCGTTTCGGCGGTTGCCGCCTTGCTGTGCATGTCGGTCATGTCGTGTTCAGACGACGGAAAGCGCGGCGATGAGCGCACGCCGGAGCACGAGGCGGCTCTGAAGAGTCTTGACGACTCGATATTCGTTAAGTCGGAATATGTCATGCGCACCATGCGTGAGGGCATGGCCAATGCAGCCGACAGCCTCGACTATTACGACTTCTACCTGCGCTGGCTGCGCTACAGAGTGTCGCTCGATTCGCCCGACACGATGAGGCTCAACTGGGACGGGCCGTTCGGATTTCTGAAGCGGCAGAAGCCCACGCCGCGCGTCAGGGGCATGATGGGCTTTTTATATAATGCCAAAGGCTCATATTATCACAAGTTTCATTACAATCCGCACGAGACAATAGATTTATATCATAAGTCGTACGAATGTATCATGGGCAGCGACATGGAGTATCGCCTGCCTGACGTATGCGCCAATCTCGGCGATGCCTACGTGGCTGTCAACGACATGCCGCATGCCGCCATGTGGTACAGACGGGCCCTTTATCTTTCTGACTCGCTGCGCCTGCCCAAGGAGACCAACGTTAGCCTGTATATGGGGCTTGGCCGTATATATCTCAATCTGGGCGACTTCAAGGAGGCTCTGCGCTGCTATCAGGTGTCCGACCGCAACTTCGGGCTTATGCCGCTCAACCTGAAGCTCTACTTCCTTAACAACTATGGCAACTATTACTATTACGCCGAAGACTATCCGTCGGCCTTGGCCATATTTCTTAGGCTCAAGAAACTGCTTGAGCAGAGCCGCATGGAGCAGAGCTACGAGATGTATCTGTGCAAGGTAAACATGGCCGACGTATATCTCAATCTCGGCAACATGGCAGAGGCATACAAGTATCTCGACGAGGCAGAAGCCTTCTTCGGCAGCATAAACGACGACATGGCGATATATTACTGCCACACAATACGCATAGGCCTTGCACTGAAAAAAGGTGATGTCAATGAGGTCAGACGTATACTCGAGGCGGAAAATATCAACACCGTGGTTGACTTCAACCTTGTGAACATACGCCAGCGCTATCTGCGCGAGTATTATGCCAAGACCGGAAACTATAAGAAGGCATACGAAAACCTTATGGGGAGCATTGAGCGCAACGACTCGCTCAAGCATAACACCGCAAATATGCGTACGTCGGAAATCATGATGCGATACACGCAGGACACGCTGAAGCTGCATCATCAGATTGTGCTGCAGGGCAAGGACGCCGACATACGCAGGGTGCGATGGGTGATGTATGTGGTGGCGCTGGCTGCCGTCATGCTGGTGTTGCTGTTCCTCTATCTGCTGACATACATGCGCAAGCGCAGGCTGCAGACCTACATGCAGCTCATGCAGCTTAAGCTGGCCAATGCCCGCAGCCGCATATCGCCCCATTTCATCTTCAACGTGCTCAACAACAGCATATCAAAGACCGGAAGCCGTGACGCTGACGAACTGATGGCACTGACCAAGCTGATAAGGGCCAACCTGAAGATGTCTGACAAATATTACGTGTCGCTTAAGGAGGAACTGGGCTTTGTGCGCTATTATATCAGCGTGGAGCGCTCGTCCATAGGCGACGACTTCGAGTTCAGCGTTGAGGCGCCGCCGGATGATGTGCTTCAGAATGTCATGGTGCCGTCGATGTTCATACAGATACTCGTTGAGAATGCCATTAAGCACGGGCTGAAAAGGCGAGCCGGACACAAGTCGCTCAGGGTGAGCGTGGTGATGGAAGGCTCACGCTGCAACATCGCCGTGACCGACAATGGCGCCGGGTTCGACATACGCCACAGCGACCCTAACTCAACGGGCACCGGACTCAAGGTGATAAGAAGTTCTATAAACATAATTAACCGTAACAACAAGCGCAAGATAAGATTAGGCATAAGAAACCTTACCGGCGATGACGGCAAGGTGGCCGGATGCGAGGTATCGCTGAGCTTGCCGCTTGGACTAAAAAATTCTTAGCATAGCAAACAACCGTATATTATGAACGCAATAATCGTAGACGACACTCAGGCGGCAATAGACAACCTGGTGGACAAGCTGCAGAAATATCCCGATGTGAGCGTCGTTGCCACTGCCGGAACAGGCGAGGAGGGTCTCGACATGATAATGAGACACAAGCCCGACCTGCTCTTTCTCGATGTTGAGCTTCCCGACATGACCGGCATAGAGTTTCTCTCGCAGTTTAACGATCTGGCCGAGTGGCCTTGCCATGTGGTGATATACACCGCCTATACAGACTATATGCTCCCGGCTTTCCGCAACAAGGCGTTCGACTTTCTGCTAAAACCTGTTGACGACAAGGAACTCGACACCGTGATAAGCCGCTTCTATGAGGAGCGCGACAGCGAGAAGGCCGCGGTGATAAAGGACGACAGCATCATAAAAAACGGCAACGACAAACTGCTGTTCTACACTAATACCGTTGACTTCCGTCTGGTGCAGATACGCGACATCTGCGTGTTTTCCTACGATCACGACACGCGTGTATGGATGGCGGTGGCTGCCGGATGCGACAAACCCATGCGCCTGAAGCGCAATGTCAACAAGGACGTGCTGCTCGGCATTGACAGCAGCTTCATACAGGTAAGCCAGAAATACATCATCAACATCAACTATCTTATGGAGGTGTGCGACAACATCTGCCGCTTTTATCCGCCGTTTGACAATATCGACTATGTCAAGGTGGGCCGCTTTTATCGCCGCAAACTTATCAAACGTTTCAGTGCGTTATAAGTCTGCCGGTCCTGATCACGGGCTTTTTTATGGCGCATACAGTTCTTATGTCGGTTATGAAATACTTGATGGGCGCAGCGAAAATAGGTCGGTATTGAATATTATAATCACCGGCCTGCATAGCAGATTTGTTGCAGACAACTAATGTTCGTAGATTGCAACTCATGTTTATGGTGGTCTATGCAAAAATAAAAAAGGCGTCTGACTTTTGGTCGGACGCCATTTTTTGTCTTATATTATCTTAGAAGTTAACTCCAACTCTGAAGAAGAAGTCGCCTGCTTTTCCGTCAATCTCATCAACAAGATTGCAGAAGCCGTATTCATATCCAACCTTAAACGACAGGAACTTATAGGCTGCTGCCACACCTCCCTGCCATCCGATGTCGAATGTGTTGGCGCTTTCCATGTCATCTTTTGCAACGAGGAAGCTTACATACGGACCGGTGAAGAGGCCAACTTTGGCGTCGCCGCCCTTAACGAAGTTCCACGCACCGTTTCCTTCGAGCTGTATGAAGCCCGGATCCCAGTCCTTGCATCCTTTAGTAACATAAGCTGCACCTACCGACCAGTCGAACGAGTTGTCAATTGGAGCTGTATAAGATACACCGATATTCAAAGCTTTAAATTCAGACTTCGTGTTGAAGTCGCCGTCAACGTCAGAAACGTTTCCACCCCACCATATTGTGATGTTCTTCTGTGCACTTGCGCCTATTGCAACTATTGCAAAAAGGGCTACCAATAAAATCTTTTTCATAGTCGATTCTTTTTTGGTTAATAATACTTGATTTAAAACTCTATGCCGCAAATATACGAATTCTTTTTTAATGACAAACACAAAATGTAAGTTAAATATACTTTTTTGTATCAAAATGTGCTTATACTGCCGTCTTATGGCTTATTTGGTCGAAAAATAGAGTGAAGAGAACGGAAATCAAGATGCCTTATCTCTACAAGTCGGCGTAGATAAAATGATGCAAATGTTCAGTCGGATACACGGGTGCAGGTCGTCAATTAATCATCAAATCTGCATTTTTTTGTATATCGGGTGCCTATATCCAAGGGCAAGGCTGATAAACGGAAGTGTTGTTTTGGGTGATATATAAAAAATAAAAGAGGTAAAAAGTCGTTGAAGACATTTCACCTCTTTTTAATATCTGTGCGCCTGATAGGACTCGAACCTACACGTCGCGGGACACTAGATCCTAAGTCTAGCGCGTCTACCAATTCCGCCACAGGCGCAGACTTTTATGTTTTGCTGCGGCATAAAGCATGAGCGTTTACGTCATGTTTTGGCCTTTTCGCAAAAACTTTTGCAAAGGTACATCCTTTTTGTGTAAAAACCAAGGATATTTATGGGTTTTTGACTATTTTTTATTCTTCAAGTGTTCCTTTTCTTATGTATGTTGCCGTTTTACCGATGTTTTGTCGCTTGCAATTATCCGGATTGAGGGGCCTATGTCTTTATATTATTGCCGCAAGTGCGGTTTCCGCCGCGAGTGTTATCAGCAGTATGGCCAGCTCTGTCCTGCGGCTTATCTTTATGGCTTTTCTCATGTCTTCAGTTGTCAGTTGCCGTTCGTTGTCGCCAATGTAGGGTTTGTAGAAATATTCGCTGAAGTAGGTGTGGCCTCCGCCGAAGCGGCAGTTTAGTATTCCTGCCAGGGCTGCTTCGGGATAGCCGCTGTTCGGACTTGCATGCTTGCGTCCGTTTGTTGCAACAAATTTGAGCAGCAAGGGCCTTCCGGACATGAGCACCATGAGCAGCGCCGTGAGCCGTGCCGGCAGAAAGTTGGCAGCGTCGTCGGTGCGTGCCGCCACCATACCGAAGTCTTTATAGCGCTCGGTGCGGTAGCCTATCATCGAGTCGAGCGTGTTTACCATCTTATACGCCATCATGCCCGGCACGCCGAGAACTATGAGCCAGAACACCGGAGCGATTACTCCGTCGCTGAGATTTTCGGCAAGAGTTTCGAGTGCTGCTTTTCTTACCTCGTTGTCGGTAAGCTGTGATGTGTCGCGTCCAACAATCCTCGACACTTGCTTGCGTCCGCAGTCGAGCGACCTGTCGAGCGCCTCGAACACGCCCTTCACTTCTTTTATCAGCGTCTGTCCGGCAAGACAATAGAATATCAGCAAGGCCTGGATGATGATGGCAGCCGTGTGAGACAGCATCTCGGCGAGCATTATTATCGCCGCCGTAACGGCAAAGGTGATTATAGTGAGCGAGACAGACATTGCGGCTCCCTTTGCTTTGCGGTGGTTGCCTTTGTTTAGCCGGCGTTCGCCTGCTGCTATGGCCTTGCCGAACCACACGACGGGGTGGGGCAGACGCTCAGGGTCGCCAAGCAGACGGTCGGCCGTCCATCCGGCTATTATTGATATTATAGGTGTCATTTTGTTCCTTATGCAGTAGAGTTATTTGTCTTGTTGTCTGTAACGGTCGTGACTCATAAAGTCTTTTATCGCCATTACGAGCATGTCGTTTTCGGTGCGTGTCTGTGCCGCCACCCTGAAATACGCTTTCTGACCACGGCGGTCGCAAGCGAAATGTCCTATGCGTCCGGCCTGCAGCGGCAGGCGCTGTTCTCCATCGCACTGGTTCTGTACCTGTTCATCATGCTCATCAACGCGGCGCTCAACTTCTTCCTGAAGCGCAAAAAGGAGTGAAACCATGCTGACAAACAAGCTTTCCGCGGCCAGACGGGTGTATACCGCCGTTATGCGGGTTCTGCTGCTCCTTGCCGCCGTGCTGACGGCCGCGCTGGTCGTGTTCATGATCGTATATGTGCTCTATAAGGGCCTGCCGTATGTCACATGGCACCTGATCTCGACGAAGCCGAGCTATATCACCGGCGCCATCGGCATTCTGCCGGATATCTGCAACACCATGCAGATCCTGCTCGCTTCCCTGCTCATTGTCCTGCCCCTCGGCGTGGGCGCGGCGGTCTATCTGACGGAGTACGCGCAGAACAAAAAGCTCGTCGCGGCCATTGAATACGCCGCCGAGACGCTTTCCGGCATTCCGTCCATCATTTACGGTCTGGTCGGTATGCTGTTCTTCTGTGAATTTCTCGGTATGCAGACGAGCCTGCTGGCCGGTGCCCTGACGCTCGTGATCATGAACCTGCCGACCGTCCTGCGCACGACGCAGGAAAGTCTGCGGACGGTTCCGCAGAGCTACCGCGAGGGTGCGTTCGGTCTTGGCGCGGGCAAATGGCGCGTGGTGCGCACGGTTGTGCTGCCGGGCTGCATCGACGGCATTGTGACCGGCTGCATCCTGGCCGTGGGCCGCATCGTGGGCGAAAGCGCCGCGCTGCTCTTCACCGCCGGTGCCGCCGAGGTCATTGCAAACGGCGTGCTC
>ENA-OPAW01001031-OPAW01001031.1-human-gut-metagenome-genome-assembly--contig:-NODE-1031-length-14704-cov-2.477166_pt1 | contig 14704 bp, 18 predicted proteins | sample MGYA00241060_ERZ501436 | MGnify/ENA primary metagenome ERZ501436 (study PRJEB25962, sample SAMEA2042619) | human gut metagenome | biome: human gut; feature: human-associated habitat; material: faeces... | reverse complement strand
AAACCCACGGCGTGGGCGTAGGCGGAGAAAAACAAGCGAGAAAACCCAAACCGGATGAGTTCTTGTGATGAAGCAGAACGGTTGATTGTGTACCGTGCAGGGTATCAGGCATTTTTGAGCACAAATGTGGTATGCCTGATCTTGTGTATTGTCACATTTATCTTTACATTTTTGTTCAAGACAGATATTATGGGATTTGTATATGTATGTATGATTCTGCTTGTGAACAATGTAAGTTACATGATGCGTGCAGCGAAGCTGGAGCGACGCAGATAGCACTGCAAGCAGGGTAAAATTTGAAGATGGAGGAAACGAATATGGGAATGAATTCAATTGATGCAGAAGATGATCAGTTTGCATATCGGTATGATACGCAGTTGCTGATCGACCGGAGAGATAAGGATTTGGATGAGGATGAAATCGCAGATTATATCACGGATCATATCGAGGGAAACAGCTTGATCGCGGCTGGAGACGAGGATCTGGTGAAGATTCATTTTCATACGAATGAGCCTTGGAAGGTGCTGGAGTATTGTAGCACAGTTGGCGAGATTTATGATATTGTTGTTGAGGATATGATCCGTCAGTCAGCAGGACTGCAAGGGTAGATGCCGATAGGAGAAAATAATGACAGGAAAATTGAAGATATGTAATTTCGGTAAAAACATGCTGCAGATATTTTATGTGACAACATTGTTTGCAGCCATCTATCTGATTCTTGGGTTTTGCGGATTCTATGAGCAATGGTTTGCGAATGGCCCGGCAGGAATTACTGTAGAGAAAAAATATTGGCTGATCCGTCTGTGTATTATATTCCTGGTCGAGATTACGATATTTTGGATTGGAATGATCAGCGTGTATCTGACATCACAACAGCTGGGAATCCGCTGGCGCGTGCTGGGGCTTATATGTGGTTGGATTCCGATTGCGCATCTGGTGATGCTGCATATCATTATTCGGACGGTAAGACGGGAAGTGAAGTTCGAGAAGCTGCGTGCAAAGCGAAATGCTGCGCGGGCAGACGCGCAGATATGTAAGACAAAGTATCCGATTCTTATGGTGCATGGTGTGTTCTTCCGCGATTTTGAACACTTAAATTACTGGGGAAGAATACCGGCGGAGCTTATGGAAAATGGTGCAAAGATCTATTATGGAAACCATAACAGTGCCGCGGCTGTTCGGGATAGCGCGAAAGAATTAGAGACACGTATCAGACAGATCGTCGAGGAAACCGGATGTGAGAAGGTAAATGTAATCGCGCACTCCAAGGGCGGACTTGATACGAGAGCGGCAATCCCACTTACTTCCGCAAGAGATTATATTGCGTCACTTACGACAATCAACACGCCACACAGAGGCTGTGAATTTGCTGATTACTTATTAGAGAATATCCCGGAGGCACAGCAAAAGGCGATTGAAAAAGCATATAATGCAGGGCGAAAAGCGGTGTATAAATTATATACGCATTTAGGTGCAAAAAGAAAAAAAGGATATGGCAATTTCCTTACATATGCATATAAATCGCATGACATTTTTGATGAAAGTTCTTTGCTAGAGAGCGAAATTCGTAATCAGGTCAAAAGACATTGGTGGAAGATAGAGCAGAAATTAAAGACAAGCAATTGTGCAGAGTATAATATCTCAGAAGGGGAAAGTAGTCAGATATAACATAGGGGGGAGACACAGAGTCTCCCCTTGCCACCCTCCCCAACCCATGTTACACTAAGACCAAACATTCCAACTGAAAGAAGGTGGCTGCTATGGGATTTTTCAAGAAAAGAGAAAAGGCTGCGCCAAGTGGAGATTTTGACAGAGAAAACGAAAAGCCCATTATTAAAGCGAGCATTTGCAATGGGGAGCAGATTGCTGGATTTAAAAATATTCATACAGGCAAAATGAGAGAAATTATGCTGATAAAAACGTCGGCTGATTTGGAATATTTCAAGACTATGTATGGAATTGAAACGGAAATCGAAAAAGAGTATTAATAGAGCCTTTGCGAAAAACTAATTTTGCTTGCCATCTGTCAAAAATATGCAACATAAAAGGAGGTTACGAAAAATGCCATTTGATGAGATTAATGTAAAAAACGAAATTGAGAAACAAAAACAGAATGATCCGGAATTTAGAAAGGCATGGGATGATTCGCGTGCCGAGTATAGACTCATAGGGGAAATGATTTCTTTACGTAAACAAGAAAATATAACACAAAAAAATAGCCTTATTAACAGGAAATAAACAGCACGTAATTTTATGGATTGAGAGAAAGGAGCGCCTATGCCTACTTACCAAACCCTAACCGAAGGACTATACAACACAGCCGTTGGCAAATCATTTCTCGTGAAAGGAATTGAATACATAAAAATGAACGAAGCACTTCTTATGAGAAAAGACACGGGAACGTATTACACATATGGCATTGATTTTGGAAAAATGCCGGGTTTCTAAAGAAGTCTCCAAAATCCGCTCCGGTCGTTTTATCTGGTGATTGGGGGCGGTGCCTGCGTATATGTTTATGGTGGACAGACACGATGAATGCGATTTTGGATTTGTTACGTCTGGAAAGTAGCAATATGCAGGTGAGCAATAGTGTATTGAAATTGGAGGAATTTCATGGATACAAGAAAAAGTGACGCAATTTACGAAATACTATTACAAAAAGGCTTCGCCGAAAGTCTGTGCCGGGAGATTGCATACAAATATATGAATACCGATTATACAGCCACACGAATGCTTGGCTATTTGTACCGCATGACCGAGCTAAAAGAAGAACAGCTTGTCGACGAAATGATAGCAATCTTAGAAGACAGAGACCGAATCATAAAAAAACATGAGATGGAACAGGCACAGGCAGCCATCAATCGGCGGAGTGGCAAAGAAACGCACCGCAGGATCGACGTTATACATGCCCAGTTTGCTGGCACGCGAACTCATATCCGGAATGCCGGGCTCCATGGCCACACGATCGCCCACCTTGAAGCCTTCGACGCCAGGACCGACCTCAACCACCGTGCCGGAAGCCTCATGACCGAGAATCATCGGCTGCTCCACCACATATTTGCCCACGCGACCATGAGTGTAATAGTGCAGGTCGGAACCGCACACACCAACGGTATGCGGCGCGATCTTCAGCTCGCCTAGACCAGGTGCGGGGACGTCAGGTACCTCACGCACATTGATGACGCCCTGCTCTTCGAGAACGACTGCCTTCATGATTATTCTCCTTTGTGGATAATGATGTTTTTTGAGAAAAATGATGATCGAGCAATTGATATTCAATTGCGATTAGTTACGCTCGATCGCGGCAATGCGATGGCCGCGATCGTCAAATCCGGGTTGATGAGGATGAATGCCGAACGTGACCAACGATCCGATCGCATAGCAGATCGCATACGTCCAGCACACGCCGCCGAATCCGATAGTGGAAACCAGCACCGTCGCAATCAGCGGACCGAAAAACGTAGCCAGGCCGGAAGCGAAATTATGCGCGGAAATCGCAGCACCCTTATGTTCCAACGCCAACGCGGGAAACACGGCTCCCATAGGAACGAAAGCGGAAATTCCCAATCCAAGAACAACCGCATCAGCACACATAAGTACCATATTCGCCCCGAAAAACTGCGGAATGTAATACATGCCCAGCGTGCCGATCACACAGAACCAGCAGCCAAACCAGCGCATTTGCCGCATCCAACCATGCGAATCGCCCATACGACCCCAGAACACATTGCCGAAAATGGTGACCATAAACTGGAATCCCCAAATCTGACTCCATTGCGAAACCTTAAACCAAGCGCCGCCGCCATTGTTGGTAGTGGCCAAGTAGAGTGGCATGATGACGGGAAAGCCATACAACGTCAGATTGCAGATCACACGCACCACCGCAGCCAAAGCGATTTGGCGATTATGCACCAGAATGGTGACTCCTCGACTAAGCTCGCGCAGCTTGTCTGCATTGCTCATGGAAGAGGTGCCAGAACCCTTGCTTTTCGGCACCATCAGCAGGCAAATCAGCAGTCCAGCTATAGAAAACGGCAACGAAAGCCACAGCGAATAGTACTCGCCCACCATCGGAATGGTGAAACTCGGCAAATATGCGCCAAACACGCCGATGCCGAACGAGTAGGCGGCCCAAAACCACCCCATGGCCGACGCGAGCTTGGCAGGATCGATGGTTTGCGCCATCAACACCACGAACGAGTAGATGAACAGCGGGTAACCAACACCCCGCAACGCATACACGCCTAACATCAGCGGATAGACGCCGCTCGGCAGCGCCACACCAACGAACAGCAGGTGCAAAACGACCCAGGCGCTCGCGCCGATAAGCATGATGCGTTTGGCACCGAACATTTCAGCTAGCACACCGGACGCCCAGCCGGCAAGCGCAGCCACCAGCCCGTACATGGTGAACATCAGCGACGATTGCGAAGAGCTGAATCCCTGGTCCACGATGTATTTGGACAAAAAAGTCAATTCAAAGCCATCACCGGTCATGAACACCGCTATGGCGACCAAGCCGGCCAATAGCGTGCGCGGCAGACCTATCTTCATAACATGTCTCTTTTCTTGGTAGAACGTCGTTGTCACCGTCTCAACTTTTTGTTGATAAATATATTTTCGACGCAGAAAAGTGGCAGAAAATCCTTTATGCACAGCTGTTTTTGATACTTTTTTGCAATACCTGATATCTCAGACCAACACGAGACATAAGGAAAGGACTTTTATGAAGTAATCTTGGAAAAGAAGTTGCGCAGGAAGGAACAACCAGTGAAAGCCCAATCCGCCCTATCAGTCAAAGAAGCCAATCTCAAGGCCATGACCGCGTTCATCTACACTCAAGGTTCAGCCACCAAGCAGATGTTCGAACACGAATTAGGGCTCAGCCTGCCAACCATCACGCAGAATCTGCGCGCCATGGAGGCCGACGGGCTCATCGTCAAAGGCGAGATGCAGCAATCCACCGGTGGACGCAAAGCGCAAATCTACGAATTCGCGGCACACTCCAGCGTGGCTATCGGCGTGCGAATCCAAACCACACGAATCACGGCCATCGCCATTGATCTGAACGGCAAATCCGTGGCCACCAGACAGCGCACACTCCCCTATCGTAACAACGACGCCTACTACCAGCGCATGAACGGCATCATCAACGATTTCGCGCAGGAACTGGCGAAACAAGGCAGCACGGTGCTAGGCGTGGCCTTCTGCATGCAAGGCATCGTATCGGCAGACGGGCAGTTGATCACCTTCGGCAAAATCATGAACAACACCGGCCTGAAACTCAACGAACTCAGCCACGGCCTCAACTATCCGTCGCTGATGATTCACGATTCCGACGCTTCTGCCATGGCGGAACTCTGGTTCGACCACAATCTGAAGGATGCCGTCTGCATCTACCTCGAGCGACGCCCCAGAGGCGCGGTCATCGTAGACGGATCGCTCTACCAAGGGCCCAACCAATGCAATGGCTCAATCGAACATATGACGCTGATTCCAGGAGGCAACACCTGCTACTGCGGGCAACAGGGCTGCATGGATACGTATTGCTCGCCGGAAACGCTGATGGAAGACGGCGAAAGCCTGCCCGGCTTCTTCTCGGTGTTGGAACAAGGCGAGCAGGAGCATCGCGAACGATTCTCGCAATGGCTGGATTATATGGCGCTGGCGGTAACGAATATTCGCTCGGTACTGGCCGGTGACGTGATCATCAGCGGTGAGGCAGCACAATATCTCGATGATGACGATATGGCCGGACTACGCGAACGCGTGGTGGAACATACGCCATTCGGCACCACGGATTTCACCCTGCGCAAGGGAATGGCGCTCGACCATCAAGACATTATCGGCGCGGCTCTGCGTTTTGTGGAGCCGTACGTACGCGAACTATGCGATATGTGACCGCTTTTGCGCACATATTAATCGCATTAGTCGCATCGATTGCATAACAAAAAGAAGCGTGTTCCGAACCCGTATATAAGGTTCAGCGCACGCTTCTTTGTTTGCTTCCGTCTGTTTCGCCTGTTGTATTTGTTTTCAACGATTATTTGACAGCAATCATCTAACGATAGTTATTTGACAATTTGACAGAATTCAATGGTTTCGCCGTTCGGTCCGTACACGTTGAAGTAGCGGATGCCATGCTCCCAGAAGCTGTCGATATGCTGGATTTCATTATCTTTGAAATTCAGCCCGAGTTCCTTCGCGTTTTCGAATGCAGCTTCGATGTCGGGAGTGTCGAATGCCCAATGGTTGATGGCACCAGTGGTCAGCGGAGCCGGATCACCCTCCCACGTTTCGATGGTCAGATGGCCGTAACGCAGGAATGCGCAACGATTTTCGCCGTTATGGAACAGTCCGGCCAGTTCGAAACCAAGCTTCTTCGTATAGAATTCGATGGTTTCGTCGAGATCCTTCGCCGGCATGCCGGAATGCTGCAGATCGGTAGTGAATTCAGACATTGCTTTCGCCATAAAATTACCTCCTGATAACGATGAATACGATTGATTTTTTCCCTTTTGTAATTAGGATATGCGCTATGCGGCGATGTCGGCGGCGCATTTGCCGTCATGTCGTGATACTTTTCGCTAATTTCAAGCTGTTCAGGACGAATAGACAGTGTCTGGCACCGATTTTGACGACGGCCTTGGAAGCGGCGGCGATTTTGCCGTCGAGGAAGTCCTGCACCTGCTCGAGTTCAAGCTCACGGCTGGATCAGACCGGCACGAGCGTCGACAGCCTCGACATAGCAAGTCAACAGATAATTTCAAAGTGTTTAGAATGAGGTTATGAAGAACCCACCTTTGCACCGCTACGCAACCCGACCAGGTCTCTATTTCACCGACGATGGTGGCGCGGACGCCGTTGTCCGCTCAGAAACAGCAGACCAAGTGTGGTTTTGCGTACTTGAACCACTTGACCAACCGAGCGCCTTCTATGCCGACGCCGCACGGCTGTTCAACGAACCCGGACTCACGTTCATCGATCAGGCCAAAAAACAGCGCATCTGCACCAGACGCATTCCCTCGCTCAATCTTCGCGAAACACTGTTCCGCATGGACGGTCCCAACTACGGACTGTGGTACGTGCACGTGCCACAAGCATGGGACGGCATGCAATACGGATACCGCGTCAACGGCCCATGGGATCCCAATCATGGCGTGAGCTTCAACCCCTACAAGCTGCTGCTTGACCCATACGCCAAAGGCATCGAAGGATCGATGAAACTCGATCCAGGCGCATTCGCCTACGAATGCGAAATCGTCAACGGCAAGGTCAAAGGCTCCCCCTTCGGACCGATGAGCACCATCGACTCGGTAGGGCGCATGCCCGTTTCCGTAGCCATAGACGACCGCGCCATCGACAAACACGTAGGAGAGCCCTCGCATCCACACGTTCCGTGGAGCAAAACGGTTATCTACGAACTGCACGTCAAAGGATTCACCGCCAACGCGCCATGGCTGCCCAAAGAACTTCGCGGCACCTATGCCGGCCTCGCCCATCCGGCCACGCTCTCCTATCTGCAGGACCTCGGCGTGACATCCATCGAACTGCTGCCCATCCAAGCCAAGCAATCCGAACTGTTCCTGCAGGAACGCAATCGCACGAATTACTGGGGCTATTCCACGCTCGGCTACTTCGCCCCCGAAGCCTCGTACGCCACCAAGCAGGCGCAGGAAGCGGGAGCGGGCGCCGTGCGGCAGGAGGTCATCGACATGGTGCGGGCCATGCATGAGGCCGGTTTCGAGGTCATCATGGACGTGGTGTACAACCACACCTGCGAATCCGGTCCGGAAGGCCCGACCATCTGCTGGCGTGGACTCGACAACCTCGCCTATTACCGACGGACCAAAGACAAGGTCAGCCGCCTGTACGACACGACGGGATGCGGCAATTCGCTTGACTTCACCAACACGCACGTCACCACCTTCGCCGTGGATTCGCTTCGCTACTGGGCCAAGCGAATCGGCATCGACGGCTTCCGCTTCGACCTTGCGGCGACGCTGGCGCGTCTTGACGGCGAATTCACGCGATACCACCCGTTCCTGTACGCGTTGCGCTCCGATCTGCTGCTCGGCAACCTCAAGATGATCATGGAACCGTGGGATTGCGGCCCGAACGGCTGGAGAACGGGACAATTCGGCATCCCCTTCGCGGAATGGAACGACCGCTTCCGCGATTGCACACGCACCTTCTGGCTGACCGATGTGGAACGTGCACGTGGTGGTGAAACCGGCGACATGACCATGCAGTCCATGGCCACGCGCCTATGCGGCTCAGCCGATCTGTTCGCCACCGACCCCGGACGCGGATCGACCGCATCCGTGAACTACGTGGCATGCCACGACGGCTTCACCACCGCCGATCTGACCCAGTATCGGCATAAGCACAACGAAGCCAACGGAGAGAACAACCGGGACGGCAGCGACAACAACCATTCCGTCAATTTCGGACATGAAGGCCCGTGCAGTGATCCGATCATCACACAGCAACGAGAACGGGCCATCATGAACATGCTGGGCACGCTGCTGCTCTCCCTGGGCACGCCGATGCTGCTTGCCGGCGACGAATTCGGCAACTCGCAGAACGGCAACAACAACGCCTACACGCAGGACAATGAGACCACATGGCTGGATTGGGATTGGCTGTACAGCACCGAGCAGACCGCGGAGCTCAAGCTGTTCAACCTCACTTCCCGGCTGATAGCGCTGAGAAAAGCCCGGGACCTCTACAACCATGAGGATTTCTTCACCCGACTGAGCAAAATCGGACTGTTGAAGAAATCCGACCGCGTGCACTGGTTCCTGCCGAACGGAAAGACGCCGCATGATGCGGATTGGACGAATCCCTCGGTCCGATCGTTCGCCATGCAGCTGCTCTCCCCCGACGAGCCAAGCCTGCTCATTCTGGTCAATGGGTCCGACGAGAACGTCAGATTCCATCTGCCCAACGACATCGAATGGGAAATGATCTGGTCCTCGGCGGAAATCGCCGGCGAATATCCCGGACAGGGCACGCAGATCGAGAAGCTGGCCGAGTTCGATGAGGAAGCGGAGGACAAACCTGCCGGGCGATTCCGCAACCATCTGCAGCGTCTCAATACCATGTATTGGCAGATGGATGAGAATGCCGACAGTCTGAACTCCGCGGACGACGGGTTGTCCGAGGACGATCCGACCCTGTGGACGCTGCCGGCTCTGAGCATCAGCGCGATGAAGCAGATTTCGACGGATTGACGCGCAGCGGACGGCGCAACGAATCGGCGCATGCATCAATACGCAAACGGCCCATCCGAAACGTCCGGTAACGGGTGGGCCGCGAATGAGGGAGATGCGGATGCTTCATCTGCAACGTCTGCCAGATACGTCCAACACATCTAACGAGCCCATTGCGTCCAACGCATCTAATGCTTGCCCACAATAACGAGGAAACCCCTCGGAGACCATAGGTTTCCGAGGGGTTTCGAATAAAGCTTGCTGTAAGCTTTAGCGCTTCGAGAACTGCGGAGCGCGACGTGCCTTGTGCAGACCAGCCTTCTTGCGCTCCACGACGCGAGCGTCGCGGGTCAGGAAGCCAGCCTTCTTCAGGGCGGCGCGGTTCGCATCACGATCGATAGCGTTCAGAGCGCGGGCAACGCCGAGGCGGATGGCGCCGGCCTGGCCGGTGGTGCCGCCGCCGTCAACGAGGACGATAGCGTCGAACTTGCCTTCGAGCTTGAGCAGAACGATCGGGGAGTTGACCTCACGCTGCAGCAGCTTGGCCGGGAAGTACTCTTCCAGGGTGCGACCATTGATGGTCCACTTGCCGGTGCCCGGAACCAGGCGAACACGGGCGACGGCTTCCTTACGACGACCGGTGCCGTAGCCCGGAGCGATGGTGGAAGTACCGGTGCCAGCGCCAGCGTTGGTCTCGGTGGTGTAGTTGGTGAGCTCCTCTTCGGTCTCGACAACCTGGGAGTCGTTGGTGTTTTCAGCCATGTTTCTTATCTCCCTTCGGTTCACTTAGCCTGCTGCGAGACCTGAGCGATCTCGAAAACCTGCGGCTTCATGCCAGCGTACGGATGCTCGGCACCGCGAACGATGTGGAGACGATCCAGCTGAACCTTGGCCAGACGGTTCTTCGGCAGCATGCCCTTGATGGCAGACTTGATGATGCGCTCGGGGTTGGTCTTGAGCAGCTGGGCGTAGCTATCGCGACGCAGGCCACCCGGACGACCGGAGTGCATGTACAGTTCCTTGCCCAACTTGTTGCCGGTCAGAGCGATCTTATCGGCGTTGAGGATGATCACGTGGTTGCCGGAATCGGCGTGCGGAGCGTAGGTCGGCTTGTTCTTGCCGCGCAGCAGGATTGCAGCCTGGGTGGCGAGACGGCCGAGCACCACGTCGGTGGCGTCGATGACGTACCAGTCATGAGTCAGATCAGCTGGCTTCGGAGTGAAAGTTTTCACGATGTACCTTTTCTATATATTGTGTTCCGGACCATCCATCAGCATTACACGCGTTGGTTGGGCGCGGAATAATGCCGTTTTTCAGGTCTCATTATCCGTGGGCTCCCTGAAAGTCCTCGATGGCGAGTGGGAAAAGCGCTTTGAAGGACCCCGTAGGGAAACACAACAGTCTACTAGTGTATCGCCTGCCTTGACATTCGGCAACACGAAAAACAAGGGTGTCCGCAGACCGTCGGACCTGTGGACACCCCATGGAATCGCCTATAGAAGATCAGCCACGCATGATGGCGGTGATCTCCTGCAGACGCGGTTCGTCGAAGAGCTTTTCGAGCGGCACCACGTTGCCTTCGCCATCGGCCAGCGGAATACGCCAATTCGGATACTCGTTATTGGTGCCCGGCTGGTTCTGCGTGCGCTTCTCACCGACCGCGTCGACGATGGAGGCGGCCATGAGCTTGCAGGGCGAACCTTTCAGACCACGGTACAGCGCGTCGACGATCTCGTTTTCGTTGGCGGCTTCGTCATCCAGAGCAGCCTTGTCGAGATAGCCCTCCTCGACCAGCATGTTCAGCATGGCATTGTGCTCGGCGGTTGCGGACTTCTGGAATTCCTCCACCGGACCGGACAGCAGGCCGAGCTGCTCACGCAACTTGACGTGGCCATATTCGAGGTAACCGGCCGCCGGAGGCATGTCATGCGTATTGACGGACGCCAGTGCGTACGGACGCCAATCCTTCGGAGTGCGGAACACACCGTCCATCTGTTCGAACCATTCCACGGCACAGCCGAGAATGCCATGTTCGGACAGCGACTTGGACACATAGGCCGGCACGACACCCAGATCCTCGCCGACAACCACGCCACCAGCGCGGGAAGCCTCAAGCGCGAGAATGCCGAGCATGACATCGGAATCGTAATGCACATATGTGCCATCAGTGGCGGGCTTGCCTTCCGGAATCCACCATAGGCGGAACAGACCAAGGATATGATCGATACGCACCGCACCGGCATTGGCGAACATGTCATGCACCATATCGCGGTACACCTTGAATCCGGTCTGTTCGAGGGCGATCGGGTTAAGCGGCGGCTGGCTCCAATCCTGGCCCTGCTGGTTGAACATGTCCGGCGGGGCACCGACCGTGGCGCCCTTGGCGAAGCGTTCCGGATTCCACCACACATCGGATCCTGCCGGATGCACGCCGACGGCCATATCCGCGACGATGCCGATCTTCATACCGGCCTTGCGGGCGGCCTGCTGCGCCGCGTGCAACTGATCGGTGGCGACCCACTCAAGCCAGCGGTAGAACTCAAGGGTGTCCGGGAACTTCTCACGCAACTGCGCGACTTCTTCGGAATCACGGTTGTATTTGCGCACCCAATTATCGGCGTCGTCGGAGGGAGCGCCCCACTTGTCGTAGCACAGGCACCAGGTGGCGTAGGATTCGATCTCGTCTCCGCATTCGGCGAGGTAACGGTCGAATTCGGCCTGGCGAGCCTTGGTTCGGCCGGCCTTGTAGATGACCCACAGCGCATGCTTCTTGACGCGCCACATGGCGTCGCGATCGATCAGCCGCGCGTTGTCATTCAGCGATTCGACCTGCTCGTGCAGCGCATCGACCTCGGCCCTGTCCTCGTGGGACAGCGTGAGATATTCCGGCATGGACTCCGGACGGATGTAGCTGAAATTGATGAAACGGCGGGAAATCGGCAGATACGGCGATGGCGTCAGCGGAGGCACCGGCTCCGCGGCGTGCATCGGGTTGATAAGCATGAAGTCGGAGCCGGTCTTCTTTTTAGCCTCGACCAGCATGGTCTTCAGATCTTCGAAGTCTCCCACGCCCCAGGATCCCTTGGAACGGATGGAGTACAGCTGGCTCATCCACCCCCACAGGGAGCCGTTCTTCATATCATCGAGCAGTTCGATTTTCTCAGGAGCGCTGATAACGGTTGCAGTCTCCGTTTCGCTTCCGACAGTGACCTTGAGGGTGTGATAGCCTTCGGGCAGATCGGCGGGCAGGACGAGATACGACGTGAAGAAGAAGCTGCCATTGATCTCATGGGCGATTTTCTCACCGCCCTCATGGGAGATTTTGCCCGTGAATTGCTTGCCGTTTTCCAGCGTGATGGAGGCTTCCGGCACATCGAACATGCCGCCGTGCACCTCCACCTTGCTTTCCTTGCCCACGATATGCAGCACGGTGGGAGCCACCACGCGAGTTTCGCGTTCGGACTTGATGGATGTGATGGACTGGTTGATCACCTCATCGTTGGAAGCGTCAATCCCAAGCGCCTTGAGCACCGCCACTAGAACATCGTCTTCGATTTCGTGGTAATCATGGCTCATACCGACGTAGCTGGTGGCGACACCCACCAGCTTTGCCAGACGAATGAGCGGACGGGCGAGACGCGTTGCGTTTTCGGTCTGTTCTGTCATGGTTTCCAGTCTAGGACCAAAACATGCGCACCACGCGCAGGAATCTCATAAAAATGACAACGTATGCAATTATTTTTCCGCAAGCTGCCGTTGAGCGGCCTTCTGCACGTCGCTTGAAGCGTCCTGCGCCAACTGCTGGAGCATCCGATCGGAAACATTCGGATTCAAGGCGACGGCCCTGCGCACCATGGTCGCAAGCACCACCGGAGCGTCCGGTTCGACCTGCGTTCCCAACGAGCCCAGGAAATCAAGCGTGTCGGAATCCATGGTGGAATCTTCGGCGCCTTCAAGACGCATTTTCCAAGACGTACGTTTGTTGCGCAGCGCGGTGGCACGCACTTCGGGCGACTCATCCTTGGTCAGTCGGCCCACCAGCCAGTTCTTGTCATCGGCGTTTCCCGCAACGGCTTTGCGTACTTCAGGAGACTCGTCGGTGGAAAGCTTGACCAGAATGTTCGGGAACGGCATGGTTTCGGCAAGGAAGACGCGGTCCTCCACCGGCGTATGCGCGTTGCCAGCCACAGCCTCAAGCAATGCGGTGGCACGGGAGAACGCCGCCTGGTCGCTCCGGTCCGGCAGCGGACGTCTGGCGAACTCGCTTAATGCGGCGGAATCAGTGGAATGCCGGAGCCGCTCGTATGTGGCGGTCAACGGCTCGAAATCCACGGTCTCATCGGCGTTCGAGGCGTCGGCCTGCGAATCATTCTCATGCTGCTCGTTCTCATCACTCATATTTTCACCTTACGACACTATATGCATGCGGCTCACAACGTGAACTCATACTTTGACCGGACGGTTGGACGTGCCCACCAGTTGCGGAACGACCGTGGCGTTGAAAGTTTCCACAACTCGGGATTCGAAGGCATTCGCCTGTTCCTGCGGAACCACCACAGTCAAGGCGATGCGGTCAGTGTACTGCGCGTCGGTCTGCTCGCCTTCCACCGTTGACAACAGATTCTGGAAGCTGCCCAACTGCGGATAATCAAGAGTTACCTGATATTCGCCGCACGGTACGATTTTCGCCTTGGAAGCAGCCTTGACCGCAATTGACGCACCTGTGGAATACGCACGGATCAGGCCGCCGGAACCAAGCAGGATACCGCCGAAATACCGTGTGACCGCGACCACGCAATCAGTCATTTCGTTTGCCCGCAGCACGTCGAGAATGGGCTTGCCGGCGGTTCCGGACGGCTCGCCATCATCGCTCATGCGTTCCGCAAGACGTCCATCGGATCCACCACACACCGCGGCATAGGCGACATGCCGGGCTTTCGGATGCTGGTCACGGATCGTCTGAACGAAAGCGAGCGCCTCATCCAACGAGCTGATATGACAGGCGTCTCCGATGAATTCCGATTTCTTTTCGACGAAGGCGTCGTGCGCCGGCCGATCGGCGGAATCGAGTATGGTCTGCATGCTGTTCAACCTACCTAACCTCACCGACCGCGCGCATATGCTGCTTCCCGGTTATTTTTTCAGACGACGACGTTGAATTCCTCCCCCTTGAAGAAGGCGGCGATGGATTGGACCACCTGCTTGGTCATGCCGATATACGCGCCGTCGGTGCGCCATGCGATGTGCGGGGTGAGCACGATGCCGGGAATCTTGCACAAAGGATCGTCGGCGGCAAGCGGTTCATGATCGAACACGTCCAAGGCCGCCGGAATGTCTCCGCGTTGAAGTCTTGCGAGCAGTGCGCCGGGTTCGATGACTTCGGCGCGGGCGGTGTTGACGAACAGGGTTCCCGGACGCAACGCGTCGAGGTTCTTCGCCGTGATGATGCCACGGGTGGAGTCAAGCAACGGCATATGCACGCTGACCAC
>ENA-OPAW01001029-OPAW01001029.1-human-gut-metagenome-genome-assembly--contig:-NODE-1029-length-14719-cov-4.542349_pt1 | contig 14719 bp, 7 predicted proteins | sample MGYA00241060_ERZ501436 | MGnify/ENA primary metagenome ERZ501436 (study PRJEB25962, sample SAMEA2042619) | human gut metagenome | biome: human gut; feature: human-associated habitat; material: faeces... | reverse complement strand
TGGAGGTCCGTTGGTGCAGGATAGCTGGACGATTGTACCGCTTAGTGCCGTATTCGGCGAAAGCGAAGGGAATAAAATGTATGTCTGGGTGGTAGAAGACAACAAAGTCCACAAACGGGAAGTGACCGTCAACGCCCCGACCGGAGAAGCACAGGCGCTCATCTCGGAAGGTTTGAAACCCGGTGAAAAAATCGTCATAGCAGGCGTATACCAACTAGTAGAAGGAGAATCTATCACAACTGTTGACAGGTGATAGTTGATAAATGATTATGTATCATTTATCCGCTGTCATTCATCAATTATCAACGATCATTTATTATGAGTTTAGCCAAATATTCATTAGATAATACGAAAATCATCTATTTCTTTCTTGCCGTATTGCTGATTGGGGGAATCACTTCCTTCGGCAAGCTGGGTAAGAAAGAGGATGCTCCTTTCGTCATAAAGTCGGCGGTTATTATGACCCGCTATCCGGGTGCCGAACCGGCAGAAGTGGAGCGGTTGATTACCGAGCCTATCTCTCGTGAGATTCAAAGTATGAGCGGTGTGTACAAGATAAAATCAGAATCGATGTACGGGCTCTCAAAAATCACATTCGAGTTGCAACCTTCCTTGTCGGCAAGCTCCATTCCGCAGAAGTGGGATGAGTTGCGACGGAAGGTGCTAAATATACAGCCACAATTGCCAAGCGGTGCTTCCGCACCGACGGTTTCCGATGATTTCGGCGACGTGTTCGGTATTTATTACGGTCTGACGGCGGACGACGGTTACACATACGAAGAGATGCGCAACTGGGCGGAACGGATCAAAACGCAGGTAGTGACGGCGGACGGGGTGATGAAAGTCGCCCTGTTCGGGACGCAGACGGAGGTGGTCAATATTTTTATTTCCACCAATAAGCTCGTAGGTATGGGCATCGACCCGAAACAGCTTGCCAGTCTGTTGCAATCGCAGAACCAGATTATCAATACCGGAGAAATCCGTGCCGGCGAGCAACAGCTCCGGGTGACTGCCAACGGTATGTATACCACCGTAGACGATATCCGCAACCAGGTGATTACCACCAAAGCCGGACAAGTGAAACTGGGCGATATCGCCGTCATCGAAAAAGGGTACATGGACCCTCCATCCAATATCATGCACGTGAACGGCAAACGTGCCATCGGCATCGGCGTCTCCACCGACCCGCAACGGGACGTGGTGCAGACGGGCAAGAACGTGAAAGCCAAACTGGACGAATTGTTGCCACTGATGCCTGTGGGACTGGAACTGCAAAGCCTCTACCTCGAAAACGAGATCGCCAACGAAGCCAACAACGGATTTATCATCAATCTGATCGAATCGATTCTGATTGTAATTGTGATTATCATGTTGGTGATGGGTTTGCGCGCAGGTGTGCTGATCGGCTCGTCACTGATTTTCTCTATTGGCGGCACATTGCTTATCATGTCTTTCTTCGGTGTCGGGCTGAACCGTACTTCGTTGGCGGGATTTATCATCGCCATGGGGATGCTGGTGGATAACGCCATCGTCATCGTGGACGGCATATTGGTAGACCTGAAAGCCGGGAAGAGCCGTATGGAAGCCATGACCGCCATCGGCCGCCAGACAGCGATGCCTCTGCTGGGAGCCACCCTGATAGCCATCATCGCCTTTCTTCCCATCTTCATGTCACCGGACACCGCCGGAGTGTACACCCGCGACCTTTTCATTGTGCTGGCTGTCTCCCTGCTGCTAAGCTGGGTACTGGCATTGGTGCACGTACCCCTAATGGCCAATCGCAGGCTGCACCCCACAGTAGAAGTCAGCATTACCGGAAAACGTGAATACAAAGGGCGTACCTATGCCTTGTTGCGCACCGCCCTATATTTCGGACTGGCACACCGTTGGAGCTTTGTACTGGCAATGGCGGCTCTGTTAGGGCTTTCCATATTCGGTTACGGATATATGCGTCAGGGGTTCTTCCCGGATATGGTGTACGACCAGTTATATATGGAATACAAATTGCCCGAGGGCAATAACTCCACCCGTGTGGCAAGAGATTTAAGGGAGATAGAAGCCTATCTGAAAACACGCAAGGAGATTACCCACGTCACCGCTTCCATAGGCGGCACACCGGGGCGTTACAATCTGGTGCGCAGCATCGCCAATCCGTCGCTGTCTTACGGCGAGCTGATTATCGACTTCACCTCACCGGACGCCCTGGTAGACAACATGGATGAAATACAGGGCTACCTAACACGGCATTATCCCGATGCCTACGTGAAACTGAAACGCTACAACCTGATGTTCAAGAAGTACCCCATCGAAGCTCAATTCATGGGCCCTGATCCCGCCGTGCTGCATCAGTTGGCGGACAGTGTACGGAGCATTATGGAGAATACCCCGGAAGTATGTCTCATCACCACCGACTGGGAACCGCAGATACCTGTACTTTCCATTGAATACGATCAGGCGGCAGCCCGGGCATCAGGCCTCAGCCGTAACGACGTAAGCATGTCTCTCCTTTCCGTGAACGGCGGCATACCTATCGGCTCTTTCTACGAAGGCATACACCGCGACAATATCTATCTGAAATGTCTGGACGAGCAAGGGCGGCCGATAGAAGATTTGGGCAACACACAGGTATTCTCCGCCCTTCCCTCTCTGAACGGACTGCTGAATGAAGAAACCATGGTCAAGCTGAAAGCCGGTACCCTGAGCAAAGAAGAGCTGGTGGAAAGCCTCATGGGCAGTACTCCGCTGAAACAAATCAGCAAGAGCATAGACATCCGTTGGGAAAATCCCGTAGTGCCACGCTACAACGGACAGCGCAGCCAGCGTGTGCAATGCTCGCCCGCTCCCGGCATAGAAACGGAAAAAGCGCGGCAAACCATTGCACGAAAGATAGAGCAGATAGAATTGCCCGACGGCTACACCCTGCATTGGCAAGGAGAAAAGAATGCAAGCGACCAGTCCATGAAATATTTGTTCAAGAACTTCCCGCTGGCTATCATACTGATGATTGCCATCCTGATTATGCTGTTCAAGGACTACCGCAAACCGATTATCATCTTCTGTTGTCTCCCCATGATTCTTGTGGGAGTGGTGGCGGTGATGTTGCTTACGGGTAAAACGTTCAACTTCGTAGCAATTGTGGGCACACTGGGGCTGATAGGTATGCTCATCAAGAACGGCATCGTGCTAATGGATGAAATCACTCTTCAACTGAATCAGGGGATAGAACCGATTACGGCATTGGTGGACAGCGCCCAAAGCCGTCTCCGTCCTGTGACAATGGCGGCGCTGACTACCATTTTAGGCATGATACCGCTGCTGCCCGATGCCATGTTCGGTTCGCTGGCGGCTTCCATTATGGGCGGCCTTACATTCGGAACGCTGATAACGCTCCTCTTCATCCCCATCCTGTACGCATTATTCTTTCATATAAAAAACGAACAATGATGAAAAAGAAAATAATCATCCTCACCTCTCTGCTGTTCTCTGCCGGTATCTCCGCACAGGAGACGCTTACCTTGGAGCAATGCAGGGAAATGGCGTTGAAATACAATAAAGAGATGGCGGCCTCCGCCAAGCAAACGGAAAGCGCGCGCTACACCGCAAAGAGTTACAAAGGTAATTTCTTCCCCAACTTCACCCTCAGCGGAACGGGTATTTACAGTACGGCGGACGGCAGCTTCGGCATAGCCGGCGGCAATCTGCCCACTTTCCTGCCCGATGCCGCAGGACAGTTTCTGCCCAACAACGGTTTCGCCTATTTCCCCGGAGTAGACCTGAACTATAAGATAGGCATGGTATATATGGGCGGTGTACAAATAGAACAGCCGCTGTATATGGGCGGCAAAATTCGTGCGGCCTACAAACTGTCTTTATTGGGCAAAGAAATGGCGCGGATGAACGAAACGCTGACAGCCTCGGAGGTTATCGTGAAAACAGACCAAGCCTATGCGCAGGTCATCAAAGCCAAAGAGATGAAGAAAGTGGCCGAGAAGTACAACGCCGTGCTTATAGAATTGATGAAGAATGTTGAGAGCGCCCATAAGCATGGTCTGAAGCCCCGGAACGATGTGCTGAAAGTGCAGGTAAAACTGAATGAGAGCGAACTTAATATCCGCAAGGCCGGCAATGCGCTCCGTCTGGCAACCATGAATCTCTGCCATTACATCGGCAAGCCTTTGGGCACGGACATACGGACTTCCGACAGTTTTCCCGAAGTGGAACAGGACATCCAACTGCAGATATCGGATATCTCCGCCCGTCCCGAATATGCCATACTGAATCAGCAAGTAGCCATTGCCAAGCAACAGGTTAAGTTAAACCGCAGCGAGTTACTGCCCCAAATCGGTGTAAAAGGTTCATACGACTATATTCACGGCCTGGAAGTGAACAATCAGAATTTGTTTGATAAGGGCAGTTTCTCCGTTCTCCTGAACGTAAGCGTACCTCTTTTCCATTTCGGCGAACGTACCGGCAAAGTACGTGCGGCCAAAGCCAAACTGGAACAAACCCGCCTTGAACAGGAGAATATGAACGAACAGATGTTACTGGAACTTACACAAGCCGCCAACAACCTCGATGAAGCCCGGCTGGAAAGCTCCATCGCCGAACGTTCCCTGCAACAGGCGGAAGAGAATATGAGAGTGAGCCGCAGCCAATATGATGTGGGACTGGAAACACTGTCCGACCATCTGGAAGCGCAAGCCATGTGGCAGCAAGCGTACGAAACCAAAGTAGATACACATTTCCGGCTGTACTTGAACTATGTCGCTTATTTAAAGGCGACGGGTACGCTGCTGAAATAACGATTATTATAAAAACAAGAAGCCAAAATGCACCGGATGATTTCTTTCAGGCACGGATTACACGGATTTACTTTATCCTCTTTCCGTGAAATCCGTACCTGAAAAGAAACAAACAGTAATGGACTGTTATTTATACTCCTCCCAAGACTTGATAGCCAAATCATCCGGTGTCATCGTACAGAACGCATTGATAAAGGCGCTTGCCAGACGTGCGTTCGTAATCAGCGGAATATTGAGGTCGATAGCGGCACGGCGTATCTTGTAGCCGTTGTCCAACTCGCCCGCGGTGAGGTTCTTTGGAATATTCACCACCATATCAATTTCTTTCTTGTGCAGCATTTCGAGTGCCTGCGGCTGCATATCGGGTTCGCTCGGCCAATAGACGCGGGTATTCTCCACACCATTCTCCGTAAGAAACTTGCTTGAACCACCGGTGGCAAACAGTTTATATCCTTTCTTCTGAAGCATACGGGCTGCGGAAAGCATATCCACCTTCTGTTTCGGAGTACCGGTAGAGAGCAGGATGTTCTTTTGCGGAATACGATAACCGACAGAGAGCATCGCCTTGAGAATGGCACAGGAAGTGTCACTGCCTATACACCCCACTTCGCCCGTAGACGCCATATCCACACCCAGTACAGGGTCTGCCTTTTGCAGGCGGTTGAAGGAGAACTGAGAAGCCTTGATTCCTACGTAATCGAGGTCGAAGAGGTTCTTGTCCGGCTTCTGTACAGGAATGCCGAGCATCACTTTCGTAGCCAGTTCGATAAAGTTGATTTTAAGTACCTTGCTTACGAACGGGAACGAACGGCTGGCACGCAGGTTACATTCAATCACCTTGATATCGTTGTCCTTGGCGAGATACTGAATATTGAACGGACCGGAGATATTCAGTTCCCGGGCAATCTCCCGACTGATACGCTTGATACGACGTACCGTCTCCACATAAAGCTTCTGCGGCGGGAACTGGATAGTGGCATCGCCGGAATGTACGCCGGCAAACTCTATATGCTCGCTGATAGCATACGCGATGATTTCCCCATTCTGCGCTACGGCATCCATTTCCACTTCCTTGGCATGCTCTATGAACTGGCTCACGACTACCGGATGCTTCTTCGATACGTTTGCCGCCAACTGCAAGAAGCGTTCCAGCTCTTCCTGATTGGAGCAAACGTTCATTGCCGCACCGGATAGCACGTAACTGGGACGAACCAACACCGGGAATCCCACCTTATCGACAAAAGCGTTGATGTCTTCCAGTGAAGTAAGCGCCCGCCATTCGGGCTGGTCTACACCGATACGGTCCAGCATGGCGGAGAACTTGTCCCGGTCTTCGGCGTTGTCAATGCTCTTGGCGCTTGTGCCGAGGATGGGCACATCCTGCGCATCAAGACGCATGGCAAGGTTGTTCGGTATCTGGCCGCCCGTAGAAACGATTACCCCATGCGGATTTTCCAGCTCGAGGATGTCCATGACACGCTCGAAGGTGAGTTCGTCGAAATAGAGGCGGTCGCACATATCGTAGTCCGTGGATACGGTTTCGGGATTGTAATTAATCATCACGCTGCGATAGCCCTCCTTGCGGATAGTGTTCAATGCCTGTACACCGCACCAGTCGAACTCTACCGAGGAGCCGATGCGATACGCGCCCGAACCGAGTACAACGATAGACTTACGGTCGCCCAGGTAATGCACATCATTGGCAATGCCGCTATACGTCAAATACAGATAGTTGGTCTGCGCGGGATATTCGGCGGCAAGGGTATCTATTTGTTTCACTACGGGCAGAATACCCATGCTCTTGCGCAACGCACGTATGGCAAGTATGCCGTCCTCGCTATCCATATAGCGTTCCAAACCGAGAGCGCGGGCTATCTGCAAATCGGAGAAGCCCTGTATCTTGGCCTTGCACAACAGCTCCCGCGCTGTTTTGTCATTCCGGACGGAGTGAAGAAACTGCTCCTTTGAAAGCGCAAGGGGCAGAGAGTCGCCGCTGAGCTCCGAATGACAGGCGGCTGTTGAATGACAGACAGTTTTTGAATGGCAGACAGCTTCCGAATACTCGTGCAGTTCCTTGCTGGTGTTCATTATATTCATCAGCTTCTCCAAGAACCAGCGGTCTATCTTTGTCAGTCCATGCACCTGTTCTACGGTATATCCGGCACGAAAAGCCTTGGAGATGACAAAGATACGCTTGTCCGTAGGCTCGCGGAGCGCTTTATCGATATCGGGGATAACCAGCTCCTTGTTCTCCACAAAGCCATGCATCCCCTGTCCTATCATGCGCAACCCCTTCTGAATAGCTTCTTCAAAAGTGCGTCCGATAGCCATGACCTCGCCGACAGACTTCATGCTTGAACCCAGTTCCTTATCTACGCCATGAAACTTGCCCAAATCCCAACGGGGAATCTTACAAACCACATAGTCCAGCGCCGGCTCAAAGAATGCGCTGGTAGTCTTGGTAACGGAATTCTTCAGGTCGAAAAGCCCGTAGCCCAATCCGAGTTTGGCGGCTACGAAAGCGAGCGGATAACCCGTTGCCTTAGAGGCAAGTGCAGACGAACGGCTCAAGCGGGCATTTACCTCTATTACACGGTAGTCTTCGCTTTCCGGGTCGTAGGCATACTGTACATTGCACTCGCCCACAATACCGATATGGCGGATGATGCGGATAGCCAGTTCACGCAGTTTGTGATAATCCGTATTGCTTAATGTCTGCGACGGAGCAATCACGATAGATTCCCCTGTGTGGATGCCCAGCGGGTCGAAGTTCTCCATATTGCAGACCGTTATGCAGTTGTCGAAACGGTCGCGTACCACCTCATACTCCACTTCTTTCCAGCCGCGCAAGGACTTCTCCACCAATACTTGCGGGGAGAAGGAGAAAGCCCTTTCCACCAGCACATTCAATTCTTCCTCATTGTCGCAGAAGCCCGACCCCAGTCCGCCCAGCGCATAGGCTGCACGCACTATCACCGGATAACCCAGTTCCGCAGCGGCGCGACGGGCATCTTCGGCATTCTCCACAGCCTCGCTCTGAATGGTCTTTACATTAATTTCATCCAGCTTCCGGACGAATATCTCACGGTCTTCCGTATCTATGACAGCCTGCACGGGAGTACCGAGCACCTTTACACCGTATTGCCCAAAAACACCCTTCTTGTAAAGCTCCACGCCGCAGTTCAACGCCGTCTGTCCGCCAAAAGCGAGCATAACGCCGTCGGGGCGTTCTTTCTCGATAACTTTCTCCACGAAATAAGGGGTAACGGGCAGGAAGTAAATCTGGTCGGCCACACCTTCAGAGGTCTGCACCGTAGCGATGTTCGGGTTGATAAGTACGGTATGAATACCTTCTTCTTTCAATGCCTTGAGCGCCTGCGAGCCGGAATAGTCAAACTCTCCCGCCTCACCGATTTTCAGTGCGCCGGAGCCAAGCAACAGGACTTTCTTTATATTGTTTTCTTTCATTTGTCTAAATTTGATTATACCAACAATCGGTTTTCACAGGCATCCGAATCTTTTTTGATGTACATCAAACGAAGTTTTGACGTATATCAAACCACATTTCGATACCTGTCAAACCCTTATAGCAACTTCACAAACTCATCGAACAGGAACTCCGTATCCGTCGGTCCGCTGGCAGCTTCGGGATGAAACTGCGCGGAGAACCAGGGATTGCGCTTATGGCGAATACCCTCGTTAGAGCCGTCATTCATATTGATGAAAAGCGGTTCCCAGTCTTCGCCCAACGTATTGTTGTCCACCGCATAACCATGATTCTGCGAGGTAATGAAGCAGCGTTCCGTACCCACCATGCGCACCGGCTGATTATGACTGCGATGTCCGTATTTCAGCTTGTATATCTTGGCTCCTCCGGCTTTGGAGAGCAATTGGTTGCCCATACAGATACCGAAGATAGGCAGCTTTTCGTTCTGCATCGCCTTGCGGATATTCTGTACGGCGGCATCACAGGTGTCGGGATCGCCGGGTCCATTGGAGATGAACAGGCCATCGAACTCCAGCCCGTTGAAATCGTAATTCCAAGGAACGCGAATGACCTCCACATCCCGTTTCAGCAGACAACGGATAATGTTGGTCTTGACACCGCAGTCCACAAGAACAACCTTTTTGAATGAAGAATGAGGAATGAGGAATGAAGAATGGGCTGCGCTACGGGTGGAAGTGCCGTCGGGCAGGTAATGGATGATTTCCTTGCAGCTCACGCGGTCCACGTAGTTCACACCCTCGTACACCGCTGCCGGCAATTCTTCATCCTTCCGCCCTGATTCTTCATTTTTCATTCTTAATTCTTCATTCCTCCCCCCCGATTCTTCATTAAACTCTATTCTCCCCATCATCACGCCGTGCTCGCGCAGTACTTTAGTCAATTCGCGGGTATCGATGCCTGTAATGCCCGGTACTTGCTCACGCTTCAGCCAGTCGCCGAGGCTTTCCACGGCATTCCAATGGCTGTAATTTTCGGAATAGTCACTTACGATAACGGCTTCGGCATGGATGTGTTCACTCTCCATGAATGTAGGCAGCCCGTTTGGCTCGATGGTGAAAGGCGGTACACCGTAGTTGCCCGCCAACGGATAAGTGAGCGTCATCAACTGGCCGGCGTACGAAGGGTCGGTCAGGCTTTCGGGATAACCCGACATGGCCGTGTTGAAAACCACCTCTCCCGCTACCGGCTTTTCATAGCCAAACGACTTACCGCAGAAGCGACTCCCGTCGTCAAGGATTAAAGTTACATTTCTCATATTCAGAATTGATATACTTGTTCTATGTAATTAATAAATGCCGCGTTCAGCAACTTCACACCGCCCGGCGTGGGATAGTCACCGCTGAAGTACCAGTCGCCCCGGTGCCGCGGACAAGCTTCATGCAGGCCTTCAAGAGGCTGATATACAATCTGCACCTTGGCCTTCGTGCCTTTCGGGGTCAGGAGTTCCACCATCTTGGCGGAAATCTCTTCATCGGTAAAGGGAGCATAGATTTCCTTTACGTAGTTCACCATCTGCTCCTTGGGCAGCCCCGCTTGCTCCTTGGATTTGCGGTAGGCGGATTCGATGACATCGCGCATCTCACGCTCTTTCAGCAGCTCGATAGCGGCTTTGAAAGCAATGAATTCGCTCATCTTCGCCATGTCGATACCGTAATAGTCGGGATAGCGCACTTGCGGCGAGGAACTTACGATTACAATCTTCTTCGGATTGAGGCGGTCGAGGATGCCGATTATGCTTTGTTTCAAGGTAGTGCCGCGCACAATGCTGTCGTCTATGATAACCAGATTGTCCACACCGGGCACGAGGCTGCCGTAAGTGATGTCGTACACATGGGCGGCAAGGTCATTACGGCTGTTGCCCTCGGCGATGAAAGTACGCAGCTTGATGTCTTTGACGGCTACCTTTTCGCTTCGTATGCGACGGGACAGGATACGCTCCAACTCATCGTGGCTGGGGTTATGTCCCAAAGCGGCAATCTGCCGGACTTTTTCCTCGTTGAGGTAGTCGTCCAGTCCCTGCAACATTCCGTAGAAGGCCACTTCCGCCGTATTCGGTATGAAGGAAAAGACAGTATGGTCTATATCCTTGTCAATGGCTTTCAAGATGTTAGGCACTAACTTCTCACCCAATAGTTTACGTTCCTTATAGATGTCCACGTCACTGCCGCGACTGAAATAAATACGCTCGAAGGAACAAGGTTTCACCTCACGCGGCTTATTGATTTGCACCGTACGGAGCTTACCGGCTTTGTTGATAAGGACGGCTTGTCCCGGTTGCAGCTCCTTAATGCTGTCAGCGGAAACGTTGAGCGCGGTCTGTATCACAGGACGTTCGCTGGCGAGCACGGCTATTTCATCATCCTGATACCAGAATGCAGGGCGGATGCCCCAGGGGTCCCGGACGGCGAATGTCTCACCGCTCCCGGTAAGCCCGCACATCACATAGCCTCCGTCCCACTCTTTACTCGAGGTGCGCAACACGTTGGCAAGGTCTATATGGTCTTCGATATAATGCGTGACGCCCATACCCGTCAGCCCTTCGGCTTCGGCAAGGTTGAAGAGGCGTTCCACTTCGCGGTCGAGCCGGTGCCCCACCTGTTCCAGCATGATATACGTATCGGCATACTTGCGAGGATGCTGGCCGATAGCAGTGATGCGTGCAAAGATTTCATCCACGTTCGTCATGTTGAAGTTGCCGCACAGGGCAAGGTTCTTGGCACGCCAGTTGTTTCTCCTGAGAAACGGATGCACGTACGAGATGCCCGACTTCCCCGTGGTGGAATAACGCAGATGTCCCATATACACTTCTCCCGCGAAAGGAAGCACACGCTTTGCATAACCGGCGTCGTGCAATTGTTCTTTCATCAGGTCTTTAAAGTTGCTCTGCACCGTATCGAATATCTCGGTAATAGCTCCCGAACCGAGCGCCCGTTCGCGGAACATATATTCCTCGCCGGGGTTCGCTTCCAGTTTCACGCAAGCCAGTCCGGCTCCTTCCTGCCCCCGGTTGTGCTGTTTCTCCATGAGAAGGTAAAGCTTGTTCAGCCCGTACATCCATGTACCGTACTTTTCTTCGTAATACTCCAGCGGTTTCAGCAGGCGTATCATGGCAACGCCACATTCATGCTTCAGTTGTTCCATTTATATATTTACTAATGAGTAATTACTTCTTTTAAAAACGCGTTATTTATGTTCTGAGAACATATCATCTGTCAAGGGCAAACGCATTCTCTGTTTTACCCATACACATCATCCGCTTCCGGTCATTCCACCGTTACCGACTTGGCAAGATTACGCGGTCGGTCTACATCCATGCCTTTACATACGGCTATGTGATAAGCGAGCAGTTGCAAGGGAACCGTAGTTATTAACGGGTCAAGACATTCCATTGTTTCGGGAAGTTCGATACAAATGTCAGCGATTTTACCGATAACCGTATCTCCCTTGGTAACAATCGCTATCACCCTGCCTTTGCGCGCTTTAATTTCCTGTATATTGCTCAGTACTTTTTCGTACAATCCGTTCTGTGTGGCAATGACCACCACCGGCATTTCCGCATCTATCAAAGCAATAGGCCCATGCTTCATTTCGGCGGCCGGATAGCCTTCCGCATGGATGTACGAGATTTCTTTCAGCTTCAAAGCGCCTTCCAACGCTACGGGATAACTGTAACCGCGTCCCAGATAGATAAAATTGTGTACGTAAGTGAAGATTTTGGAAAGCTCCGCTATACGGTCGTTCAGCTTCAGCACCTCTTTCATCTTTCCGGGAATCTGTCCGAGTTCCCTCACTATGGCGAGGTATTGCGTTTCATCAATCGTACGCTTCTCCCGTGCAAGAGTCAATGCCAACATGGTGAGCACAGTTACCTGACCTGTAAAGGCTTTGGTGGACGCCACACCTATTTCCGGCCCTACATGAATGTAAGACCCCGTATTCGTAGCGCGCGGAATACTCGAACCGATAGCATTACAGATGCCATATATAAATGCACCACGGCTTTTGGCAAGTTCTATAGCAGCCAGCGTATCGGCTGTCTCCCCGCTTTGCGAAATGGCAATCACCACATCACTACTGTCAATCACCGGGTCTCGGTAACGAAATTCCGAAGCATACTCCACTTCCACCGGAATGCGGCAGAAACTCTCTATCAGATGTTTGCCTATAAGCGCAGCGTGCCACGACGTGCCACAAGCCACAATTACAAAACGTTTGGCAGCAAGCAGACGTTCCTTATAATCTATAATGGCGGAAAGCACCACGTTAGTACCCTCCAGATTAATGCGTCCGCGCATACAGTCGTGAATACAATCGGGTTGCTCAAAAATCTCCTTCAACATGAAATGCGGATAACCGCCCTTCTCCAACTGACCGAGATTGAGCGCCACCGTCTTTACCTCGTGCGGGCACTCCACATTCTTGAGATTCACCACTTTCAGTTTCTCCCCACAACGAATAACGGCTATCTCCTCATCTTCCAGATAGACCACCTTGTCCGTATATTCCACAATCGGAGTGGCATCGGATGCCAAGAAGAATTCATCCTGCCCGATACCCACCACCAACGGACTGCTTTTGCGCGCAGCAATAATCTCATCAGGATTCTCCCTGTCGAGCACGGCAATGGCATATGCACCGATAACCTCCTGCAAAGCCAGTTGCACGGCAGTCAGTAAATCGATGCGGTTTATAACCTGAATGTATTCTATGAGTTGTATCAGTACCTCGGTGTCGGTACTACTTTTAAAAGTATAGCCTTTGGCTTGGAGTTTGTCTTTAAGGGCGGCGTAATTTTCAATGATACCGTTGTGAATAAGAGCGAATCTTTCGGAAGAGGAATAATGAGGATGAGCGTTAACGGAACAAGGTTCTCCATGTGTAGCCCAGCGGGTATGTGCAATACCTATACTACCGGAAATATCTTTTTGAGTAACGAAAGTTTCTAAATCCGAGACCTTTCCTTTCGTCTTATACACGTTCAGTTGTCGGTCATCACTGATTAATGCTACCCCTGCACTATCGTATCCGCGGTACTCCAACCGCTTCAAACCTTTGATAAGAATGGGGTAGGCTTTTCTTTGACCTATATAGCCTACTATTCCACACATAATATATCAGTATTTGATTTGCGCTGCAAAGATATATATTCTTTAGAACATAAAGTTAACCTTTTCACTATTTATTTATCAAAAGAGTAGAAAAAAGTTATTTTATTATCAAAAAGACAAGGAAAATAATATTTTAAAAGCAAAAGGTCGAATTTATAATCTTAAAGCAAACAGATGAAATCTGATTTAAGATTAGAAGAAAACAAAGGGTATTTTCTATCAGATTATAACTTCATCCCCCGGTGTAAGTATTTAACAAGGCACAAATCGAGGAATATTGTTATCAATTTGAAACTAAATATTTATATTTGCCAAACATTTTGATACAACAAATAGGTATTACATAAATTAGAGTAAACCAAAAATGGAAAACAAAGAGCTTTTTAACAACAAAACAAAGAAACAACCCGCACAACGACAGCCCATGCAGTTGGGCCTGTACGATGTCACCAATGAACACGACGCTTGCGGTGTGGGAATGTTAGTGAACATTCACGGCAGCAAATCACATGAATTGGTTGAATCCGCATTGAAAGTATTGGAGAATATGCGTCATCGCGGAGCGGAAGGTGCCGACAACAAGACCGGAGACGGCGCCGGCATCATGTTGCAAATACCGCACGAATTCATCCTGCTGCAAGGCATCCCCGTTCCCGAAAAAGGGAAATACGGAACAGGACTACTTTTTCTTCCGAAAGATGAGAAAGACCGGGCAGCCATCCTGAGTATCATCATTGAAGAAATAGAGAAAGAAGGATTGACGCTGATGCACCTGCGCAATGTGCCTACCTGCCCCGAAATACTGGGTGAGGCCGCACTTGCCAACGAACCCGACATCAAACAAATCTTCATCACCGGATTTACGGACAGTGAAACCGCCGACCGCCGTCTCTATATAATAAGGAAAAGAATAGAAAACAAAGTACGCAGGTCGGATATAGCCGCACGAGAGGATTTCTATATCGTGTCGCTGTCTACGAAGAACATCATCTATAAAGGTATGCTCTCTTCCCTACAGCTACGTAACTACTTCCCCGACCTGACAAACAACTACTTCACCAGCGGACTGGCTCTGGTGCACTCCCGTTTCAGCACCAACACCTTCCCTACATGGGGACTGGCACAGCCGTTCCGTCTCTTGGCGCACAACGGTGAAATTAATACCATACGCGGTAACCGCGGCTGGATGGAAGCGCGTGAAAGCGTCCTGTCCTCTCCCGCCCTTGGCGACATCAAAGAACTGCGTCCCATCATCCAGCCGAACATGAGCGACAGCGCCTCGCTGGACAACGTACTGGAGT
>ENA-OPAW01001020-OPAW01001020.1-human-gut-metagenome-genome-assembly--contig:-NODE-1020-length-14816-cov-4.187995_pt1 | contig 14816 bp, 13 predicted proteins | sample MGYA00241060_ERZ501436 | MGnify/ENA primary metagenome ERZ501436 (study PRJEB25962, sample SAMEA2042619) | human gut metagenome | biome: human gut; feature: human-associated habitat; material: faeces... | reverse complement strand
GCTGGAACAGCGAGGAAGGCCAACGAGAGTTTGCCGCGTGGCAGGCGGAACAGGCTCATCATATCCCCAGCAAAGAAAAACAGAGCGTTCCCGACGGGGAACGCCCTGTTGTACATATCGTTATCGTCTGTGGTCTTAATCGCAAGTTTTACAAACAGCGCAATTCTCAACGACCGATTTGCGATATGCAATTCACGGTTGTTATCAACGAATCAAATCGTGAATTGCGATGGCAGGGTGCGTCCTATTCAGGGGCGCACCCTGTTTTTGTGGCTATTTTTACCATCACATAAATTTGCACTGCCGTTGCCATAGCAACCGACAAAGGAAAGTGAATTTGATAAAATGCCCTGCGGTTGGTTATTGCCAACTAACTGCCACAACCAAAGAACCATTGATTTATCAAAGGAGTTTTCCATGAAAAAGATTTCTCGTCGTTCGTTTATCACTGCCATGGCTGCTGTAAGTGCAGCCGGTGTTCTGGCCGCCTGCGGTTCTTCTTCAAGCAGCACGGCTTCTTCTGTGGCTTCTTCCGCTGTATCCAGCGAAGCAACTTCCTCTGCCGCATCTATGGATGAGACCGGTACCCATACCGTCGTAGACCACGGCGGCAACGAAGTAGAAGTGCCTAATAAGGTCACCCGTGTCGTCATCGACCAGATTCCAATCCTGTCCACCTACATGGCCTATTTTGAGGGCAGTGCTCCCTACATCGTGGGTTACTGCGGTTCTTTCAAGTCGGTCATTTCTGACACTGTATTGAAGAATATCGCCCCGGAGCTTCTGGAGTCCAGCGATACGGTCTATGCTCAGAGCGACCTAAACATCGAGGAGATCATGAAGCTGAACCCTGATGTTATCCTGTACAATGCTGGCAACTCCTCCCATGCCGAAATCCTGAAGGCCAGCGGAATCCCCTCCATCGGTTTCGCTACCGTGGGCGCATCTACGGAAGCTGATCCCATTGAACGTTACGAAGAGTGGCTGAAGCTGCTGGAGCAGATCTTCAACGAGCCGGACAAGACCGAAGCCTTTGTTGCTGCCGGTGATGAGATCGTGGCCGATGTGGAAGCCCGTATTGCGGAAATTCCTCAAACGGATCGCCCCAGTGCGCTGATTCTGTGGAAGTATGCAAACGGTGTGCCGCAGGTATCCGGTCAGGGCACCTTTGGCACCTACTGGATGAAGCGTCTGGGCGTAATGGACAAGGCACTGGAAGCCACTGGCTTTGCACAGGCCAGCATGGAGCAGATTTATAGCTGGGATCCCGATATTCTTTTCTTGGATGGTCCCGGCCTGCAGCCCCTGCGCACCGAGGACGTGCTGAGCGGGAATGTTGACGGTACTGACTTCTCCACCCTGACTGCCGTGAAGAGCGGCCGGGTCTACAACACTACGCTGGGTATGTGGAACTGGTTCACCCCGAATCCAGATGCTCCGCTGGTGCTGGCATGGCTGGCCTGCAACACCTACCCGGATGCTTTTGCCGATTATCCGCTGGGCGATACCATCAAGGAATATTACAAGACATGGTACGGCTACGATGTGACGGATGACGAGCTGGAGGAAATGCTGCTGTACTGATGAAAGATACCATCTGGATAAAAAAAGGCCGGTTCACACCTCTGGCCGTGGTATTGATGTTTGCTTTGCCCCTTGTGACCGCACTCATCTGCCTGTGCTTTGGGCGAATGAGTGTTCCGATAGGCGAAGTCCTTTCGGCTTTGCGCACTGCTCTGACGGGTGAGAGCACCTCAAATGTACAGAACTACTCCATCGTCATCAATCTGCGGCTGCCCCGCATTCTGATGGCCATCATCGTCGGCGCAGGTCTGTCTTGTGCAGGCAATACCTATCAATCCTTATTCTCCAATCCGCTTGCCACACCGGATATTTTGGGTGTAACCAGCGGCACCTGTGTGGGTGCAATTCTTGCTATTATCCTGTCTTGCAGTATTCTGGAAACGCAGCTCATCGCCTTGGTCTTTGGCCTGATTTCCGTCTGTTTTACTCTGAAAGTCGCAGGCAAGAGTGATGGGCGTTCTATGGTTTATCTGGTGCTGGCCGGCACGATTGCATCCTCTCTGTTCAACGCACTGGGTTCGCTGCTGAAATATACTGCCGATCCGCAGGACAAGCTGCCGGAGATCACCTACTGGCTCATGGGCAGCTTTACCAGTGCCAGTTACCAGAAGATCCTGATTGGCTGCCCACTTATCGTTGCCGGAATTATCATCATCTATCTGCTGCGCTGGCGGCTGAACATCCTTTCACTGAGTGATGACGAGGCTCGTGCCAGCGGCATCAACATCAAGCAGACCCGAATGCTGTTCATTGTTGCATCTACGCTGGTCACGGCTTCAGCCGTTTCCATGTGCGGTCAGGTGGGCTGGATCGGTTTGCTGATCCCGCACGCATCCCGGATGCTGGTAGGAAGCAACAACCGTTATGTGGTGCCCCTCAGTCTCAGTCTGGGAGCCAGCTTTATGATCCTGATTGATACCCTGTCCCGCAGCATCAGCATTATCGAGCTGCCTCTTTCCATCCTCACCGCTATCATCGGTGCGCCGGCATTTATTTCTCTGCTGAATAAAACAAGGAGCAACCTGCAATGATCTTGGAAGTGCAGAACGGTTGCTTCGGCTACCCGAAGCAGCCTGTGATTCTCGAAAATATCAATTTGCGTCTGGAAGAAGGACACATCCTTGCAATTCTTGGACCAAACGGCATTGGTAAAACCACCCTGCTCAAGTGCATGATCGGTCTGCTGCCATGGCACAGCGGAAAAACCCTATTTTATGGGAAGGATATCCACACCCTCAAGCCGAAGGATGTCTGGAGCACTATCTCCTACATTCCACAGTCCCGTGGCTTCGCTTTTTCCTACACCGGTCTGGAAATGGTTCTGCTGGGGCGCAGTGCGCATCTCGGAACCTTTCAGCAACCCGGCAAAGAGGAAATCGAAATGGCGGAAGCCATGATGGAACGAGTTGGGATCACCCGTCTTGCCAACAAGGACTGCAACCGGATGAGCGGCGGTGAACTACAAATGGTGCTCATTGCCCGTGCCCTCATCAACGAGCCGAAGCTCATCATTCTGGACGAGCCGGAAACCGGTCTGGATTTCCACAATCAGATCTTAGTCCTGAATATGGTGGAGCGGCTGGCGCATGAATCCGGCATCAGTGCCATCATGAATACCCACTATCCCACCAATGCTATGAGCGTAGCGGACGAAGCCCTGATGCTGAACCGCAAAGGCAAATTTTTCTACGGTCCAGCTGCGGAGATCTTGAACGAGGAGAACATCTCGTATTCTTTTGATGTTCAGGTGCTGGTGGATGAACTGCATTATCAGGGGCGGTCGGTGCGCAGCATCGTTCCGGTTGCTCTGCGGGAGGAAACTGCTGTATGAACAATGTCCCTTTTACACTTTCCCAGGTTCGCCCGATCCGGGATGCTATGACCGTTTCCCGACCTTCCGGACTGGGCTATGGAGTGCCGGTAACATGGTTTTCCTTGGGCGCAGGCACTTCTATTACCCCGGAATACTATGACTGCACCACTCTTTATCTGGGTGGTGAGGGAAACGGCAAGTTTCTTCTGGGAGTCGATGGGCAGGAAGTGTCTGTCAAACCCGGAGAAGTGCTGTATGTACCGCCGAAAACACTGTGCGGCACAAAAACCGACAGTGGAATGATCTATACCGAAATCATTTTGAAAAAGGAGAATTTTACCATGAACAACATCATCAAGGCAGGCCAGCCCACCGAACTGAAGAACCTCATTTCTTATGAAGAGGGCAGCATCGCCAATCTGGACATCGCTCATGCAGACAACATGAAATTTGTCCTGATGGCTTTTGACGAGGGCACCGGCCTGACTCCGCACCGCGCTCCCGGCAATGCCATCCTGACCGCCCTCGAAGGCAAGGCCATTATTGGCTATGAGGGCAAGGATTACGAGCTGAACGCAGGCGAGAGCTTCCGCTTCGATAAGAACGGCCTGCACAGCGTTACCGCACAGGGCAAATTCAAGATGAGCCTGCTGCTGGTCATCGAATAAGCGATTTTCTGTTTCATAACTGACGCAAAGAACCCGTCTAGACGTACCAGACGGGTTCTTTGCGTCTGCCAGATTTAGCAGTAGTAGAGGAACGAACGCAGGCGGCTCCATGCAGTTTCATCCCAGTCGTTATCAAGGGAAAGCTGGAACAGTGGGGCACTGCAGGCATCGTGCAGGCCGCGCATATCCAGAATCATAGCGGTATTTTCATACCGGGGTGCAAGGGTCAGCACTGCATTGGTACGGCTAGAAAGCTCCACGGCCTTGGCGTACCGATATCGACCGTTCCCGCCTGAAAAATTCGGCAAGGCAGAGTCCGCAATGAGGAACAGTGTTTCAGCGTCTTCTGCAAAGGCACTGTGCGCTCCAAGTTCATTACCAAGGGTCTGCATCTGCCTCTGCATCTGGTCAAGCCAACCAGCCGATGGTTTGTTTTCATCCAAATTGTCTTTCCACAGAAACCAGAGTGCCTCGCTGAGTGGGGCGCGAAGCACCTGTTCGCCTTCGGCTTCCAGCGCGGCAAGTACGCCGCTGTCCAGTTCTGTCAGGCAGAGCGGCGTACCAACAGCGGCAATGCGGCGGCCTTTGGTGAGAAGTGCTCCGATCTCTCTCGCCGCTGTGTGCAGCTGCTCCCAGCCGGGCAGAGCATCCCACTGTGCCGAAATGTCTGCACGTTTATCTGCCGGAGCAGCATAGAGGATATCTCCCGCCAACAGTGCGCGGAAGAGTGCGTCACAGTTCTGCGCCATTTCGGGCAGTGTTTCCAGCATTGGGCTGATAAGTTGAGCATTCTGCTCTTTTCTGCGGTCCAACACAGCACGGATGACGCGGGCGTACTGACCGTCTGCTTCCGCTCCCTGCGTCTGCGGAATCAGGAACTGCGCATGTGTCTGGTCGTTTTTTCGCTCGGCAAGGATACTGCCCAGCAGTGCCGGGAAAGGCAGGTATTCTTTTGCACTCGTCTCTGCTCGGCCAAGGCTTAGAATATCGTCCGTCAGGTGCGGCAGCTCGTAGGGATCTGCCCCTTGCTGTTTGAAATATGCGGCCAGATAGGGCGTATAAGCACCCATCGCCGGAAGATAGAGTGGCACATTGGGGGATGGTGTCTGTGCCAGACGACAGGGGTGAATATCGACCTGCTCGATGTTGAAATCTGTCGGCAGAGCCACCGCCGGGCGGTGTTGCAAGCTGTTCAGGAACGCTTCAATGCGAGTGATGACACCCACATTGGAAAAATGCTCATCCACTTCGATTTGCAGGTAGGGTTTATCGCCCATCTCCTGCTTGAACAGGTGTGAGAGCATGGTGTCCGGGCCGCAGCCGTGGTTCGTCAGGTAGACAGCGTAGAGGTTCGGGTGGTGAGCAATCAGCTTTGCTCCGGACAGGATATGCTGCCCGAACGGATAATAAAGATTATCGTATTCATCGGAGATGTCCAGCGCATGACCGGGCAGGTGGCTCAGCGTGATGACTTTATAGCCGCGTTTCAACAGCAGTTCCGGGATGCCCATGTTCAGGATGGGGTCGGAAACGCCGTAGTTGCGGGTGATGAGCACCAACACTTTATCGTCCGGTCTCAGGGTCGCCAGCAGAGCTTTGCCCTGTTTTTCCACGGCGGCGGTATGGCGGCGCACCGCCATGGCACCACTGAGCAGAGCTTTGGCACAAAACGGTTTCGGGATTCCTAAAATCTTGCTCAGTCCCAGCATTGCAGATGCCATAGCTTCCTGCCCAAAATCGAGATCGAATACCGGACTGAGCAAGGTGATGCCCTTGCTCTCAATGTCCAGAGCTTTGGCAATGGATGCGGCCGCCGTCTGCATATAGACGCAGCCGTAGTTGTGTTTCACACGGCTCTTTTCGTGCTTCATCGTGTGGATGGTGGGCAGGAAGATATAATCTACTTTTTGGTCGATGAGCTGCTGCATATGGCCGTAAATAAGTTTGACCGGGTAGCAGGTCTCCCCTTGTGCGGTCTGCTGAGCCAGCCGGATCGTTTCCTCACTGGTGGGGTCAGTCAGGACGACATTGAAGCCCAACGAGGTAAAGAAGGCATTCGCCATCGGGAAGAATTTGTGGATCATCAACGCAAAAGGCACACCTACGGTCTTTTTACGTGGGTCGCGTTTGCCGGTATAACCCTCCAAAAGCAGTTTGTCCGCCTGCTTGTAGAAGTCAATGTTCTTCTGGATCTCCGCGCTGCGGTTGTCCTCTGCATCCTTTGCCGGGCTGTCAAATCCCACAAATCGGCTGGGTGCGTCGCCCACAGCTTCCTGTGCCAGCAAAGCCGCGCCATACGCACCACTGATGGAAAAGACCGGGCTGACCTGTACGCGGTCGCCGTATGCGGATTGGAATGCCGCCACAATGCCGGGGTTGTAATCGACACCACCCTGCAAAACGATGTGCTGACCCACAGGTTTAGAACCAACCACTTTATGCAGATAGTTCTGCACGATGGAATGACAAAGTCCTGCTGCAATATCTGCCTGTGAAACACCTTCAGCGGAAGCGGACGCAATGGCCGTTTCGATAAACACCGTGCACCGTTCTCCCAAGGATGCCGGATGCTCAGAGGATAAGGCCAATGGGCCAAACTCCGCCAGTGGGATGCCCATACGGGCAGCTTGTTCTTCCACAAAAGAACCGGTACCGGCAGCGCAGATCTTGTTCATCTGAAAATCCACAACTTCACCGTTCTGGATGCTGATGTATTTGCTATCCTGTCCGCCGATCTCAAACACGGTATCGACTTCCGGCACCCAATGAGCAGCTCCCTTGGCTTGCGCAGTGATCTCATCCCGGACAGCATCTGCTCCGATGCGTTTGCCGACGCGCTCTCGTCCAGAACCGGTCACACCGACTGCGGTAAATTGGATATCGCCAAACCGCTGACGGATGTTGGCAAGGCCTTTGCGGACAGCTCCTTCCGGGTCACCTGCGGTGCGCAGATATTGAAAGTCTACCAGTTCGCCGTCAGCACCAACCAGAACGAGGTCCGTGCTGGTCGAACCAATATCAATGCCTAATGCGCAGCCGCTTTCTGGAATGATCTCGGTGGCGTTTGGCTCCCCAAGGCTCGTGCCGGGGCGCAGTTCCAGTTTGGGCAATGTTCCGACTGTGTGGTGTGTTGTTCGTGTACGGTCCAGAGAATCATTCAGTTGACGTAACGTGAACGAGCCGGATGCTTTGAGTGCAGCACCAAGAGCCGCTTCATATCGGGCAAAGTCCGGAACGATGAGTTCTTTCTCACTCAACCCGAATACATCCCGGATGGCTCGGATCACGCCTGCATTGCAGGTAACACCACCGCAGAATACCACAGGTTTACAGATCGGCAGCCGCCGCACGATGGTCACCTTATAGTTCCGAATCATGGCATAACACAATCCCAACAGGATATCCGGCGTGGAAACGCCTTCCTGCTGGCGGTGGATGATATCTGTTTTGGCAAAGACCGCACACCGACCGGAAAGGCGCGGAACACGCTGTGCCTGCTCTACCAGCGAAGAGTAATCTCCCAGCCTGCAGCCCACGCGAGACATCTGGTCTTCAAAGAACGAACCTGTACCGCCCGCGCAGTGTTCGTTGACTGAAAACTGAGGTGCGCGGCTCTGCAAGTCCGTGATGAATCGCGCGCCCTGACTGCCAATTTCAATGACCGAACCCACCTGCGGAATGATCCAGCGCACACCCTCGACGATAGCTGGGATATCGCCTAAAGAGGGAATGGCTGAATCTTGCTCCAGCAGAGCCTCCGTGTTGCTTCCGGTCACACAGAGTGAAAACGGAGTATCCATCGCCAGTTCCAACGTGGAAAGACCCTTTTTCAGGCAGACAAAAGGGTTGCCGTGATGCACCGCCATCCACTGCTTTTCAATTTCTTGATTTTTCAACAGCACCAACTTGACCGTTGATGTACCGATATCCATTCCCAACGAAAGCATTGTGTCACTCCTTCGATATCAACCCTGAACGTTATAGGGTTTGACATTTCAAACTTTATACCGTATAATAATGATGTCTTTTAATTAGACATCTCTAACCAAGAGTTTAACATAACTACCTCGGAGTGTCCGTTGTTATGGCAACGGCAAAGCAAATTTTAAGATGGAGCAATATTATTCAATTTTACAGCAATGCGGCATGTTCAACGGCATCCAGCCACGAAAATATAGGGAAGTCCTTAGTTGCTTGAATGCGACTGTCCGTGAATATCCTCGTGGTGCGCACATCGTCGAGCTGGGTGAGCAGAGCCACAATACAGGTGTTCTGCTGGATGGTACGATGGAAGAATTTTTGTATAATGAAAATGGCAATCAAATCAGCATCTGCCGTTTTTGTCCCGGAGAAGTATTTGGTGCAGAACTGGCCTGTACTGGCTGGACGACAAGTCCGGTCTGTCTGCGTGCCAGTTCGGACTGTACCGTAATGCTGCTGGATTTCAGCGCATTGATGTCACAGAAAACGCTGTCCTGTCCCTGCCGGATGCAAGTCACAGCAAATCTTATGCAGGATATGGCGCAGCAGCTTCTCTTTTTTAACACCAAAGTGCGTATTTTAGCACAAAAACGGCTTCGAGATCGTCTGAAGATTTATCTTCAAACCTTGACACCCGATGAAAAAGGCTGTTACAGTCTACCCTACACCCGGACAGAACTGGCAGATTTCCTCTGTGTGGACCGCAGTGCTCTTTCCCGTGAGCTGTGCCGGATGCGCGATGAGAGGATCCTTGATTTTTCCGGTGCAAAGATTCACCTGTTGAACCCAACGTTTTTGTATGGTTGGAACTGACAGTACTTCTAAATCTATGAAAAAAATTGTCTGCCGAATGTTTTTGTTCGACAGACAATTACTTTTTAATCTTCTAGTGTACGACTACCGGACACATTCTTCAAATATTCCTTCGGGTCGCCGTTCAGAATCAAATCCGCATAGCCCAGTGGGTCATTGTAGATAAGGTAGTCCAGTTCTGTCTGCTGCGCCATGGTCACATCCAGCGCATCCTCAACCCCGGTGCAGTCGATGGAGATTTTGCACCCATCCCGGAGCAGCAGCTCCACGCACCCGGTGTCCATGTTAAACGAACAGGCTCTTGCATCGTACTTCATAATCGCATCCTCCAAATCTTGTTATTGGCTTACGGTCTATGACAAGGTATCGGAGTTTTACGCCGTCCACGGGAGCCGTTGTTATCGTACCCGAAGAAAACGAAAAATCCGAACCCTTCTCCAATCGGAAACAGGTTCGGATTTTTCTTGTTTGGTGGGCGCGGGTGGATTCGAACCACCGAAGCTGAAAGCAGCAGATTTACAGTCTGTCCCCATTGGCCACTCGGGAACACGCCCATATTCACTTTTTATGTCCTTCGCCGGACGACTTGCTTATTTTATCATGAAGGAAGGCTTTTGTCAACTGTTTTTTACGTTTTTCTTCAAATGCATTTTCCGTGCAGAGAAACGGCTGAGCAAAGGCGGGAAAAGCCCTGCAGCCATGCGGGCACGGCAAAGTCGGAGAAAAAGCCAACCGGAAGAAATTGATAGGAAAATTGCAAGAAAAACTCGGGACAATATGTGAAAAGTGCAAGACTTTTTTATCTCTGCATTGAAAAACACAGTAAGGCGTGATATATTAAAAACGTAACAAAGTGCAACAAAATGGATGGTGCTTTTGTCACTCTGTGGCAAATCAGGCGGGATAAGTAGAAAAAGAAAGGCATAGCGACAAACCATGACGATTCAGGAATGTTATAGACAGATGGGCGCAAATTATGAGGACGTGCTCAAGCGGCTTTACAACGAAGGCATGATCTGCAGATTTACGCTGATGTTTTTGAACGACGACAGCTATCCGAAACTGGAGCAGGCATTGAAGGAAGGAAATGTGAAGGAAGCATTCCGTGCGGCACACACGCTCAAGGGCGTGTGCCAGAACCTGGGCTTTACCAACCTGTATCAGCCCACCTACGATTTGACCGAGGTGCTGCGAACAGGCACACTGGAAGGTACCAAGGAGCTGTTTGACAGCGTGACCTGCCAGTACAAAATCACCATCAATGCGATCCGTGCGCTCCAGTAAGCTCCGCATTTGGCTCGATCTCCAAACGGCATCCTTCCTTATAAAAAGGCAGGATGCCGTTTTTTATTGCATTCTGCGCAGTTTTGTGATATAATGCCGGACGAACTGAACAGAAAAACAGCAGGTGCCTTTTGCCGATGCACTGCACGGCGGAAAGGGTAAAAGGGAAGCGGGTGCAGATCCCGCACGATCTCGTCACTGTGATAAGGGAGTCCGCATCAGGGTGCTTTGCACCAGCCACTGGAGCTTTTGCTCTGGGAAGGAGATGACGGGCGGCGATCTTTCAGTCAGGAAACCTGCCTGCTGTTGGTACGGGGGTGCAAACCCCAGATCACGAGGAATTGGTTGTACCAAAAAGCCCTGAAACAACAGAGGTCTTTTTGTCATGCCATCCGCAGGACAGAAGGGCCTCTTTTTTCATCTCTCTTTCCTGTACCCTTTGTTTGGTTCAAACCGCAATTTATCCAGCAGGAAAGGACAAGAACAATGAGAAAGATCGAAACCAAAAAGCTGGCCGCAGCTGTTACGGCTCTGGCTCTGTGCGTCGGCGTGCTCACCGGCTGCGGCGGGGCTGCTTCCAGCACTGCATCCAGCACCGCTGCGTCTTCCGCTTCCAGCGAAGCGAGCAGCGAGGAGGCTGACGAAATGGCAGCAAAGAATGTGGCAGACCTGATAGATGCCATCTATGTGCAGGAGCGCAATGAGGATACCGATGCCCAGTGCGAAGCCGCCAAGGCTGCATGGGATGCCCTGACCGACACCCAGAAGGAACTGGTGGAAGGTGAGAACGCCGACCCCGACTACTTTGGCCGTGACACCGGCGATGCCTCCAAGGACGATGCCCGCAATCAGGACGACATTGGCGACAACGAGCTGCTGGTGGTCTCCTTCGGCACCTCCTTCAACGACAGCCGCGTGAAGGACATCAAGGGTATCGAGGATGCCCTGCAGGCCGCATACCCGGATTGGTCTGTGCGCCGCGCATTCACCGCACAGATCATCATCAACCATGTGCAGGCTCGTGATGGCGAAAAGATCGACAACATGCAGCAGGCCATGGACCGCGCTGTGGAAAACGGCGTGAAGAATCTGGTCGTTCAGCCCACCCACCTGATGCACGGTGCTGAGTACGACGAGATGATGGAAATGATCGACACCTACCGCGACAAGTTTGAATCTGTCGCTGTGGCTGAGCCCCTGCTGGGCGAGGTCGGTTCCGATGCCACCATCATCAATCAGGATAAGGAAGACGTTGCCAAGGCTGTCACCGCTGCTGCCGTGAAGGAAGCCGGCTACGACAGTCTGGATGCAATCGTGTCTGCCTTGCCGTTTTTCTCAACAAAGACTTTCTCTGCCGATACCTCTGTAACTTTGGTATTCAAGAAAAACTCTACGCCTTTTTTCTTATACTCGGATCGAAGCATCGCTGAGGTTTCTTTATCCATATTCCCTAATATCTCGGGTAGCATCTCGATTACCTTCACCTTTACGCCCATACTGTTAAAGAATGAGGCGAACTCCATTCCGATCACGCCACCACCGATAATCGCTAACGATTTTGGCAAATCGTTGAGATCAAGGGCTTCCCGGGAAGTCCAATACTTGACCTCTGATAACCCTTTGATAGGAGGGATCACGGTTTCAGAGCCTGTGCATACTAACACATTCTTCACTAAATACTCTTTTCCATCGCAGTGAATCCGTATATTTCCAAACTCCTCTCCGGTGATTCGTGCCTCTCCTTCTACGATGGTGACGCCGTTACCCGTAAGCCGGGCTTTTACCCCGAGCGTAAGTTTACGGACGGTCTTGTTCTTCCGGTCGATAATCTTTGCCAAGTCGAAACTTGGGTCTTTCATCGCCACTATACCATATTTGGAGGCACTTTTGATACTGTCTAGTATCTTGGCGGAGTATAAAAGAGTTTTTGTCGGGATACATCCCTCGTTTAGGCAGACGCCACCGATAGCGTTCTTCTCGAAAAGGATCGTTTTTAATCCATTCTCCGAAGCCCTTTCGGCGGCGGTGTAACCCGCAGGTCCACCGCCTATGATTGCTATGTCATATTCCATATACATTATTATAATTATTTGAATACTAAAATTCGTTCCTCTAATGGAGCGAATTGTTTTTCTCCCGGTTCCTGGGTAGAGGTTCCGAACGGCATCTCGGCGATCAGTTTCCAGTTCGGATTGATATGCCATTGTTTAGCGACCGCCTCGTCGATCAACGGGTTGTAATGTTGCAAAGAAGCGCCGAAGCCGGCGTCTTCCAGCATAGTCCATACCGCGAATTGATGCATAGCCGATGTCTGTTGGGACCATACCGGGAAATTCTCTTTATAAGAAGGAAATTGCTTCTGTAAGCCTTCTACTACCGCTGTATCCTCGAAAAAGAGGACCGTGCCATAGCCAGCCTCGAAAGAATTATCTATCTTTACCTCGGTAGCCTTATAGGCTTCGGCGGGGACGATTTTACGAAGCGTGTCTTTTACGATTTCCCAAAGCTTCTTGTGGCTTTCACCCAGTAGCAGTACGATTCTCGTAGACTGCGAATTGAATGCGGAGGGAACGTGAGTGACCGCTGTCTTAATAATCTCATGAATCTCGTTGTCGGAAATGGGAGAGTTGTTACCTATTCCATAATGTGTCCGGCGATGCTGGATCGCTTCTTTAAAACTTCTTGCCATAATGAATATCATGTTATGTTGTTATATACCTATAACTAATTTAAGACATGATTTGTTGAGGAAAAAATATTTGAGAATTCTTGCGGATAAATCAAAATAATTCTTACCTTTGCACCCTGTAAAGATAAGACTCTATTAGAATCTTCGTTTTTGTTCATGATGCTAGTTCAGAAAGGGAAGACACATAGCAGGAGTTGACTTAAATTTCGTATAATTTAAAAGAACAGATTAGAAATGTCTAAAATTTGTCAAATTACTGGAAAGAGAGCAATGGTTGGAAACAACGTTTCTCACTCAAAGAGAAGAACGAAACGTAAGTTCAATGTCAACCTGTTTACGAAGAAGTTCTACTGGGTAGAGCAGGATTGCTGGGTTAGCTTGAATATATCTGCGGCTGGCTTACGTACAATCAATAAGTTAGGTTTGGATGCGGCTATCAAGATGGCGGCTGAAAAAGGTTATTTGAACGCATAATTTGTGGAGGATATAGAAAATGGCAAAAAAAGCAAAAGGAAATAGAGTACAGGTAATCCTTGAGTGTACAGAGCACAAGGAAAGTGGAATGCCGGGTATGTCTCGCTATATCACTACGAAGAATAGAAAGAATACTACTCAGAGATTGGAATTGATGAAATACAATCCGGTTTTGAAGAAGATGACGTTACACAAAGAAATTAAGTAATAGGAGATTTTAAACGATGGCAAAAAAAGCAGTTGCAACATTTAAGAAAGGTGACGGTCGTACTTATTCCAAGGTGATTAAAATGGTTAAGTCTCCGAAAACAGGTGCATACATCTTCCAAGAAGAAATGATCCCTAACGAAGCAGTAAAAGATTATTTCGCTAAATAATAAATTAGCGAATTAAAAGAATATAAGAGGCTTCTCTCCGATAAAGCGGAGGGGAGCTTTTTTTGTACCCTAAACTTTTGAAAGTATAGTTGGTTACAAATAAAATATTTTCTTAATTTTGTTGGGTTAATTTGTAGAGATGGGGCATGCCGTGTCTCTTCCCATCCAAATGGCAGTTTGTGTGAAATAATAATATAACAAGATAAAATATTAAAGCTATGAGATTCGATGTATCCAGCACTGCGCTATTATCACGTTTACAGTCTATAAGCAAGGTTATCGCTTCCAAGAACTCTTTACCGATTCTGGACAGCTTCCTTTTTAACCTAGAAGGAAATACGCTTACGGTGACAGCTTCCGATGCCGAGACCCGGTTGGTGACTTCCGTAGACGTCATGAATGCCCAAGGTGCCGGACTCTTTGCGGTTTCCGCCAAGATACTGCTCGATCCGCTGAAAGAGCTTCCCGAACAACCGCTTACTTTTGATATCAATGATGAGAATTTGGAGATTTTCATTCATTTCCAGAATGGTAAGTATAATTTTATCGGTCAGAAAGGGGACACATATCCGCAGCAGAAGCCGTTGAATGATAACGCTATCTCTATCTCGATGGATGCCCAGATGCTGTTAAACGGCATCAGTCGTTCCTTGTTCGCCACGGCCGATGATGAGCTTCGCCCTGTAATGAATGGTGTCTATTTCGATATCCATACGGATGATTTGACGTTCGTGGCATCAGACGGACATAAATTGGTTCGCTTGCGTAACTTGGCGGTGAAATCCCCGGAACGGGCTTCTTTCATTTTGCCGAAGAAGCCGGCTAATTTATTGAAGAATTTGTTGGCGAAGGAGTCGGAGCAAGTATTGATTAAGTTTGATGATAACAATGCGTATATTACTTGCACGAACTTCGAGATGGTTTGTCGTTTGATCGAGGGGCGTTACCCGAACTATAATAGTGTGATTCCTCAAGAAAACCCGTTTAAGGTAACGATCGATCGTATCTCTTTCTTGAATGCTTTAAAGCGTGTTTCTGTCTTTTCTAATCCGGCGAGCAGCTTGGTGAAGTTGCACTTGTAAAAGCAGGTGCTGTTTACGAGGGCAAGTACCTCCTCGGCACATCTTTTGCCC
>ENA-OPAW01001010-OPAW01001010.1-human-gut-metagenome-genome-assembly--contig:-NODE-1010-length-14918-cov-2.688623_pt1 | contig 14918 bp, 10 predicted proteins | sample MGYA00241060_ERZ501436 | MGnify/ENA primary metagenome ERZ501436 (study PRJEB25962, sample SAMEA2042619) | human gut metagenome | biome: human gut; feature: human-associated habitat; material: faeces... | reverse complement strand
GAGGAGATGTAGTCAGAGGAGAAGACGTACCTTCGGCTACTCCTACAGTGAGCCGTTTTGTGACAGTGGGGCGTGAAGTGGTGAAGCAGGACTATGAATTGCTTATTCTGATCAATCCTCCCGGCGAATTACTGGAAATAACCGAACAAGGAAATCCCAGAAGTTATTTATCACGTGCTGCCAACATGACAAAAGAGTCGTTGATACAGCCTTATGGTATTGCCGCAGACAATAACTTTTATATGACCAATCATCAGGATCTTATTTTTGTTCCTGAAGTAGAGCTGAAGGATAATCAGCGGATGGCTGAGGAAAATCCGGTGAGGGTAGAAGTAGAGCGTGCAGTAGCAAAAGTGGTTGTTAGTGGGGTGCCTGAAGTAGTGCCGCACGGAGACCGGATTGATAATTTGAAATGGGGGCTGGATGTAACCAACCAGTATACTTATTGGATGCGTAAAATGACTTTTATCGCTAATTCGGGTGGTGTGCCGGGCGAAATGGAACAGCTCAATAGCGGATACAGGGAAGAACGATATGCCGAGGACCCGAACTTTACCGGATTCAGTGCATGGAATGGTGGAAATCCTGCCGGGCAATTTGAATACCTGTCCGGAACTCCGGAGTTGACGAAGGATTTTGATGATTATGATTATACTCTGGAAAATACAATGGAAGCTGTTGAACAGCGCCATGACGTTACTACCCGCGTAGTGATCAGTGGTACTTATACACCGAATGGCTTTGGATCGGTGGCAACTCGTAACAGTGGTGGCATCAGCTTCTACTATTTCAAAGGTAATGCTATCAGAGTAGAAGCCATGAGAGACATGGTGAATGACAGGAACCTGATTCCTCAGGAATTGCGTGACGCCGGATTGGAACAGGCTATCAACGATGTACTGGCATGGAATCCGAATGCGTTTAACTCGCCTACGGCTTCATTTTCGGTGGGTGGCCTTAATTTCTACTATGAAGGAGTGTGCTATTATACTGTCCTGATTCGCCATTTCTCCAATAATATGGTACCCGTACTGATGGGATATGGACGTTATGGCGTAGTGCGTAATAACGTTTACCAACTTAGCATCAATAAGATTATTGGTCCGGGACAGCCGGTGATCAATCCTCCGGGAACAGATCCGGATGATGAAGATACCTCTTGGATCTCGGCAGATGTCAACATTATGCGGTGGTATATCCGTAATCAGAATGTAGAGGAACTTTTATAAATTCTTTCTTATTTAAACTAAACTGAAGTAGCTATGAACAGATTTATCGGATACATACAGGTTGCATGTTGCTGCCTTCTGCTATGTGCTTCCTGCGTCAGAGACGGGATGGATGAAGATTGCAATTCTTATGTCCGCTTTGTATACGACTACAACCTGGAATACATAGACCTGTTTCATAAGCAGGCAACCAAGATGAACTTGTATGTATTCGATGAAAAAGGCGTATTTGTGACAGAACTTGAAGAAAAATCCGGTGCTTTTGCACCGGATTATCTGATGACTTTACCTCAATCCATGTCAGGCAAGAAGTATATTTTTGTTGCTTGGTCCGGATTGTACGGCGAGTCGTATGATAAGCTTGCACTCACTCCCGGAGTATCTACACTGGCGGATCTGGAGGTCAGCGTCAATAACTTGAAAACCCGGAGTGGTGGGGAGTGGTCGACAGGGAACTCCATCTGCTATGGCATGGCAAGCAGGCAGAAGTGTCTCCGCAATATAATAATGATGTCACTACTGTCTCGTTGCTGAAAAATACGAAAAAATTTCGCATTATCATGCAAATGCTTGATGATAGCAACATTGATGTGGATGATTATGATTTTCGGATCGTTTCACCCAATGGAAGGTACGATCATGAAAACGGGCTTTTGGGAGATGAAACGGACGAGAAAGTAGAATATACTACTTACCATACCGAAAACGATTCTGAAACCGGAGCTATAGCCGAACTGAACACATTGCGACTGATGACTGACAAAGAAAACAGATTGGTTATTACACATAAGCCATCGGGCAATGTGATTCTTGACATCTCTCTGAATAAGTATCTCAACGCGTTGAGGCTTCAGCAATATTCTGATTTACCTCTGCAGGAATATCTGGATCGTGCTGATAAGCATGGTATCATTTTGTTCTTTAAGGGCATGGATAGCAATGGAAACTATATTAGTGTGGATGTGCAGATCAACGGTTGGTTGATTCGGAAACAAGAGGTCGATGGAGTTTAGGTGGGAGGGTGTAGCCATCTGGGGCGGATGGCTACACCCAAACGTCGGGATGGCTACACCCTATATACTAAAGGGCGTAGCCATCTTTTTTATGCATATCTTCGTCGGGTAAGCTTATAATGTGTCGATAAAACTTTTTTGCTGTTCAAGAAAGCTGATTCTTTGTGCCTCTCCGCTCTCTGAGATCAGTGTAGAGTGTCTTTTTAACGATTGTATCCAATCTTTTTGTATCCCGCAAATTCGTGGGCTCTGAGAATCCATCGAATTAATGGAATATACCCGGAGGAGACTGATCTGGAAATCTTTCTTTTCTATATAGCTATAGGTTGCCTCAAAGTCGATATTCGATAAGTAAATGGCCACTTTGTTTCCGTTACCGAATTCTCCTTTTGCGGATATTTGTTCCAATTCATGCAGCAACAGTACCAGTTCGTTTTTTAAATGCATCAGGTCTGTTTCCGAGATCAGATTTAATCCGGCAAAGTATTTCATTTCTTTCACGAACGAGTAGAATACGTTACTATCCCATATGAAACAAGTCTTTCTGCACGCCTTAACTGCTTCACTCAATAACTTGTGGGCATTTACCGCTTTGACGGGTATTTGCATACCCGACAAGTTGTTAGGAGTACGTATTTTCCCGTTCTGATAAATCCATCTGCATAAACGGAACTTCGATAGGTATTCATACGAAGAATAAAGAGTAAAAGGGATCACATTGGAAGCCGTATATATCTTCGTACTACTGTCGTCCTTTACATAATTGAAGATGCGAAGATAACGCTCTATAATTTCATAATAACTCTCCAGGGGATCGGGTGAATGCAGTAAGTTCAGGTCGAAAGTCACCCGGTTTGACTGGTGGTTCCCAATAATCTGGTCGATTGATATCCCCAGTTTACATGAAACCAGTGCAACCTCGTCGAAAGTGAAGGCTACTTCTCCCCGTAATCTTCGGTATACAGCTTCTTTTCCCATGCATAGCGCATCTGTCAGATAGTTAGCCAGATTTATTCCCCGGGGAATCCGCTCTTTCATTGCTACAATAAGCTCGTTAACGATATAATTTTTCATAACTGCCATTTGGGTTATTGATTAATAATATTGTAATAATTGTAATAGCTTGTGGCATATACAAATATAAAGTAAGTAACCCGAACTTTTGTGTGGCATATCATGTGTGGAAAAAAGAAGGTATTTCTGATTGGGAAATAATTGTCGGAAAGACAGGTTGGGAATGAAAAAAAACAGATGGCAATGCCACCTGTTTTCGATAATTGTCACTATTCTCCCCAGTTGTTTCGTTTTTCGTTTTAAGAAAGTTACAAGGTGTTTATTATTTCACGCTGTTCTTTAAAGAAGCGTATACGTTGCATCTCTCCGCTTTCGGATATTTGTGTTGAGAATTTCTTGAGTGACTGCACCCATTCTTTCAAACTGCGGAACATGCCGTCATCCTGGGTAGTAATGGCATTAATAGAATATATACGTATCATGCTGATGTGGCTGTTGCTGGTTGCCACATAACTGTAAGTGGCGTCAAACTTAATATTCGAAATATAGATGCGTACATCATTGCCGGTTTCGTATTTACCTTTCCCGGCGAGTTCCTCCAATTCTTCCGTCAGAAGTAGTAAATCATCTTTTATCATTTCTTTATCTTCTTCAGATATCAGATGGATTTCCGAGAAGAACTGTATGTCTCTCACAACATGTTCAAAAACGGTATTATCCCAGATGTAATCTGTAGTTCTCATCTGCTGTGTCATGTTGACGAAGTCTTTTTGGGCATCATATATTTTGTGTGGAATCTCCAGTTCGTCAAAGTGTTTACATCTGATATTTTCGTTCTGATACATCCACTTAAACAAACGGAATTTCGAAAGAATATCATGCTTGAGATATAGTGCCTGAGGCAAAATATTCGATGACGTTGCCATTTCTGTTGTAGGGTCTTCACGGATACTGTCGAATGCATTGACATATCTTGTGAGGATGTCATGGTAAGTCTCGAATGTGTTACTATGGTGTACTACATTAAGATCGAATACTGCGTTATTGCTGAAACTCACACCAATCATTTTGTCGAGCGATATTCCTAATTTTCTTGAAATGACAGCAGCTTCTGCCAGTGTAAATGGTACTTCTCCACGCAGGCGGCGATAGATAGCTTCTTTACCTATATATAAGATATCCATCAATGTATTTGCCAGATTGGCTCCGGCCGGAACTTTTTCTTTTGCGGCTTCTATTAAGCCTGTATTTAATTCGTTTATTATCATAGCTTTTGTTTCTTTGTTTAACATATTTGCACCCTGGCTTGTTTCGGTATTCGCAACTATTTTTTCATTTGCAGCCTCTATTTGCATAATAAGTGAGTTGATACCGTTTAATGTAGATAGAGAGAAAGCATTTCTGAAACAGAAACATTCTATCGGTCACGAATATCTTCTGATCCTGATGTAGCTTTGTATACACCGAGTCGGAAGTTCCGTTTTTATGTTAAACCCCTAAAAATGATTATTATGGATTTAGAAAAAGTATTATTTAGAGAAATAGACAATAAAAACCGTATTTTTTTGTATAAGGAAGGAGATTGCTGGAGTGCACACGATAATTCGGCGCGTCATCTTTGTTTTTTGTATTCGCAGCTCAATGCTTTTGATCGTATTTATCATGCATATGAGATTGTACTGAAGTGTGTTATGCTGAGTAATGCCATGATTGAGAAGTTTGTTGAACACACATTGGTACAGACGGGTCGAGCAGATGAAATGGAAATCAGCATTCCGGAAGAAAAAAAAGCGGAATTTGAAAGCTGGCGCAGCACGTTCGGAGTATAAATGAATTTTTAGAATTGGCGGCTTTTTATTAAAAATATGTGTTCGGAAAACTTGCATATTTTAATCAAATCGTTTACATTTGTGCAGATCTAAATGATAGAGGGCGCACGTTTGCCCTCTGTCATTATAAAATAATTACATGAAAAGAATCTTAGTTAGCGGAGGTGCCGGGTTTATTGGCTCACATCTCTGTACTCGGCTAATCAACGAGGGACACGACGTCATTTGTCTGGATAATTTTTTTACCGGATCAAAAGAAAATATTATCCATTTAATGGATAATCACCATTTTGAAGTGGTACGTCATGATATAACATTCCCATATAGTGCTGAAGTAGACGAAATATACAATCTTGCCTGTCCGGCTTCTCCCATACATTATCAGTACGACGCTATTCAGACCATTAAAACATCGGTGATGGGAGCTATCAATATGTTAGGATTAGCCAGAAGGCTTAATGCTAAAATTCTGCAGGCTTCGACCAGTGAAGTTTATGGTGATCCGGAGGTACATCCGCAACCGGAATCTTATTGGGGAAATGTCAATCCGATAGGTATCCGTTCTTGTTATGATGAAGGGAAACGCTGCTCTGAGACCCTTTTTATGGATTATCACCGCCAGAATAACGTACGTATTAAAATTGTTCGTATTTTCAATACATACGGTCCACGGATGCTGCCCCATGATGGGAGAGTGGTTTCTAATTTCGTCATTCAGGCGTTGAAGAACGATGATATAACTATCTATGGGACCGGTGAGCAAACCCGTAGCTTTCAGTATATAGATGACTTGGTCGAAGGTATGATTCGGATGATGAATACGGATGATGATTTTACGGGACCTATAAATCTTGGTAATCCCAATGAATTTTCCATGCTTCAGTTGGCAGAGATGATTATCCGGAAAACCGGGTCGAAGTCAAAGATAACTTTCAAACCTTTGCCTCATGACGATCCTCAACAGCGTAAGCCTGATATCAGTTTGGCACAGGAAAAGCTGGGATGGCAGCCTACAATTTTGTTGGATGAAGGTCTGGATCGTATGATTGATTATTTTAAAAAGAAGTACACGTTATAATAAAATAAGAACTCAAGATTAAAGCTACATAAAGATGAATATGGAAATTAATCCCTCGGAATATAAAATTCTCATTGTAGACGATGTAATGTCAAATGTCCTTTTGCTGAAAGTATTGTTGACCAATGAGAAGTTTAACATAGTGACAGCCTGTAATGGAACCCAGGCACTGGATCAAGTGAAAAAAGAGAATCCGGATTTGATATTGTTGGATGTGATGATGCCGGACATGAGCGGTTTTGAAGTCTCTCAGAAATTAAAGGCTGATCCCGAAGCAGCTCATATTCCAATTATCTTTTTGACAGCACTGAATAGCACTGCCGATATAGTGAAAGGTTTTCAGGTAGGTGGCAATGACTTTATATCTAAACCTTTTAATAAGGAAGAGTTGATAATCCGTGTCACACACCAAATTTCTTTAGTAGCAGCCAAACGTATTATTGAAGCTAAAACGGAGGAGCTTAAAAAGACTATTATCGGGCGTGATAAGCTCTATTCGGTTATAGCTCATGATCTTCGTTCGCCTATGGGATCTATTAAGATGGTACTTAATATGCTGATCTTGAGTTTGCCCAAAGAAAAAATAGGTGAAGACATGTACGAACTGCTGACCATGGCTAATCAGACTACTGAAGATGTATTTTCTCTGTTGGACAACTTGTTGAAGTGGACAAAAAGTCAGATAGGTAAACTTAAAGTTGTATATCAGGATATTGACATGGTTGAAGTTGTGGAGGGAGTTGGAGAGATTTTCTCAATGGTGGCCGGTTTGAAGAATATTCATTTACGTATTGAAGCACCGGAACATCAGGCTGTATATGCTGATATTGATATGATAAAAACAGTTATACGCAATTTAATAAGCAATGCTATCAAATTCAGTAATGAAGGTTCTGAGATCCTTATAAAAGTAGAAGATATGGATGGAATGTCAATCGTTAGTGTGAAGGATAGCGGATGTGGTATTGATGAAGAAAGTCAGAAGAAACTATTGCACACTGATACGCACTTCAGTACTTTCGGGACTAATAATGAAGAAGGTTCGGGACTTGGATTGCTGTTGTGTCAGGATTTCGTAGTGAAGAATGGAGGTAAGTTGTGGTTTACTTCTGTTAAGGGTGAAGGCTCAACTTTCTATTTTTCTATTCCACTGAAAAAATAAGGCTTCAGCAGTTTGGGTGGATCGTTTGAGAATCAGACTATTCAAGTAGATAAAAATGGTGCAGACTATATTTCTAAAAATAAGTCTGCACCATTTTATTTTGTCTGATTCATTCGTGTGATTATACCAGTGGGAGCTTTTTATCGTTTACACATAGCTTTAAAATCGCAATATTCGCATTTCTTTAGATCCTCAGTTTGGGTGAACTCCTCTTGGTCGTTGTATATTTCCTCAAGTAGTGCCAATAGTCGTTCGCGGAACTCTTTTTCATAAACAGAAAAATCATCGACAGGTAGTTTGGGTTTGCGTGCTTCTCCCATTTCAATTACAGGAGAGTAGCTTTCGGAAGCTGCCCGATGGATATATAATAGAGAAGGAGCCACCTTTAATGTTTGTTGGCGTGCCATGATGGCGGCATAAAGAAAGGTTTGAAAAATATAGTTGGGACGCCCTTCGGCAGGTGTGAATAGTTGCTCCACATTCGCCGGCACTTTGGGGCTTCCTCCGGTTTTGTAGTCCACAATCCGAAGTGTACCTTCTTTACTGTCCATACGGTCAATCGTACCTCCGATCTTTAATGATAACATTCCTTTGGGGCCTTCTATCTGGATATCTTCCGTTACTTTCTGTTCCATACCTATCATTCGGAAAGGAGCATATTGCAGATCGTTACGTAACAACTGGCGGAGATAGGAAGTGATAACCTTTGAGTTTATTAATTGTACTCCGTTATACTCGGGCTTTTCGTCAAGAGGAACGTGAAAAAATTCTTCTTTGAAAGCTGTATCGACATAATTTTGCAGACGGACATTATCGCGCAACAAACGTTCAATATCTTCTTTGTGTATTTCTTGCTTGTGGGCTGTCAGGTCCAGATAGGCTAATTGAGCCGAACGGTGGAAGATAGTTCCGAACAGAGCGGAATCAATCTCTGCACTGACCTCATCGGGGGCTTTGAGACGTGCCACGTAACGGAAATAAAACTTCAGTCGACAGTCGAGATATGTATTCAGTGCCGATGGAGAAAGCATCAAGGCATCGGCGTTATGTGAGAAATCGTAGGTCTGGTATAAACGATCAATGATTTCCGGTGTTTTTGTGATACGGATGTTCCGGCTGTTTTGTGGTGATTGGCCTGCTTCCAGATATTCACGGCTGATTTCATGTGGCCATTCGATCAGAAACTGTAGCATAAAGCGTGACCATTCTCCCCGGTTTAGTCCATCCGATGAAGTGTTATACATCAGGGTGATATTTTCTGCCCGCTGAATCAGGCGATAGAAATAATAGGCATAAACTGCATTCTTGTGTTCAATGGTAGTCATGCCGAAAGCCTTACGTAGGTTATATGGAATAAACGATGATTCGCCTCCCGATTTAGGTAACTGTCCTTCATTAAGCGAGAGGAGGAGCAGATTACGAAAATCAAGATTGCGTGTTTCCAAAACTCCCATTATCTGCATTCCTATGGCCGGTTCACCATGGAAGGGGATATTGGCGGCATTTAATATTTTGTTCAGCAGGCGTTTCAGAGTATCTATACGCACTTGCAATTCACCGTTGTCAATCAAGTTGAGTAACCTGTTTACCAGAGTGAAACTCTTAAAAAGAGATTCACGGTACAGTTGGTTGAAAATATCATCATTCTCCTGCTCATGACGGTATAGAATAGATACCTCTTTCAGTAATTCCGTTATGTAAATACAGAGCTCCCGAATGCCATTACGGGGAGTGAATAATAAATCCAGAAACCTGTCTTTCTTTAATTCGGAAGGAAAAGGATAAAAGCGGTTGGTTTTAGTGAGTTCCCGTTGCAATGGTTCGGCATTGTCCGAAAGACGACGGGTATACGGATGTTTTAATATAGTTTGTACGGCCTCATAAGTGTATCTTCCTGATTCTGTACGGTATCCGCTGGCTTGCAGTTCGAGTATGGCATTGATAAAGCTATATACCGGCGTTTGTGCCAGTGGAAATCCCATGGTGATATTAACGTTCCTTACTTCTTCCGGGATGGAATGCAAGACAGGAAGGAGTAAGGCTTCATTACATAGAACGACAGCATTTTCTTTTTCTTCACTACTCAGGTTCTCCCTGATCCATTCGGGCAGATAACGGGCCTGAGCATTTTCGGTGGGTGAAGAGATAAAACGGACCTTCTTGGGTTTTCTCAATTCATCAAACAATTCGGCCGGAAGCTCGTTGGGGAACAGTTTGAGATTACGATTTATAAATTCTCCGGCTTCGTGGCGTTGTTTGTGTTGTGAAGGAAGTTGAGTATAAAATACATCGTAGTCCCAATAGAACAGGGCCTTTCCCGTACTCTGCAATTGCCGGAAGAAGTGGGTCTCTACTTTGTTCAGTACATTGAAGCCGACAAATACGTAACGATCGTACTTCAATGATTCAGGCTCAAGGTGTTCAATGACGTTCCGGTAGAGCATACCTTCATATGCAAGTCCTGATTCTTCCAGATTCCTTCGGTACTGACGATATATATTACCCAATTTATCCCAAAGTGAGATAAATTTCTCCTTTAACAGTGTTCGCTTTTCAATAGAGAAATTCAGGAAAAACTGTTGGATCGCTTGTTCTTGCTCTTCGTCGAGAAAGTTGTAATCGTCCATGACGTTTTTCAGGTCCTGAAGATTGGTAAATAGCTTGTCGGCATCAACCATATTTTTGTCCACGTCATCGAAGTCGCTTATCAGTAGCTCACCCCAGAAGTAGAAATCGTCAAGTGATTCTTCGCTTTTCGTTTCTTCATGGAATACCTTGTAGAGTTCACATACCAGACGAATCGGATCTCCTAACTTCAAGACTGAAAGCTGTTGGAACAGTTCGCTGATGCTCACATAAGCAGGTGACCAAAGTGGTTGATCGGATTGGTTGGCTAAATGCTCGTTAAAGAACAGGCTGGCACGTTTATTTGGGAAAACGATAGCTGTACGTGACAGATCGTTCCCTATCTTGCTATAGAGGTCCTGTGCGACCAACTGGAGAAATGTTTTCATACTTTTTCAATTATTTCTTCTTCCACATACCACAGATAGCCTGTGATGTTTTTATATCCCATTCGGGAGAGGAGTTGCATGTATCCTTTCACCTGTTTGTTGTACTTCTTATTTTCTTTACCAAACTTAAAATCCACTACGACGACTTGCCCGTCTTTCATCATCACTCGGTCAGGGCGCCTGGTTTGCAATACTCCTTTATCTTTGTAGATGATGGCGCATTCGTTAAACAATTTCCACTCGCCGGAATACCATTCCTGTACTTCAGGCAGAGAGAAGGCTTTCATGGTCAAAGTACGTATTTCCTCTTCTGTCTCTTTGCTGCCGATAACACCTTCGAATACCAGTTTTTGGATGGCAGATTCTATATCTTCTTTCGTTTCAATGGCAGAAAACAGTGTATGCAATAATTGTCCATGATTTATGAAGCGGTCATCCGATTCTTTTTCGGAAAGTCCTTTTATGAAATCGGCTGAACGGTTTGATTGCCGGAACTCAATATCCGGATGCATGGATTCCATGCTAACCGGAAGTTTCTCAGGTTTGCGTGTAAGCTTGTTGCCTGAATCGACCATTTTTTCATCTTCGGACGGGCAGAGGTCACCAAACTCATATACTTGCTCCTCGTCCCATTCTTGCTCCAACTTACAGGCTGCTTGCGGTAATGCTCCGGCCAATAACTCAGACATTGTGTTTCTTTGTCCTTTCCGACTCCAGATAATCAGGTTCTTGCCCGCACGGGTAAATGCTACATAGAGCAGGTTCAGGTTGTCTACCCAAAGTTGCAAGCGCTCGTGCAAGTAGTCATTCCGGTATACCGATTCTGCCATCGCAGAAGAATAGTTTACCGGTACAATATCTAACTCGTTGAAAGGAGACTCTTGGGGTACGCACCAAACGAGTTGATTATTTGTTTCATTTTCCATTTTCCAGTCGCAGAAGGGGAGAAGTACTGTATGAAATTCCAACCCTTTGGACTTATGGATGGAGAAGATACGTATGCCTTCTACTTCACCGCTTGGTATTGTTTTACCAGATAAAGTTTCGTCCCAGTATCGGATAAAGCTGTCCGGATCTGAAGAGTGGCTTTGAAGATAATCGGTCACTGCATCAAAGAAAGCAAATAAATAAGCATCCTGCTGCTTGATGCGGTGCAGCTCAAAGAGGTTGAAAAGTTCTTCCAGTAATTCGTAGAGAGGCATCAGGCGGAGTTCTGTCATCCTTTCCAGAAAAACAGAAGGCAATAGTTCTTCAGCCTTATGGAAGAGCAGTGAATTAAGATTGTTTTCGGTATGAAGTACTTGTAACTGATAGTTAGTTGCAAGTTGAGCTTTTACAATCCGATTTTCCGGATCGGAAAGATAGCGCAGGGCATCCAGCATCATGCAGATGGCAAGTGAAGCGTCGAGCCGGAAAGCTTCGTCAGACACAACCTTATAATGCAGTTGTTTGTCAAAGTAATCGGCAATGCGGGGGATACTTTTATTCTTTCTTACCAAAATGGCGATATCGTTCAGCTTTATACCCGATTGTATCAGATGTTCTACTTCCGTTCCGAGGCTGATAAGGGTTTGTTCGGTATAATCGTGTTTTTCATCTGATTCGAGAAACTCGACTTTAACGTATCCTTTTTGTTCGTTCCGGGGGGATTCTTGCTCTACATCAGCATATGCATTAATTAAAGGCTCACAAATGCTTCCCAATTGCTTATTGTGTATTTCGTTCAGATAATCTACAGCAGCCGTAAAGATACTGTTGTTGAACCGTATGATGTTGGTTTCACTTCGTCGGTTGGTCTTCAGTGTTTCTGTACGGATGGAAAAGTATCCAAGGCGTTTGTTCAATCCGTTCAGGATGCCCCAATCACCGTTTCGCCAGCGATATATAGATTGCTTGACGTCACCAACGATCAAGCTGTCCGCTCCTTGTGAGAGGCCTTCAAGAAGCAACAGTTTAAAGTTATCCCATTGCATCCGGCTGGTATCCTGAAATTCGTCAATCATCACATTACGGATGTTTGTTCCGATTTTCTCAAACACAAAAGAAGAGTCTCCGTCTTTTACCAGTTGATGGAGCAGAGCATTGGTGTCTGAAAGGAGAAAGCGATTGTTTTCACGATTTAGTTGACGTACCTCTTCATCAATATTAGCCAATAGTTGTACTTTGTTTAAATGTTGCATTGAGAGCCGGCAACTGTTTACAATCCGGTTATTGCGTGAGCGATGTTGCTCAGCATCTTGCAGAAGCGGCATTAAGATGGAGGAGGCTAATACGATAATGTCAGTATAGTATCTGGAAGTTTTGGCAGCCCAGTTTGTTTCCTCCTCCAGACATTTTACTACGGTTGCATTCGCTATTTCGTCCCCCAATATGCCATTCCTGAGCTTATTAAAGTAGCTTCCTATCCCTTTAGCACCGTTTTTTAAATCAGTTGGCTTTAGCGATTGGCTGGAAAGTACATTTTCAAACTGCTGAGCGAAATCTTTCATTTGTTCAAGAGCGGCTGTTTCCATCTCTTTTAATGTCTTGCGATACTCGCGGATTACATTCGGGTCGCGAAGACGTTGACGGAGACCGTCACCTTTTTCAATATACCCTTCATCAAAAATATTGCGTCCGAAATTTTTAATCTCATCCGAAACATTCCAGCGTTTGTCATCAGCAATGCGTTCGTTTATGTAGTCAAGTAGCCATGCCAATACCGGTGAATTAGGGCCCAATTTTTCAATCATACTGTCTACGGCATCACTTAATACTTCAATATTATTCAGCTCGATATTCAGGTTGGGACTCAGCTCAAGTTCGCGGGCCAGATTACGCATGACGGATTGGAAAAAGGAATCGATGGTTTCGACACGAAACCGGCTGTAATCATGGAGCATGTAGCTCAAAGCTATGCCAGCTGTTTTTCGTATTTCATCTTCCGAACGGCCTGTCTCAGCGATGATGCGTTTTAGGTACGCATCCGAGTCCGGGTCAGCTATATGTATTCCATATAGCTGACTGAGAATACGTTCCTTCATTTCGGCAGTAGCTTTATTGGTGAAAGTCACTGCCAATATCTGGCGGTAGGCACGCGGGTTTTGTATTAGCAACTTGATATACTCAGCGGCCAGGGTGAATGTTTTCCCGGAACCGGCAGAGGCTTTATAGACAATAAGTTCGCTCATTCACAGTTTATGTTGGATAATAATTATTTTCTTTTTACTATTTCAAACGGCACGCGCACTGAAACACCGTTTTTCATTAAATTGGTCAGGTTCGGATATAACCGTTCTTTGAAAGAGTCCCAGCTGCGATGTTCCATTTGGGTCCATCCGGCTTCTGCCAATGCCAGTCCGCGAGGATAGGTCATGTACGTTACCCGGTTGATATCTTTTATTGCTTCTCCCCAAAGCGTTCCCATTACGCCCAGAATATGTGCTTGTTCGGATGCAGGTCTTCCGTATCCCGGGTCAAATTGATAACAAGTTTCGAGCGTTGTGACAGGCATTCCCCAATTGTTGAATTCCGGAAGATCACCTTTAAACTGGGGATAATCGAGATATGCAAATTCTCCCGGTGCCATGATCAGAGGGTTGCCGTGCTGTCGGGTCAGCTCCTGGCAAGTAGGTGTCAATCCGTATCTCCAGCTTACGAGTGTCACATCTTTGGGGTAAGGAAACAGATAGTCATTGGCAGGCATACGAATATTATCCAGTTCGCACCAAAGGATCGGCTGTTTTCCATCTGCCCGTACAAAACTGAGCATTCGGTCGAAGAAAGGAATCATTAACTGAGATGCTTTTTCATATTTCAGTTCTTTCATCATCTTTTGGCAGCGTTCGCATTTGGTCCAGTTTTTTTCTATTACTGCCTCGTCGCCTCCCAAATGGATATAGCGTGAAGGGAAGAGAGCACTTACTTCGTCAATAATGTCTTTGTATACCGTGTATACCTTTTCATTATTGGCGCAAAGCATTAAATCTACTGTTTTACCCACATTCTTTTCAATGGTATCGGTATGTGTACATCCCAATTCCGGATAAGCGGCTAATACAGCGACCGTATGCCCGGGAATGTCCAGTTCCGGGATTATTTCAATATGGCGTTCAGCTGCATAATGAATCAGATCGGTTAGTTCTTCCTGAGTATAAAAAGGTTGTCCGGCTGTAAGCTTCGGGTGCTTTTTGATCTCCATTCTCCATCCCTGATCATCTGTCAGGTGGAGTTGAAGCACATTGTATTTGTATCGTACCATTTGGTCAATGTAGAATTTTACATCTTCTACCGGCAAAAAATGCCGGGCAGGATCGAGCATTAAAGCCCGATATTCAAAGCGCGGAGCGTCATCAATGCTGACTGCAGCCATTTCTTTCCGATTGGTGGTACATACATCTCCTAAAAGTATTTGATCAACCGTCATTACCCCATAGAAGACAGCTGCTGCACTGGCTCCGCTAATGGTAATTCCTTTCTGATCTATTTTGAGTTTATAATGTTCTTTCCCGTTTAGTTGCGGATCAATATGCCAGCCTCGATGTACTTGCGGGTGGCCTCAGCAAAGACCAGCTGGCACTCGGTGTTGATGTTGATCTTG
>ENA-OPAW01001007-OPAW01001007.1-human-gut-metagenome-genome-assembly--contig:-NODE-1007-length-14944-cov-7.727584_pt1 | contig 14944 bp, 10 predicted proteins | sample MGYA00241060_ERZ501436 | MGnify/ENA primary metagenome ERZ501436 (study PRJEB25962, sample SAMEA2042619) | human gut metagenome | biome: human gut; feature: human-associated habitat; material: faeces... | reverse complement strand
AAGGCTTCAACAACAAGATCAAGGTCGCTAAACGAATCGGCTACGGTTACCGTGATGACGACTTCTTCTTTACCTTGATTCGCTATCTTTCTATTCCTTCTGTCCGTTCACCATTCCACAAAAAATCTTGATGAGGGATTATTAATTAATTCGGAAAATGATAATAAAGCGGTTTCGGTTGAATGGGACGGAAAGAACATAGTATTGTAAAATTAAATATGATTTTGGCTTTTGACAATAAAACCTAAATGGGTATATCGGATATGCATTGTATGAGTGACGATTATTTGGTGCAGGAACTTATTGATGAACAAAAATCAAATAAAATAAATCAATAAGTAATTGTAAAATGTATAAATATGTGTTATAATCGATAGCACAATAATGAGTTTAAAGCAAAATTAATATATTTGATAAAGTTAATATGTGTTTTACGGAAAGGAAGATTCTTGTGAAATATCATAAGCTGTTGGAAAATGCCAAGAAGCCGAAGGGCTTTTGGGGCAAAAAAATGATTAGTTCCATGAATGAAGGACATTACGAGCTTACCGGTTGGGCGCTTGATCATATAAATTTTGAAAGACATTATCGTGTGCTTGATGTTGGCTGCGGCGGCGGTCTTACCGTGTCGAGAATAGCAGAGAGAATCGGTAACGGCAAGGTTTACGGAATAGATTATTCTGCGCTTTGTATCAAACATTCAAAGGCACAGAACAGAAAAAACATTCTCTGTAATAAGGTTAAAATCGTACTTGCCTCGGTTTCGTCTTTGCCGTTTGAGGATTGCAGCTTTGATGTTGTAACTGCGGTAGAAACCTATTACTTCTGGCCGGACAAACTTAATGATTTAAAAGAAATTTATAGAGTGTTAAAGCAAAACGGCAGGATTATGCTTGTATTTGAAATGCTGAAAACTCCCGAAGAGCCTGATAAATGGAAGGCTGTAGAGGACAAGGTAGGCATAAAAACAGTGACAGAGGAGGAGATACGGGAAATGCTTGCAAAGGCAGGCTTTGAAGACATTGAAACCCATAAAAAGGACGGCACTACATGGCTTTGTGCCATCGGTGTCAAAAAATAAATAAAAGCAGGTGAATATATGAAGGCTTTAATTACAGGAGCAAGTTCGGGGATTGGTAAGGAAATTGCGAGAATCTTGGCTGCAATGGGGTATGATTTGATAGTTGCGTCAAGAAACTATGATAAGCTGACAGAGCTTAAGGCTGAACTTAAAAATGTAAATGTCAGAGTAATCACCATTGATTTGTCACGGGAACAAGACGCTATTGATTTGTATGAGCATTTAAAAGACGAGGATATAGATTTTCTCGTCAATAATGCAGGCTTTGGCGCATATGGCAGATTTTTGGATGTACCGCTGAAAAAAGAGCTTGATTTAATTCACACAAATATAAGTGCAGTGCATATTCTGACAAAATGCTTTTTGCAGGATATGGTTAAGAAAAATAAAGGCTACATTCTTAATGTAGGCTCGTCAGCGGGCTTTTTGGCGGGTCCGACTTTTTCAAGTTATTATGCATCAAAAAATTATGTTGTAAGGCTTACAGAGGCTGTTCACGAAGAACTGAGGCGACAGGGCAGTAATGTTAAAATTTCCGTGCTTTGTCCCGGTCCTGTGAATACTAATTTTAATAATGTTGCGGATGTAAAGTTTTGCCTTAACGGACTTTCGCCGGATTTTGTAGCTAAGTATGCGATTGAGAAAACTATGAAAGGCAAAATGGTTATTATTCCCGGCTTTACAATGAAAGTAGCAAAAGTTGCTCAACGGTTTGTGAGTGAAAATATGCTTACACGCATTTCCTACAATGTGCAGAGCAAAAAAGAGGGACAAAGGTCAGATACCGAACAAAAAAATTTTAATAAAGCAGAACACGCTTAAAAAGGAGCGGAGAAAATATGAAAAGATTTGTATTATTAATGTTTACGGTTCTTTTCATAATTTTCTCCGCTGTTTCTGTTTTTGCCGCCGATACAAACGGCGTAGCTTTTAAAACAGAAGATATAAATTGTGATAAAGGCAGAATTTTTAAGGTTGATGTAAAAGCAAAATCGTCCGAAAAAATCTCTGCCGTATTATTAAAATTTACTTATGACAGAAATATAATAAAATACCGTTCAATCAGCACCGATTCGGACAGTCTGGCTTATGCTTATGATAACGGAAGTACATTAAATGTATCTTATCTTTGCAAAGACGGCAAAAATATTGATAATGACACGGTAATACTTACTTTAGAATTTAAGGCAACAGCCGAAGGTCAGAGTAATTTGCAATATACAGCCTATGACTGTGTTAATTCTTCGGCAGAAAGCGTTGAAATTTCGCAATGTTCAAGCGGTAAGGTAAGTGTTACAAAACAAGGCAGTGGAAAATCAAATGATAATGAAAAATCGGATACAACGGAATATAAATCCGAAAACAATGAAAGTACAGGAAATTCAGAAAAAAGCAGTATTGACGAACTCGGTTCATTAAACGGCAAATTTTCAGACAACACTGTATTTATGCTTATAGTTGGAGTTATTTGCGGACTTGCTGTCGGTGTTTTGTGTTTTGTGCTGTATTTATCTGTGATAAAGCGGAAAAATAAGGCAAAAGAGGAAAAAGACAGGCATTAACTTGACATAACACCGATTATGCTATAAAATTTAATTTGAACTTAATATTTGTTATGGTTTATTCATTTCATTAATAGGGAAGACGGTGCAAGTCCGTCACAACCGCCATTACTGTAAACAGTTATAGCCTTGGCTCATGCCATTGGGAAACCGAGAAGGCGCCTTGGTTGCTTTAATGCAGACTGTAAGTCAGGAGACCTGCCATAACATAGTTTGAAAAACTTTCTTGGGCAGTGGGAGAATAGTTATTGGGTAAATTATTACCCTTTATATAGCTATGCCTCTTTTAAGGGGCTATTTTTTATTTAAGGAGAATGTTTATGAAAACAACAGCAAAATTTATTTCTGCTTCACTTGCTACTTTGCTTTTTTCTGCATCTGCAGTTACGGCATTTGCGGCAGAAACAAAAGACATTACAGTTTCACTCCGTATTGAGGGTGTGAATTCTTGTGTGATTTATGACAATTATGAAATTCCACAGGGTAGCACGGCAGCTGACTTAATTCAGTATGCAGACAAGCTTTCTGATGATGTTACGGTAACAGGCGCCGAAAATAATTACATAACAGATGTAAACGGCGAAACAGCAGGCAAATTCGGCGGCTGGGACGGCTGGCAGTATATTGTAAATTCAGTTTCACCAAATGTTGGCGTAGGTGATTACACACTTAGCAACAATGATACAGTTGTTCTTTATTACGGTGATTTTCCTTGTCTTCTTCCGCAGATTGACACTTCGGCATTAAACAGTGACGGAAAAATCAGTTTTAATGCAGAGTCAACTACATATGACAGCGACTGGAATCCGACCGTAAGCACAGTTGCTATTGCAAATATGACAGTTACTTTTGACGGTCATTCTTATACAACAGATGAAAATGGTACAATTTCACTTAGCAAGGCTGATTTTACATCAGGTGAGCACAGTGTTCAGGTTGAAAAGAAAAATTCAAACGGTGCTCCTGCCGTACTTCGTTATGCTGACGACTTTACAGTTAATATTGCAAAAGAAAACACAATTAATGTAAATCTCAGAATTGAAGGCCCGGAGGCTTGCTACCTTAACGACACATTTGAAATTGCAAAGGACAGCAATGTCTGTCAGCTTATCTCATATGCAGACGAAGTTTCTGATAATATCGAAGTAGTAGGTGCAGATGCAGATGCAGGCTATATTTCAGAGGTAAACGGCATTGCAGCAGGTTCATTCGGCGGCTGGGACGGCTGGTATTATGCTGTAAACAGCGTAGTTCCTAATGTAGGAGTAAACGATTATACACTTAATAATAATGATACAGTAGTTCTTTATTACGGTGAGTATCCTTGCTACCTCCCGATTGCAGATACTTCATTGCTTACAAGCGAGGGTAAAATTACATTTACAGCAACTGCTACATTCGGTGACGCTGTTCTTCCGATTGATAATATGACAGTATATTTTGACGGCAAAGAATACACAACAGATTATAACGGTGTAGTTGTAATTGATAAGGCTCAGCTTACATTCGGCGACCACAGCTTACAGGTTGAAAAGTACGGTTACAGCGGTGCTCCTGCAGTTCTTCGTTACGCAGATGACTACACAGTATTTGTAGATACAAAGATTGTCAATGATGTAAACCTTGACGGTGAGGTTGATATTAACGATGTAACACTTATTCAGACAAGCCTTTGCGTCGATACTGTTCTTACAGATGAGCAGAAAAGAATTGCCGATATTGACAAAGACGGTAAGGTTGATGTAAACGATGTTACAAAACTTCAGACAATTCTTTCGGGTGAAACAGAATAATTCTAATAAGGAATGATAATTATGCTGAAAAAACTGACAGCTTTACTTATATGCGCAGTAATGTTATCTTTATCGGTAACGGTAAATGCGGCTGAAAACTACACAAAAGAAGATATTTCAAAAACTATAGACGGAATTATCTCGTATAAATCGGCAATTTTAAAGGCTGACGATACAGCTTCGTTTGTACAAAAACTTTCTGAAACCACGGATAATTCGGAAACACAGTGGTATATTATTTCTTTGTCAAAATACGGTACAGATGTAACTGCTGTACAAAGTTCTATGATAAAATCTGCCGAAAAGTTATATAAATCAAAAAGCAAAGCTACAGATTTTCAGCGTACCTCACTTGCACTTTATGCCTGCGGACTTAATCCTGAAAATATCAACGGCAAAAATTTGCTCAGTGACGGAGTTTATAACAGTGAAAATGTGAACAAGCAAGGCATAAATGCATATGTTTATGCCTTGCTGTCACTCGACTGTGCAAATGCAAAAGTTCCGAGTGAAGCAAAATATGACAGAGAATATTTTATTAAAAAAATTATAGGCTTACAGCTTTCGGACGGCGGTTTTACACTTATGGGAAAGTCTGCCGATACCGATGTTACCGCAATGTGCTTACAGGCACTTGCTCCTTATAAATCTGACAGTACGGTAAAAGAATCTATTGACAGAGCACTTAATGTTTTGTCAAAAAAACAAAATGAAAAAGGCGGATATTCTTCTTTCGGCACAGTAAATTCCGAGAGTGTTTCCCAAGTTATTTCTGCGCTTGTTGCACTCGATATAGATGTGCAGTCGGATTCAAGATTTATTAAAAACGGCAACACTCTTGTTGACAATCTCATGACTTTCAAAAATTCTGACGGCGGTTTTTCTCATATTGAAAACGGAAAATCGAATAATATTGCGTGTTATCAGGCATTAAACTCACTTGTTGATTTATATAAATATATGTCAAAGGGCAATACCGAGATTTTTGAATTTGACGATACAAAGAAAAATAATTCTAATAGCGAAAATTCCCGACAGAACACTGAAAATTCAAACACAGACAGTTCTGAGGTTAATATAGACAGCAACAATAAAAATAATTCTGTAAATACAGGTGATATTACAGAAAAACATAATTCGCAAGTTGACGAAGGACAGCAGGAAACAACTGTAAATCCCGAATCCAATAATGCGGAAAATTATGATGATCAGGTAATGGCTTTGGCAGATGACAATTACGAGCCTTTTACGCTTGCATCTACTCCGGATTCCGTAGCGGCGGCAAATTCGGATGACGACAATAATTTTATTTTCTATGTTTCTCTTATCGGACTTGTGGCAGTAGCGGCTGTGCTTTTAATTATAAGATTAACAGTGCTGAAAAAAGACGGTGAGCCGTTCAGATTATTCGGCAAAAGAAAAGGTGACAAATAATGAAATTAAAACTTTTATTACTTGTATTGATAATTACTGCCGTGCTATGCGGCTGTTCGGTTCAGACTCCCGATGACTACTATTCCTCTTCATCTCAAAAAGAGGGAATGGAGGTTACTTTTTCAATCAACTGCTCAACCATTTTAAATAATATGGATCAGCTTGAAAGCGGTCTTGAAAGCTATGTTCCGAGTGACGGCGTAATTCTCAAGCCTACAAAGATTACTCTTGACGAAAATGCTACCGCATATGATGCGCTTAGTGAAGCCTGCCGTCAGAATAAAATTCAATATGAATACGAGGGAACGGACGCAGATATTTATATTGAGGGTATTGCAAATCTTTATGAATTTTCTTGCGGTCAGCTTTCGGGTTGGGAATACTGCGTAAATGATGTTTTTCCGTCGGTAGGCTGCAATTCTTATGATTTGCATGACGGAGATACAATTAAATTCTTATATACCTGCGATTTGGGCGCAGATATCGGAAACGAATTTACAGGAGAAGAATAATGCTAAGATTTAATTCCTTTAATCCGCTGGCACAGCTTATATATTTTGTATCTGTGCTGTTGGTATCAATGTTTACATGGAATTATATAATTTTACTGCTGTCGCTTTTCGGAGCGGCGGCTTATTCTGTATTACAAAAGGGTTTTAAATTATTTTTAAAATCCTTTTTTGGTTATGTGCTGATTTTTTTACTTGTAACAATAACCAATCCGCTTTTCTCACACAAGGGAGTAACACCGCTTATATTTATAAATGATATTCCTATTACGCTTGAGGCTATAGTTTACGGTGCGGTGCTCGGACTGATGCTTTTGAGCGTAATACTTTGGTTTTCGGTATTCAACAGCGTGTTTGATTCCGAAAAACTTATATATATTTTCGGAAGATTTTTACCAAGACTTGCATTATTGTTTTCGATGGTACTTCATTTTGTGCCTAAATTTATTCTTGTGTTTAAGCGCACGTTGGCGGCTCAATCCGATTTTTGCGGTAAAAATAAATTTAAACAATACATAGGTGCATTTTCTGCTTCGGTTTCCGTAATGCTTGAGGGTTCGGTTCAAACTGCCGATTCAATGAGCGCAAGAGGATACGGAGTTAAAAAGCGCAGTTTTTACTGCCGCTTTCCTTTTACAAAAGCAGATACGGTTTTTACTGTACTTTCTCTGGGAATGTTGACTACAGTGCTGTTTGCTTTAGCGACAGGTCAACTTGATTTTCTTATATATCCGCATATCGAGATGTGTGATATTACAATATTATCCGTAATCGGAATGTCGGCTTTCGGTGTACTGTCATTTATGCCGTTTATCATTGAGTTAAAGGAGGAGCTTGTATGGAAATTTTCTCTGTCAAAAATTTAAGTTTTACTTATCCGCAGATGCAGGAAAAGGCTTTGGATAATGTGAATTTCACTGTGAAAAGGGGAGAGTTTTGTGTTATCTGCGGTCAGTCCGGCTGCGGAAAAACAACACTGCTAAGACTTTTAAAGCCGCAGGCAGCTCCTCACGGCACAAAAACGGGAGAAATATTTTTCTGTTCCGAAAATATTGAAAAATGCAGTGAAGAAGATACGGCTTTTAAAATAGGCTATGTTTCGCAAAATCCCGAAAATCAAACAGTAACCGATACCGTACTCCATGAACTTGCCTTTACGCTTGAGAATATGGGAATGTCGAGTGAAGAAATAAATATTAAAATAAGTGAAACGGCTACTTACTTTGGACTTTCAAAAATAATAGAACAAAAGACAAACTCACTTTCGGGCGGTCAGATGCAAATTCTTAATCTTGCGGCGGCATCTGTTGCCGAGCCCGATGTATTAATTCTTGACGAACCCGCAAGTCAGCTTGACCCTGTATCGGCAGAAAACTTTTTTACAATTCTTGACAAACTTAATAAAGACTTGGGTATCACTGTAATTATTACCGAACACAGACTTGAAAAACTGTTTCCCGTTGCGGATAGAATTATTGTTATGGAGCAAGGAAAAATAATTACCGATACAGCACCTAAAGATACTTGCAACGCTCTTAGCAAAATTTCAAAAAATCATCCTATGATGCTCGCTTTGCCCGTGCCTGCACGGCTTTATTCCGTAACGGATTGTAAATCGCAATGCCCCGTTACGGTCAAAGAAGGCAGAGAACTTTTTGCAAAATATAGCAAAAATAATTCTTTTACAGAACATACATTGCAGAATAATAATTCCGACGATGAAATATTATCGGTTAAAAATGTATATTTCAGATATGATAAAAAGTCTGATGATGTGCTCCTCGGTCTTAATTTATCGGTAAACAGAGGAGAAATTTTTTCGGTTGTCGGTGCAAACGGCAGCGGAAAATCAACTTTGCTTTCCGTAATAGGAGCAAGGCTTAAGCCGTACAGAGGCAAGGTAAAACTAAATGGAAAAACAGCTACTATGCCTCAAAATCCACAATTGTTATTTGTTAAAGACAGCTTGCTTGAAGACTTTAAAAGCGTGAGCGGGGATTTGGAAAAAATTAATAAATTGTCAGAAAAGTTTAATGTACACCGTCTTTTAAATCACCATCCGTATGACCTTAGCGGAGGTGAAATTCAGCGTGCAGGTTTTGTAAAACTTTTACTTCTCGAACCGAAAATATTATTGCTTGACGAACCGACAAAGGGTTGTGACAGTTTTTCAAAAGCAGAACTTGCAAAAACTTTAAAAGAACTTTCCGACAACCAAATTACAATATTACTTGTTACACATGACCTTGATTTTTCGGCTGAAGTTTCCACCGTATGCGCAATGCTTTTTAACGGTACTCTTTCAAAAAGACTTGAACCGCACGAATTTTATTGCGGAAAACGATTTTATACGACTTCTGCAAATAAAATTTCACGAGGTATAAAAGACGGCATTATAACAACGGAAGAGTTGATTTCTGCTGTTAAGGAGGAGTAAAATGACTGCTAAAAAGATAATAAAATACTTATGCGTTTTTGTGGTTGCGCCGCTTATTGTACTTTGCGGAGTGTTTTTCTTCGGCGACCGCAAATATGCCTTTATATCGCTTGTTTTGTCGGTGGTTGCCTGTATTCCGTTTTTTATTTCTTTTGAAAAAGGTAAAAACGATGCACGCAGAATTGTTATAATAGCTGTTATGACGGCATTGTCTGTAGCGGGCAGGTTTGTATTTGCTCCCATTCCGTTTTTTAAGCCAGTTACTGCAATTGTAATTATTACCGCTATTTATCTTGGCAGTGAAGCAGGTTTTATTACAGGATCTTTTTCTGCTGTGGTTTCAAATTTCTATTTTGGACAAGGACCGTGGACTCCGTTTCAAATGCTTGCGTGGGGACTTATCGGATTTTTGGCGGGCTTGCTTGCTAAAAAACTTGTTGAGAGTAAGGTGTTGCTTATTATTTACGGCGCTCTATCGGGCATAGTATTTTCTTTTATAATGGATGTATGGACAACTCTCTGGGCTGACGGCACATTTAATATAGCAAGATTTGTGGCAAGCATTACAACCGCAGCACCGTTTACCGTTGTTTATATGGTTTCAAATGTAATATTCCTGTTGCTGCTTACAAAACCAATCGGAAGTAAATTGCAGCGATTAAAAACTAAATACGGAATTTTTTAGGACAAGGGGAAGTTTAGCTTTCCCTTTTTGTTTTGCCGTGTATTATTTGCCTGTCTTCTGCATATAATCATTTGCATGGAGGTAATATATGGCAATGTTAAAAAAACACAAAAAAACGTTGTTGTCAGCATTGCAGAGAGTTTTCTGCTTTATATTGGCAGCAACAATTTTGGGTGCGGTGGGTGTTCCCTCGGCCGTACTTGCGCTTGACGGTGCAAATCCGACAGTAGAAATTGTCGGATTTATGAGGGGCGACAGTAAAGATCTTCGTTCAAGTGAGCTTTTAATGGCAAAAGTAAGCAATTACGATGGTAATCCTCAAGAGCTGACTTACGAATGGAAAAATAAGCTTGGCACTTATCTGTATGTATTTGACAAGCACGATATGGCTGTGGTGCGTGGCACAAAAAGTGAAATTGAAATTTACAATTTGGATAAAGGCTTGTTCGCATCTGATAATATGAGCGGCAGATCTTATAACCGCAGCTATTCGCACAAAGGCTTTGCTTATGTGGCAGTTTACGGTGCATCTGTTAACGCTGAAAAATTAAAAGGCGGCATTTCCGTAACAGTAAAGGACTCTGACGGAAATATCATTGCGACAGCATCGTATGATGACGATTTTAAAAATTATGACCTGTCAAAAGATATGGCAAACGCAGTGTTTGGCGTGTTTGAGGGTGAGAGCGTTGATATTCTTAACCTCTTAGGTCAAAGCTCGGTTGTTCATGTTGTATGTCCTGCCTGTTATGTAAGTCAGGGAACAATAATTTCCGGCAGCGATTGCATAAGTTTAAGTAAGTCAGAAAGCGGTTACTCAATAACCGGTTTAAAAGCCGGTGAAGGTGTAATTAAAATTAATCTTCAAAAGAGAAATTGCAAATTCCATAAAAACTCGGAAAACAGTTCGACTACAACCGTAATAGTATTTAAAAAACCTAACACTTCCACAACTGCAACAACACTCACTCTTACAAATCTTGATGACAGATGTGAATATTATCTTGAGGGTGTTAAGGGTGAAGTAATTGACGGCAAAATAACTTTTAGCAGTCTTACTCCCTCTACTGAATATACCATAGAGGTACGGGGCAGTTATATTGACGAGAACGGTACAACTAAAACTGCATACGCCTATGTAAAAGACACAACAAAGGACTGCTATACATCAAGTGTGGTTTTCAAACTTGATGATACTGTAGCGGATACCGAAAGCATATTCGGTAAACCGTACGAGGTTGCCGTAAAGTCTGACAGTGATTACATTGTCTTGCAGAGCGGTGATAACGGTTATATTGCAGAACTTGCTAAAGGCAATTATAAAGTATTTTTAAAAGACGGTAATGATTATAAGCAGATTGATAATGCGGTTCTTACCGTTGACAGTGATGATAACAGCATAGAGATAAAATATTACTCTATAGTTTATAATCTTGATGGTGGTACACTCAACGGCGATACAAAATTTGTTTACCGTGAGGGTGAATTCGTAAAAACAGTTGATAATAAACCAACTAAGTATGAGTATGTATTTGACGGCTGGAAGTGCGGTGAAAGCACTTATAGCAACAGCCAACAAATTACAGATTCAATTGACAGAAAATATGAATTGACAGCAATATGGGAAGTAGATAAGATAGGCGACGGAGAAAAGCCTGACGGAATCCCCGATAAATATCAAAAGAAGATTACTTTTAAAGTAGTAAACGGTACTTGGGAAGATAAGAGTGCAAATGATATTTCATACTATGTAACTTTGCTTGACAAAGAGGGTAAGTGGAATGTCAACGGTACTGCAAGAATCAATATTCCAACAGGTATGACAGCAAATTACGGTTATGAAAACGGCAAGTGGGACATTGAACCAAAGTCGCCTGTAAAGGGAACAAATGCGGAAACTTACACTTATACTTTTACAAAGAAAACCGACCCGAAAGTTGATTACAAAGAACCAAACGAAAACGATAAACCAACACCTGCTACCCAGGTAGTAGAGTACGGAAAGAAAATACAGGTAAAGCCGAATGGTGGTGTATGGGTTCACGATAACAAAACCTATTCGGGTGATGATGTAGCAACATTTGTTCTTGAAAAGAATATAAAACTCGAAGACCCAACGAGAACAAATTATGTATTTATGGGTTGGGATAAGCAGAAAGGCAAAGACGATGTAGCCTATATTTTTACAGCAATATGGGAAGTAGATAAGATAGGTGACGGAGAGAAACCTGACGGAATACCGGATAAATATCAGAAGAAAATTACCTTTAAAGTAGTAAACGGTACTTGGGAAGATAAGAGTGCAAATGATATTTCATACTATGTAACTTTGCTTGACAAAGAGGGTAAGTGGAATGTCAACGGTACTGCAAGAATCAATATTCCAACAGGTATGACAGCAAATTACGGTTATGAAAACGGCAAGTGGGATGTTGAACCAACTGAAATTGTATCCGGAATTGAAGATGTTGTTTATGTTTATTTGTTTGACAAAATAGCAGAAACAGAGCCACAACCGCAACCGACAACTGTACAGCCTACTCCTACAGTTAAAACCGTTGTTCAGGAAAAAACGGTTTATAAAACACAGTATGTTGAGCCTATTACCTTAAAAACAGGTGATAATCTCACTTTCTTAGGTGTGCTTGTCGGTTTGTGTGCAGCAGGTTTTGCAGGAACAATAATTTTCGGTAAAAAACGAAGTAAGTAATATTAAAAAGGCGATTGCAGATTAATTTTGCAATCGCCTTTTTTCAAATACAGAATAATAATAAATATTTCAAAGGTTATAATAAATTAAATGAGGTGAATTTATGGCTGAGGTAATTAAAATAGTTTTGACAGGCGGTCCATGTGGCGGTAAAACAACTGCTTTGAATTTTTTGAAAGATAAACTTGAAAAGTTAAATATAAAAGTTTTTATATTAGAAGAAATTGCAAGTGATTTATTGAGCAACGGCATTACTCCGCAAAAACTTGGTGTATATGAGTTCCATAAACAACTTTTTGAAACTCAATTAAAAGAAGAAAATTTTCTCGAAGAGAAAGCTAAGGCATACAATGGGGAAAAGGCTGTAATTTTATTTGACAGAGGATTGCTTGACAGCAAAGCATATGTTACCGATGCCGAATTTAAAAAATATATTTCAATAAGTAATAAAAATGAAGATGTATTAAGAAATTCGTATGATGCTGTATTTCATTTAAAAAGTGTTGCTTGTACAGATGAAAACACTTACATTAAAAACTGCAATTCTGTCAGAAAAGAAGATGTAAAGCTCGCCAAGGAACTTGACGAAAAATTACTTTCTATATGGACAGGCACATCACACCTGCGAGTTATACCAAATAACAGTGATTTTAATAAAAGGCTCGATAATTTGCTTAAAGAAGTATTAGGGTTCATCGGTGTTCCGGAACCTCTTGAAATAGAGCGTAAGTTTTTGATAGAATACCCTGATATTGATTATCTTAATAATATGACTGCTTGCAGAAAGGTTGCGATTACTCAGGCATATTTAAACACTCCCGAGGAAGGAATGTTCAGAATACGGAAGCGTGGTTACGGCAAAGACGCAGTATATATTAAAACGGTAAAAATCAAGATTAATGACTTGAAAAGGATAGAAAAAGAATCTTATTTGGCACAAGCCGAATACAATAATTATCTTTCAAGAAAAGAATGTATAACGGGTATTATTTCAAAGGACAGATATTGCATAGTGTATGATGACGAATATTTTGAACTTGATGTATATCCGTTTTGGAATGACAGAGCAACGCTTGAGATAGAATTGCTGTCAGAAGATCAGCCTTACAAACTTCCTCCTTTTATTAAACTTATAAGAGAAGTAAGTCACGAACCCGAATACAGAAACATTGCATTAGCGCAAAGAATGGTTCATAATAAAGGGACTGATTAAGATAACTTAATTGATAACAACATTTCGATATTAATACCAAGTGATATTGACATTATTATCTGCAATGTGTTAAAATGCCTATATCATTAACTTCATTATCAAATTAAAACAGGAAAATAATTATAAAAAAATAAAAAAAAGTGTTGACAAATGGAGCTTGCTGATGTATAATAATGAAGCTGACTTAAGGGAAAAACAAATTTTTAAGTTAAGTATGCGGCAATAGCTCAGCTGGATAGAGCAACTGCCTTCTAAGCAGTAGGTCAGGGGTTCGAGTCCCTTTTGCCGCGCCACATGGTGGGATTAGCGTAGTTGGTTAACGCGCCAGTTTGTGGCACTGGAGACCGACGGTTCGAATCCGTCATTCCACCCCATTTGACTCATTAGCTCAGTTGGCAGAGCACTTGACTTTTAATCAAGGTGTCCGGAGTTCGAATCTCCGATGGGTCACCATAAAGCCGCAAGGTACATTGCCTTTGCGGCTTTACTTATATAAATGTAAAAGACGCTGTCGGTAGTTTGCACAAACAACTTTTTAAGTTGCGCTAATCAGAATAAGCGTTTTACACAAAAATTATATATTGGGCTGTCGCCAAGCGGTAAGGCAACGGACTTTGACTCCGTCATGCGTGGGTTCGAATCCCGCCAGCCCAGCCATAAGCACCGATTTTTGAAGTCGGTGCTTTTCTTTTTGGAGTGTTAAAAAATCAAGGTGTCTAAATGACTATCAAACTTATTATTCACTAATTGCATTTGTGCAGCCAAATGAATATATATTTGAGTGATTGAGATAGAACTATGACCGAGTAGAACCCTGAGCACTTCAAGATTACCGCCCTGGATGAGCTTGTAAAATAAAGTGTGTAAGTTAAAAAATAGCTTGCACACTTTTTGTATTTGGGAAAAAGTGTGCTACAATGAAAGAAAGGACAGAAAAGGAATGAACAAAATGGCAAAAAAGAGAGAAAGCACACTGGGCTAGAACCTCGCAAAGCAAATTATCGAACAGTATCATCCGAAAAGCGTTGCAGATATGCAAGACGCCTTGCCCCACTTGTCCTTGAACAAAATCAGGTTGTTCATAGCTTCTTCCTCGCTGATAGCTTGATATACTTTCTTGAGGTCAACCATCAGCTCCTTGATGTGTTTGTAGCTGACAAACATTGTGCTTGAGCGTATCTGATGAATGATGCAACGCTGGATTTGTGCATTTGGGAAAGTCGCTTCAATAGCCTGTCTGAAACCTGTCAGGCCGTCCACGCAGAACTGAAATACATCTTTAATTCCACGGGTTTTCAGTTCGTTCAACACATTCAACCAAAATTTACTGCTCTCATTTTCGCCAATCCATATTCCGAGAATATCTTTCTGACCGTCGAGATTGATTCCCAAAACTACATACGCAGCCTTTGTGATATACTGATGATTTTCCTTGACTTTGTAATGGATTGCATCCATAAACACAAACGGATATACTGCTTCAAGAGGTCGATTTTGCCAAGCAGTCACATCGGGCATAA
>ENA-OPAW01000979-OPAW01000979.1-human-gut-metagenome-genome-assembly--contig:-NODE-979-length-15212-cov-2.935607_pt1 | contig 15212 bp, 9 predicted proteins | sample MGYA00241060_ERZ501436 | MGnify/ENA primary metagenome ERZ501436 (study PRJEB25962, sample SAMEA2042619) | human gut metagenome | biome: human gut; feature: human-associated habitat; material: faeces... | reverse complement strand
GTTGTTTCGCTTATAGCCCTAGTGATCGCGATCTTTTTCTGCGGGAAAGCGGCGGCTTGGCTGAAAGGATATATCTTGGCGTTGGGTTGGTTTCCGGAAGAAGGGGTTACGATCTTGAGTTATATAGCGGGTTTTATCTTGATTATGGGGGTATTTATCCTAGCGGGTGAACTGGTTACCAAGGTGGTAGGGGCGACACCGTTGAGCGTTATCAACCATTTGTTTGGTGGTTTTTTCGGGTTGCTGGTCGTTTTGGTCTTTACCAGTTTGCTGTTGAACGCACTGGAGTTCGTGGATCGTGGATCGGTCTTGATTCATCGCCAATCAAAGATAGAATCTCGTTTTTATTATAGCGTGAAGCAAATAGTACCAACAATTTTCCCACATAATTTGTTTTCATTAGGAGAATGAAGGGCTTTTATCAATGGTTAATTTTTAATTATGCAGGATTCAAATCATATAATTAATGAGGTAACGAGCGGAGATTATAAATACGGCTTCGTTACCGATATTGATACGGAGGTGATCCATCGTGGATTAGACGAGGAGACAGTCCGTATTATCTCTGCCAAGAAGAACGAGCCGGAATGGTTACTCGAGTTCCGTTTGAAGGCTTTTCGCCATTGGCAGACGTTGGAGATGCCTACATGGCCTCACTTGAATATCCCGCCGATCGATTATCAGGACATTATCTATTATGCCGCCCCTAAGAAAAAAGAGGGACCAAAGAGCTTGGATGAGGTAGATCCTGAGTTGTTGAAAACATTCGATAAACTGGGTATTCCTTTGGAAGAACAGAAGCATTTAAGCGGAATGGCGGTAGATGCCGTGATGGATAGTGTTTCCGTGAAGACTACTTTCAAGGAGAATCTCGCAGAGAAGGGGATTATTTTCTGTTCGTTCAGCGAGGCTGTACAACATCATCCGGACTTGGTGCAGAAGTATTTGGGCAGCGTGGTTGGTTATCGTGATAATTTCTTCGCCGCCTTGAATTCGGCCGTGTTCTCGGACGGTTCGTTTGTTTATATACCGAAGGGCGTACGTTGCCCGATGGAGCTGAGTACGTATTTCCGTATCAATGCCGCTAATACCGGACAGTTCGAGCGTACCTTGATTGTCGCTGACGATGAGGCGTATGTAAGTTATCTGGAAGGATGTACGGCGCCGATGCGTGACGAGAACCAATTGCATGCCGCTATCGTGGAGATCGTGGCGAACGAGCGTGCTGAGGTGAAGTATTCTACCGTACAGAACTGGTATCCGGGTGATAAGGAAGGTAAAGGCGGTATCTATAACTTCGTGACGAAACGAGGTTTGTGCAAAGGTGAGGGTAGCAAGATCTCTTGGACGCAAGTAGAGACCGGTTCGGCGATCACTTGGAAATATCCGAGCTGTATCTTGGCGGGTGATAACTCGGTAGGTGAGTTTTACTCGGTTGCCGTGACCAATAATTACCAACAGGCCGATACGGGTACGAAGATGATCCATCTGGGTAAGAATACGAAAAGTACGATCGTATCCAAGGGTATCTCTGCCGGTCATAGCCAGAATAGCTATCGGGGATTGGTAAAGGTGTCCGCCCGTGCGGAAGGCGCCCGTAACCATAGCCAATGCGATAGTTTGTTACTAAGCTCTACTTGTGGAGCTCATACGTTCCCTTACGCTGATATTCAGAATGAGACGGCGATCGTGGAGCATGAGGCTACGACGAGTAAGATCAGCGAGGAGCAATTGTTCTACTGCCAGCAACGGGGTATCTCGGTAGAAGAGGCTGTCGGTTTGATCGTGAATGGATATGCCCGTGAGGTAATGAATAAGTTACCGATGGAGTTCGCCGTCGAGGCTCAGAAATTACTAACGATCTCGCTGGAAGGCAGCGTAGGATAGAATAATTTTCAATTTTCAACTTTCAATTTTCAATTAGAAAAGATGTTAGAGGTTAAGAATTTACATGCCAACGTAAATGGCAAAGAGATATTGAAAGGTATCAACCTGTCGGTGAAAGCGGGTGAGGTACATGCTATCATGGGACCGAACGGTTCCGGAAAAAGTACGTTAAGTAGTGTATTGGTAGGTAATCCCGCTTTTGAGGTAACGGAAGGAGAGGTTATCTTCAACGGTAAGAATCTGCTGGATCTTTCTCCCGAGGATCGTAGCCGTGAGGGTATTTTCTTGAGCTTCCAATATCCGGTCGAGATCCCGGGAGTTAGTATGGTGAACTTTATGCGTGCGGCGTTGAACGAGCACCGTAAATATAACGGTCTGGAACCGGTTTCGGCTACGGACTTCTTGAAATTGATGCGTGAGAAACGTGCGATCGTCGAGCTGGATAATAAACTAGCCAGCCGTAGCGTGAACGAAGGTTTCTCCGGTGGAGAGAAAAAGCGGAACGAGATCTTCCAGATGGCGATGCTGGAGCCGAAATTGGCGATCTTGGATGAGACGGATAGTGGTTTGGATATCGATGCCTTGCGTATCGTAGCGCATGGCGTGAACCAGTTGAGGACTCCGGAGAATGCCGCTATCGTAATCACGCACTATCAGCGTCTGCTGGATTACATCAAGCCGGATGTGGTTCATGTGCTTTACAAAGGCCGTATCGTGAAGACCGCCGGTCCGGAATTGGCCTTGGAACTGGAAGAGAAAGGTTACGACTGGATCAAGAAAGAGATGGGAGATGAGTAATATGAAGGCCGAGCAACAATATATCGATCTTTTCGCCCAATGTGAGGATCTGGTATGTCGTCATAGTACGCCGGTGATGAATGCCCTTAGGGCTGATGCCTTGGCGAACTTTGAGCGACTCGGATTCCCCTCCACGAGAAGCGAGGATTATAAATATACGGATGTAGCCCAAGCGTTCGCTCCGGATTACGGTTTGAATATCAACCGGGTCGCTATCCCGGTGAATCCTTATGACGTGTTCCGTTGTGACGTGCCGAACCTAAGCACATCGTTATACTTTGTCGTGAACGATACGTTTTACGATAAGGACTTACCGAAAGCGCATTTGCCGGAAGGCGTGTATGCTGGAGGGTTGAAGGCTTTTACGGAGCAATATCCGGAGATCGCTTCCAAGTATTACGGAAAGGCGGCGCCGAGTAGCAAGGATGGTATTATCGCGTTGAATACGATGTTAGCCCAAGATGGTTTCGTGGTGTATGTACCGAAAAATGTCGTAGTTGAGCGTCCTATCCAATTAGTGAATATATTCCGTAATGATGTGGATACGATGGCGAACCGTCGTGTTCTGGTGATTATGGAACCTCATTCGGAAGCGAAGCTATTGGTTTGCGATCATAGTATCGACGACGTGAAATTCTTGGCGACTCAAGTGGTTGAGATTTTTGCGGAGGAAGGTGCTCGCTTTGATTATTATGATTTGGAAGAAAGCAGCGAGTCTACGACCCGTTTCTCTTCCGTACACGTAAAGCAGGCGGTCTCGACCAATGTCTTGGTAAACGGCATTACGTTGACGAATGGCTTGACTCGCAACAATTATTATGTGGAACTGAATGGCGAGTATGCCGAGTCTACCTTATGCGGTATGTCCGTTCTGGACAAGGAGCAACAGATGGATACCTATAGCCATATTACCCATGCGGTTCCGAATTGTACCAGCAACGAGTTGTTCAAGAACGTACTGAATGATCATGCCGTAGGTGTCTTCAGTGGACGTATCTTGGTGAAAGAGGATGCCCAGAAGACTGCCGCTTACCAGACGAACCGTAATCTGTGCGCTACCCGTGAGGCCCGTATGTACAGCAAGCCGCAACTGGAGATTTACGCAGACGACGTAAAATGCTCGCACGGTATGACGACCGGTCAGTTAGATGAGAACGCTTTGTTCTATATGCAAAGTCGCGGTATCCCGCGTGACGAGGCCCGTATGTTATTGAGCGTGGCTTTCACTTCCGACGTGATCGACCATGTACGCTTGGAGGCGTTGAAAGACCGTTTGCATAAACTGGTAGAGAAACGTTTCCGCGGTGAACTGGCTAAATGCGCCGGTTGCCGGATTTGTAAATAATCGCGAATAAGAAGAAAACAGTAATCAGACATGGATTATCCCGACGATCATGTAGGGAACCATGTCTGATTTTTCGTATCTTTGGCAGTGACAAATTAAAACCACCAACTTATGCAATTAACACACATCGCTTTGTGGACGAATCATCTGGAACGTTTACGGGATTTCTATGTAAAGTATTTCAACGGTAAGAGTAATGAGAAATATGTGAATCCAAAGAAAGGGTTCGCCTCTTATTTCGTCTCTTTCGAGAGTGGCCCCGCTTTGGAGATCATGCAACGGCAAGATATTACTGAGGCTTACGACAAGGATCATATCGGCTTGGCTCATCTGGCTTTTCATGCGGATACGAAGGAGCAAGTGGATCAAATGATCGAACGTTTCCGGATGGATGGATACACGATTGCCGGTGAGACCCGCACTTCCGGGGATGGTTACTATGAGGGTGTAATCCGAGATCCTGACGGAAATATAGTAGAGATCGTCGTGGGCGGGGAGCCGGAGATACAAGTAGCTTTATTTCCTCCTTATGAGTTACTGCTGGAAGCCGATCCGGATCGGGAGAAAGTAGAGGCTTACCTAAAGGATTCGGATTGCTTTATCGCTACGGTACGAAATTCCGTTGCCGGCGTGATCGTGGTTCGTAAGGAGGAGGGTGGCAAGGCGGAGATCATGAACCTTGCCGTGGCGGATATCTTCCGTCGGCGAGGAATCGCCCGGAAACTATTACGGCATGTATCTAATAAATGGGCTCCGGCTCAAGGTGTCGAGCTTTTGCGTATTTGCACCGGGACCTCAGCCGCCGGCCCGATGATGCTTTATCAACAGGAAGGCTTCGACTTGGTTGCCGTAGATCGCGATTATTTCGTGCGGAACTATGCCGAGCCTATCTGGGAGAACGGCATCCGGTGCAGGCATCGATTGATTCTTGAAAAGAGATTAAAATAGTATATATGAAAAGAAAATCGGGAGGTTTAAGAGGCCTCCCGATTTAATTATTAGTAATCTATAAATAGGTCCCCGAATGAAAAATCATCGGGGCTAATGGTATCACATTTCCAGCACGAAGATCCCTTTTGGTGCCAAGGATAATTCGTCTCCCAATGGAATCTCCTTTCCGGTTAATATCTCTTTTCCGGAGGTTTTACCTCGCAATACTTCCGCATAGCGGGCCAACGGGAGGTTCACCTCCTTATCGCTGCCATTCATCAAGACCAATACGCTCCGGCCATCCAGACTGCGCTCGTAAACATAGACACCTTGGTTCACCATGAAATGTTTCATCTTGCCCTTAGCGATGATATCGTTGCCCTTGCGCCATTTCAATAAAGTCCGGAGGAAATTCCATGCGTCATTTTGCACCTCGCTGCGACCGGATGCCTCGAATTGATTCACCTTGTCGCCGGGCCAGCCACCGGGAACATCCAAGCGGATATATCCGTCTCCCTTCTCCTTGGTGCCATTCATCAGCAACTCCTGCCCGTAATAGAGCTGGGGAATACCGGGGATCGTCAACAAGAATGTCACCCCTTGCTTGAACGCGTACAAATCATCGACAGACTCGGGCATGGAGGGAAGAAAACGATCCGTATCATGGTTCTCCAAGAAACGCAATACGTTATAGATATCGGGATATACATAATCATAACACATATGCTCGAAGATCGTGTGCAAGCCTCCGGAATACCCAGTCTCCTCATGGAACGCCTTACTCGCGATACCCATCAAGCGGAAATCCATTACCGATTTCAGCTCGGTATCCTGCCCGAAGTTCAACCGGCTGCCTTTCTGCCAATAAGCGGAACCGATCGTGTAGTTCATCCACGCCTCGCCTACGATGTTATACTCCGGATACTCGTTCATGACCTCCGTACACCAATTCCGCATCATGTCCATGTCGGCATACGGATACGTATCTTGACGGATACCATCCACGCCGCAATACTCGATCCACCAGATAGAGTTCTGGATAAGGTATTTGGCTACATGTGGGTTCTTTTGGTTCAAGTCCGGCATGCTCGGGACAAACCAGCCGTTCAGCATCGTCTCCTTATCATAATCCGACACGTAAGGATCGAAATAAGCCTCTTTATCGTGGTTGGTCTGCACGTAGTTATCGAGATTATTAAACCAGTCGTGGCTAGGGATATCTTTCATCCAAGGATGATCGCTTCCACAATGGTTGAAGATCATATCCATTACGACACGCATGCCCCGCTCGTGTGTCTTCTCGATCAAGCGGACGTAATCCTCGTTCGTGCCGAAGCGTGGGTCTACCCGATAATAATCCGTCGTGGCATATCCATGATAAGAGCCTCCCTCCATGTCATTCTCCAATACCGGGTTCAGCCAGATAGCGGTAACGCCCAGATCTTCGATATAATCCAAATGCTGTTCGATACCGGCCAAGTCACCTCCGTGACGGGCGTTCGGGCTGTTACGGTCTACCTTATAAGGGGTACGCATCGGGATTTGATCATTCGAGGGATCTCCGTTCGCGAAACGATCCGGCATGATGAGATAAAGCACGTCGGAAGAGTCAAACCCCTTGATCCGATCGGCGTTCGGTTTGCGGGCCTTCAACTCATACGAGTAATTGAAACTCTTTTTGTCCTTCGTGAACGTGATATCAAACCTGCCGGGCTTGGCGTTTTCCACGTCCAGATAGATCAATAGGTAATTCGGGCTTTCCAACGCTACCGAGCTTTTCAACTGTACGCCGGGATATTTCACGCTAGGGAGATATCCGGCGATATCCTTACCATACACCATCAGCTGGAGTTCCGGGTTCTTCATACCGCTCCACCAGAAGGCCGGCTCGATTTTAAGGTTATCGGCTGAAAGCGTACTGGAAGCGAAAAGGGCCAGTAAAAGGCTCAAGAATAAATGTCTGTTCATGATATATGTTTATTGATTTATATGACAAGGTTGTACATACGCGAAGATAGAAGGATTCCATTGATAATAACACGTTTCCGCCCAGCGAAAAGAGAATAAAAATCACGCGAACGTTTGCGAACCCTCGTAAATTAAGACTATCTTTACTGCCTAAATCTAATCAACTAATTCAAATGATAAAAAGTCTAATTGTATCCATGCTTCTGACAGGTTGCGTTTCCTCCCTGTCCGCGCAACAAAGTTTTTGGAAAGAAGATTTCTCCGCCGGAAAGTTACCCGACGGCTGGATGATTGTCGATTCGACGAAATCGGCAAAGTGTGAATGGATTGTTACCGATCAGCCTTATCCCGGTTCTTTCCAGTTTGAGCAACAAGCGCCTCCCATCGCCTCTACGAGCCGTGGCTATCATATGCAATTCCGGCCGGGCGTAGTCACCGGGGAGGAGATCACGAAGTGGAATCAACGGGAGGAATACCCGAACGGCTATTTCCAGACCAGCGCTATCGATTGTGCGGGAAAGAACGATGTGGTATTGAAATTCCAGCACTTGTTTCGTTGGAATAATTGGTTCACCGGAAAACGTGCCGGCCTTTGGGTTGGCGTCAGCAACGACGGGGTGAATTGGAAAGAGTATAACGTGATGGATAAGATCCCCGCCGCTACCCAGCTTCACGCCCCGGTGAATGAGGAGATTAACATCAGCGAGGTAGCCGCGAACCAGAAAACCGTCTACTTGCGTTTCTTCTGGCGGGATATCTTCTCTTGGTATTGGATGGTCGATGATATTGAGCTGACAGAGCCTTTCGCGCATGATTTGGCTTTGGAGAAAGTGACCTCACACCAAGAAACCGGGAATACGTTCACGAAGGAAGACGTGTTGAAAGTGAAGCTGAAGAACGTTGGTTCCCAGCCCGTAGACGAGGATTTCACGGTAACCGCCTCCTTGAACAACGGTCAGAAACTAACCGCCACGGTAACCGCCTCCGGGCATCCGATCGCTAAACAAGAGGAATATGAGGTAGCTTTCCCCGCTACCGACCTAACCCAGATGGGCTCCTATAAAATAGAGTTCGCTATCCAATACCCGAAGGATGAGCGTTCGTCAAACAACGTATTAAAAGCGAACCTGTTCGCCGCCCGTATGAACTTGGGTAAGTTGACGAAGTTCAATAAGATCAGCAACACGGAATATGAGTTCGTCTCCGGGTACGCTAAGGTTAAGTTGATGTTTTACCGGGATGATATCTTCCGTATCTGGTTGGCACCGGATGGGGAATATACCAATCCGGCGGCAAACTCGATCGTTGTGGATTATGCGGTAAAGAACCCGAGAGTCTCCATGGTCGACAACGGCAGCTATTATAAGTTCACGACTCCCCAATGTGTCGTACGTGTCTATAAGAACCCTATTCGTTTCGCCATGTATGACAAGAATAACCGTGCCGTGATCTACGAGGAGGCCGAACCACTTGCCTTCGGACTAAAAACGACCCAAACGATGCGCCGTAGCGGTGATGAGGATTTCTACGGTTGCGGTATGCAACAAGGTGATTTCTCATACGCTGGGAAGGAAGCGGATATCGAGGTGACCGGTTGGGATGAGGATCAATCCTCTAACCCGGCTCCCTTCTATATGTCCACGAAAGGATATGGCGTATTCCGCAATACGTTTGCCCCGGGCCATTATGCCTTCAACGGCACGGAGATGCTGGACAAGAGCTATGATGATGGCTTTAAGCTGATGGGCTTCACCAGTCAGTTGACGCATAACGAGAATCGCTTTGACGCGTTCTACTTCTACGGCCCTTCCTTGAAAGACCTATTGAACGACTATACGGATATCACCGGAAAACCTTTTATGCCGGCGATGTGGATGCTTACGATGGGAGACGCCGACTGCTATAACAAAGGGGAACAGCGCACCGGATGGCCTCAATCCACCCCGGACGTAATCAGCCAAGTTGCCGATAAATATGTGGAATATGATATGCCCCGTGGCTGGATCTTGCCGAACGATGGCTATGGTTGCGGCTATGTGAAATTGGATTCTGTTGTGACGGAATTAGGTAAACGAGGTTTCCATACGGGCTTGTGGACAGAGAATGGTGTGGATAAGATTGCCTACGAGGTTGGTAAATGTGGTACCCGCCTGTGTAAATTGGATGTGGCTTGGGTTGGAGAAGGCTATGAGTTTGCCTTGAATGGCTGTAAATCCGCATTCGAGGGGATCGAGAGCAATACGAACGAACGAGGCTTCGTATGGGCTGTTTGCGGTTGGGCCGGAACTCAGCGGTATTCTACAGTATGGAGCGGTGACCAAGTGAGCAACTGGGATTATATCCGTTACCATATCCCGACGATCACGGGTGCCGGCCTTTCCGCCATGAACGCCGCTACTAGCGATGTGGACGGTATCTTCGGCGGTTCTCCGAAAACCTATACCCGCGACTTGCAATGGAAGGTTTTCACCCCGATCTTTATGACCATGAGCGGCTGGGCGGATGCCGACCGTCAGCCTTGGGTATATGGGCATCCGTACACGGATATCAACCGTAAATTCTTAAAGCTGAAGATGCGTCTGAACCCGTACGCCTATACCTATTGTCATGAGGCGCATACGACCGGTGTACCGATGGCTCGTGCGATGGTACTGGAATTCCCGGATGACGTGGTTACCCGTGATACGACCACCCAATATCAATTTATGAGTGGCGAGTGGATGATGGTTGCTCCTGTATATACCCGTAAGAACGTACGTGATAGTATTTACTTCCCTGCCGGAGAATGGTACGACTATTGGACCGGAAAGAAATACGAGGGTGGCAAGTGGTTGGATAAATATGAGGCTAAACTGGATATTTGCCCGGTATTTATCCGTCAAGGCGCCATTATCCCGATGTACCCGGATATGAATTATGTCGGCGAGAAACCTGCGGATGTCTTGACCTTGGACTTATATCCCTATGGAAACACCTCTTTCAATTTATATGAAGACGACGGTCTCACCCGTGATTATAAGAAAGGCGAGTTTGCCTGTACCTTGATCTCTGTTTCCTCCCCAAAAGGTGAGAAAGGAACGATCACCGTGGATATAGCGAAAGCGAAAGGAGATTATAAAGGACGTTACCAAGAGCGTACTTACCTATTGGATGTCCGCTCAGAATCCAGCCCGTCAAACGTAACCGTAGCCGGGAAGCCGCTATCTGCTATCTCCCCCGAAGCGTTCAATGCCGGACAAGAAGGCTGGTACTTCGATGCCTCGGACCGTATGGGAAGGGTTAAGGTACGGACGAACCGCTTGTCTACGAATCAGGATCAGAAGATTGTAATTGGTTTCTAACACTTCTATTTATTTTAAAGGTATATGAAAACACAATTGACTTTATGTATATCCGGGACATTGACGCTTATCGGAATGTCCGGTTGCGAAAAAACTCTGGAGCGTCCTATGAATGTTGTGTATATCTTAGCGGATGATTTAGGATATGGAGATGTTGGCTGTTATGGCCAACAGATTATCAAGACTCCCAATATAGACCGGATGGCGAAGGAGGGAATGTTGTTTACGCAGCATTATGCCGGATGTACGGTGAGTGCCCCTTCCCGTTGTTCCTTGATGACCGGATTGCATACGGGACATACGCAAGTCCGGGGAAACCGGGAGATCACGCCCGAAGGCCAACAGCCGATGCGGGAGGATACCTATACGTTGGGTAAATTAATGAAATCGGCCGGTTATACGACCGGTATCTTTGGTAAATGGGGGTTGGGAAATCCGGGCTCTGTCTCCATTCCTAATAAGATGGGCTTCGATGAGTTTTATGGGTATAATTGCCAACGGCAGTCGCATTCCTTCTATCCGGATCATTTATGGCATAATGAGGAGAAGGTTCTTTTTCCTGAAAACGAGAACAATGCTTGCAAGACATATTCACAAGATTTGATTCATGAGCAAGCTTTGAAATTCATCCGGGATCATAAGGAGCAACCGTTCTTCGCGATGCTTACCTATACGCTGCCTCATGCGGAATTGAATCTTCCGCATGATTCTATTTATAAGATGTACGAGAACTCATTCGAGGAGACTCCTTATATTGGTAAGTTTGATAAAGTGTATGGCGGTTATAACACCTCGGAGAAGCCCTTGGCCTCCTTTGCCGCCATGGTCTCCCGGTTGGATAAATACGTGGGGGATGTAATGGCTGAATTGAAAGAGTTGGGTTTGGATAAGAATACGATCGTGATTTTTACCAGCGATAACGGCCCGCATCATGAGGGTGGAGCTGATCCGGACTTTTTCAAGAGCTACGGACCTTTCAGGGGGATCAAACGGGATGTATATGAAGGAGGTATCCGTATACCTATGGTGGCATGGTGCCCGGGTACGATCAAGGCCGGAGCCCAATCGGATCATATAAGCGCATTCTGGGATGTCATGCCGACATTGGCAGAACTTACAGGTACGGTTTTGCCCGAGAAGACGGATGGAATCTCTTTCTTACCAACCTTGTTATCAAAGAAAGATCAACAGGCCCATGATTATTTATATTGGGAATTTCACGAGTTGAATGGCCGGGAAGCATTACGCTCCGGTAAATGGAAACTAATCCGGCAACCGATCGTGGGTGAGACTATATTGGAATTGTATGATTTAAGTAATGATATACATGAGGATACGAATCTAGCGGAGAAGTATCCCGATAAGGTAAAAGAACTAGTATCCTTAATGGACAACGCCCGTACAGAGTCTCCGTACTTTGACTTTGGAAGAGAAAAGTAAACGTGCGAGAAGAGAATAAAGTGTAGGCGTAATATCTGTTAGGTAATGATAAAAAAGGCTTTCTTTCAGCGAGAAAGCCTTTTTTTTGTATCTTTGGCTCTCGTAATTTTAAGACAAAAAGAAGTAAGACTATGTTAGACGTTCAAGCGATCCGAAAAGACTTTCCGATCTTGGATCATAAGATATACGATAAACCGCTGATATATTTCGATAATGGTGCTACTACCCAGAAACCTCGTCAAGTGGTAGAAAAGATAGAGAATGGATATTATAACGTAAACGCCAATATCCACCGAGGCGTACATTTCTTGAGCCAAGCGGCGACAGAGGCGCATGAGGAGGCTCGCAAAACGGTACAGCATTTCTTGAATGCCCGTTCCTCGAATGAGATTATTTTTACCCGGGGAACTACGGAATCCATTAATTTGATCGCTTCCAGCTTTACGGATGAATGTATGTCGGCAGGGGATGAGGTGATCGTGTCCGTGATGGAGCATCATTCCAATATCGTTCCTTGGCAGATACAAGCGGCCCGGAAAGGTATTACGTTGAAGGTGATCCCGATGAATGAGAAAGGGGAGTTGAATCTGGATGAGTATCGTAAATTATTCTCGGATAAGACTCGTCTGGTTTCCGTGACTCATGTGTCTAACGTCTTGGGTACGGTAAATCCGGTAAAGGCGATGATCGAGATCGCTCATGAACAAGGCGTGCCGGTGTTGGTAGACGGGGCTCAAGCCGTTCCGCATATGAAGGTGGATGTGCAGGACTTGGATGCGGAGTTCTATGTTTTCTCTGGGCATAAGATTTACGGACCGACGGGTATCGGGGTCTTGTATGGTAAAGAGGAGTGGTTGGATAAACTTCCTCCGTATCAGGGAGGAGGCGAGATGATCGCTACGGTCTCGTTCGAGAAGACAACTTTTAATGAGCTTCCTTTTAAGTTTGAGGCGGGAACTCCGGATTACATCGGTAGCACGGCATTGGCGGAAGCCTTGCGGTATGTAGACCGGATCGGTATAGAGAATATAGCTGCTTATGAGGATGAGCTTTTGCGATATGCGACCGCTGGATTAAATACGATCGAAGGGATGCGTATTTTCGGACAAGCGGATCATAAAGGAGCGGTGCTTTCTTTTTTGGTGGGTAATATCCATCATTACGATATGGGGCATCGTATTGGCAAAGAGCTACGCATTGGCCGCAACCAACACATTTGCCGTAGTCGATTTCTGCTTTATGGGAAGTATTCAAATGAATGGCATCGTGGCGGCAATGTTTGACGCATATATTACAACCCTTACAACTTTCGATGTCGATTCTGGGTTGTGATGCCGAGTGAAGTTCAAGTTTGCCCCCCACGCTGGCGCATCCCATGCCGAGGTTCTTCAATGCACCGCCGAATCCGGTCTGCTCGTGTCCTTTGAAGTGGTTCATAGAAATAATGATATCTGCATCGGCAATAGCGGAACCGATTTTGGGAGCTTTGCAATATTCACCGTCGATTTCGATTTCACGGTATTCGGTCCCTTTCAGGCCGTCGGCGATAATCACATCGCATTTGGCGGAAATGGGATTGAAACCGTTTTCCATTGCACTTTCCAGATGATCTACAGCATTGGCGCGACGACCTGAATACAATGTGTTGCAATCTGTCAGAAAAGGCTTCGCCCCTAAACTGCGAAGCAACGTGGCCATCCGGGCCGCATAGTTTGGTCGAATAAAGGCTAGGTTGCCCGGTTCGCCGAAGTGGATCTTGATCGCTACAAACTGATTCTGGAAATCAATGTTTGCTATGCCTGCACGTTTTACGAGACGTTCCATCTTGTCCAACAAGTTGCTGGACGGAGTTGTACGGAGATTGGTAAAGTAAACTTTAGACGTTTCCATTTGTTTATTGGTTTATGTGGACAAAGGTACAAAAAAACTATTTTTCCTGCGAGTTGTTGGTTTTGTAGATTGGCTTTTATATAGTATTTTTGTGTCAAATCAGTTAAAATATGGACATGTTTCGGTTAAACCATGAGCAATTACTTAAAGGTGTAAATCTGAGTTTCCAACGTTACTTATCCCGGCAGGTCAAGTGGGACAGGAGGTTGATCGGTCTCTTTGGAGCGAAAGGGGTGGGAAAAACAACGCTTTTGTTGCAGCGTATCAAATTGGCTTATGGCGATTCTCATGAAGCCCTGTATTTGCCACTCGATAATATATGGTTTCAGGAACGGCACATGTTGTCCGAAACGGTCAGGCGATTCCATGAGAAGGGAGGGAGGCATCTTTTCTTGGATAATGTCCATCGATATGGAAACTGGATACAGGCGATAGAGCGTTTGCATGACGATTATCCTGATATGCAAATTGTGTTTGCCGCACCTTCGCTAGTCGAAGGTGAAAAGATGGAGCCGTCTTTGGGCGGGAAAGGCGATTGGTATACGTTGCATACCATGTCGTTTCGTGAATATTTGTCCTATGAAGGTGCGCTGGACCTCAAACCGATCCCATTGGACGAGCTTTTGCTTCACCATGCGGAAGTGACGCAACAGGTGATGGATGAAGTAAACATAGTCCCCATTTTCCGGAATTATTTGGAACATGGCTGCTATCCTTTCTATTGGGAAGATCCGGATGCTTTCAATTTTCGTTTACAGGATTTGGTGCGGGATTCGGTTGATGTGGACCTGCCTGCCATTCGCCAGATGAACAATGCCATGTCCCGGAAGATGAAACAATTGCTGATTCAGCTTGCCAAAGAAGCTCCGGAGTTTCCCCGCATGCAGGCTCTGACATCCAAGTATGAGATGGATAACACACAAATACACAAGTTGCTGGATTATATAAAAGAAATAGGAGTGCTCCGCATTCTACAAGTCAGGAAAGAAGACGGCGGACTGGCCCGTTCGTATCGCTCTTTCTTGGCGAACACGAATCTGATGGCAAGCCTTTTCCGGGAGATGGAGCGGATTTACTTGGGAGAAACGTTTTTCGTCGATCAGATGTCTAATTGCGGGACTGTGGAGCTTTTGCATAATGGAGATTATCGTGTGAATGAAAAGTACACGTTCATGATCGGTGATCCGTTGATGGATTATGAGCGTATCAAGAATGTGGAAAATGCGTTTGCCGCTATACACGGACAGCCTAAAAGTGTAGGAAACAAAATACCTGTCTGGGCACTCGGTCTTTGTTATTGATTGATTTTGTCATCAACTAAATATGTAAGTTATGTTGGAAAATATGAAAAACAGACGGACGATCCGTAAATATACGACTCAGGACATTCCGGATGCTTTGTTGAATGAATTGCTGGAAGTTGCCACCCGTGCATCCAATACGGGGAATATGCAACTGTATAGCGTGGTCATTACTCGCGATAAGGCGAATAAGGAAAAGTTGGCTCCAGCCCATTTCAATCAGCCGATGATTACGACAGCTCCAGTCGTGCTCACTTTCTGTGCTGATGCCAACCGTTTTGTAAAATGGGCGGAGCAGCGTGATGCCCTGGC
>ENA-OPAW01000969-OPAW01000969.1-human-gut-metagenome-genome-assembly--contig:-NODE-969-length-15302-cov-2.557946_pt1 | contig 15302 bp, 12 predicted proteins | sample MGYA00241060_ERZ501436 | MGnify/ENA primary metagenome ERZ501436 (study PRJEB25962, sample SAMEA2042619) | human gut metagenome | biome: human gut; feature: human-associated habitat; material: faeces... | reverse complement strand
TCTGCTGTGCGCAGCGTGGTTAAAGGCAAGCGCGTTATCGTCATCGATGATTCCATCGTGCGCGGCACCACGTCCAAGCGCATCGTGCAGCTGCTCAAGGAAGCCGGCGCCGCTGAAGTGCATATGCGCATCAGCTCCCCGCCGCTGAAGTACCCCTGCTTCTATGGCATCGATATCTCCACCACCAAGGAACTCATCGCAGCCAAGATGAGCGTGGAGGAAATCCGTGAATACATCGGCGCGGATTCCTTGGCCTACCTTTCGCTCGACGGTCTGGTCGAATCCATCGGACTGAACGCCGACGCCCCATACGGTGGCCTGTGCGTCGCCTACTTCAACGGCGACTACCCCACTGCGCTCGACGACTACGAGGCCGACTTCCTGAAGTCCCTCACGCCCGAGGACCGTGTGCGTCTGCCTGAATTCGCGCTGTACAAGAGCAAGTACATCGGCAACGAGTACAACACCGTGCAGCCGGATGCCGAATAGCTCACCACCAATCCACTCAATAACAATTCTTTGAACCAGAGGCGCTTGCCTCCCCTCAGTCGGCTTTGCCGACAGCTCCCCTCCAGAGGGGAGCTGAAATTATTCCGCTGAATCTGCATCTCCTTCAACAATCTGCTCATACAGCCGTGCGAGGCGTTCGTCGCGCACGGCTTTCGTTAATTCGCACTCCCATACGGTAATTACACGCCAGCCAGCGGCCTCCAGTTCGGCTCGCTGCGCGATGTCTCGATTGTGATTGCGTAGTAGTTTCGCCTGCCAGAATTCCACGTTCGATTTCGGCATCGAATGTTTGGAACATCCTTCATGCATGTGCCAGAAACAGCCGTTGACAAACACGATGGCGTGGTATTTCGGCAGTACTACATCCGGGTGTCCGGGGTAACGCTTGTCGTTCTTGCGGAATCGCAACCCCTTGCGAAACAGGTAGCTGCGTACCAGTACCTCAATTTTGGTGTCTTTGCCACGAATATGCGACATCGTGTACGAACGGGTACCCCGCTCATACTTCTCCACTGGCTGTTTCTTGCGATTCACGCACTCCAGACTACCGTGACGTTGCGGCGAGAATGAGACCCTGAACGAACGATCACCCATCTTGCCCGTCCGTGTCTCTTATCGCGGGCAATGATCATCTGCCGGTCGAGACTGCCCGATTAGACTGAGTTCAATGGATGACATGACGATTCGTAGGGCCACGGCGGCCGATATTCCCCAAATCGACGAACTGCTGCGGCAGGTGCTCGAAGTGCATCATGCCGGCCGACCGGATCTGTTCAAAGGCGGTGTCAAGAAATACACGGACGAGGAATTGAAGGCGATTCTGGCCAACGATCAGACCCCTGTGTTCGTGGCGGTTGCGCCATCTGCCAATGACGGCACTGACGCCGAACATAACGCCGACTCCCCCGCCACCGACCAAGTGCTTGGCTACGCATTCTGCGTGTTCCAGCAGCACCTCAACAGCAATATCCTGACCGATATCAAAACCCTGTACATCGATGATCTATGCGTTGACGAGCGGTCCCGCGGCCACCATGTAGGCTCCACCTTGTATCGCTACGTGCTCGACTTCGCCCGTCAATCCGGCTGCCACAACGTAACGCTCAACGTCTGGGCCTGCAACCCCAAAGCCCAAGCCTTCTACGAACGCATGGGACTCACTCCATATCACATCGGCATGGAGCAGGTGCTGTAGCGCCGCCGTGCACAGCAAAGTCGCCTGAACGGCGAGCAGAATCGCCCATTCCCAGAACATGGACGGTTCTTTAAGCAACGTGGTCTCCGGAAACATAGACACCACCTCATTGATAAACCACGGCGCCACAACAATCTCCACATATGCGAGCCCAATACAACACACGACAAGCACCACGGCAATGGCATAGCGCCAAGCGACGTCTGTTTTGCGAGATTTACGAGAAATGAATGCGATACCAGCGTTCATGGCTATGCTTCTTAATCCAATATCAATGGATGAACCTGCACTGCACCGTATGCCACCATCATAATATATCGAATATCGATATAAAAATATCGAAAAACACTTTCACCATTCACCTACACATCCGCAAACCCATGAATACACATGTTCTTAATCGGGATGGGGAGTGCACAAAGAAGCTCTGTCACCCCAGCAGATTGAGGAGATCGTCCTTGGTGAGGGTGGCGATGGAGGCGGGGGCTTCGGTGAGGGCGCTGGCGCCGGTGCCGGCTTCGTCGGCAAGCAAGGAAGCGTCGGTGAACTGGCGGGCGAGCTCGCTCTTAGTATGCTGAAGCTCCAAGATACGTTCTTCGATGGTGTCCTTGGCCACCACCTGATACACGTTGACGTCTTCGGTCTGGCCGATACGATGTGCTCGGTCGGTGGCCTGATCCTGTGCGGCAGCGTTCCACCATGGGTCGGCGTGGATGACCACGCTGGCACCGGTCAGGTTCAGTCCGGTGTTGCCGGCCTTCAGGGAAATCAGGAAGGCAGGCGTATCGTCCGCATTGAACTGGTCGACGAGTTCGAGACGCTTCTTCTTGGGCGTAGAGCCGGTGATGGTGTAGTAGCGCAGGCCTTGCGCGTCGAAACGTTCGGCGATCAGATCAAGGAAGCTGGTGAACTGGGAGAAGATCAGCGCCTTCTTGCCTTCGTTCACACAGGTTTCCACCAGTTCGGTGATGACGGCAAGCTTGGCCGATTGATCCTTGGCATCGGCGTACAGCAGCCTCGGGTCGCAGCAGATCTGGCGCAACTTGGTCAACTCGGCGAGGATGCGAATCTTCGACGTGTTGAAATCGGCTTCTTCGCTGTGTTCGAGCTGCATTCTGAGCCGCTGCTCGTGAGCCGCATACAGTTTGCGCTGTTCGCCGGCAAGCCGCACGGTCAGCGTGGTCTCTAGCTTGTCCGGCAAATCGGTCAACACCTGGGACTTCAGCCTGCGCTTGATGAACACGCCCACCAACGACTGCAATTGGCGAGATACCCGAGCGGCCTCAGGATTGACTTGTGCGGCGGCCCGACCTTCAGCCGTGCTGCCATCCGCGGCCCGGGCATTGGAGATGGGCAACTCATAACGCTCATGGAATCGCTTATATGAGCCGAGCAGCCCCGGCATCAGAAAGTCGAAAATGCTCCATAGTTCGGAGAGTCGGTTTTCGATCGGCGTGCCAGTCAAGGCGAAACGATGGTCGGCGGCCACGGCCTTGACCGCTTTGGCTATTTTCGTGGTGTGATTCTTGATGTACTGGGCTTCATCCAATGCCATGACATTGAAACGTTGCTCATTGGCGGTGTAATCATCGACATCTCGGCGCAGCAGGTCGTATGAGGTGATGAGCACGGTGGGTTCATCCGCCCGGAACGCACGGCCGATGGCGGTACGGCGCTCGGCTTTGGTACCGGCCACCACCACGGCATTGAAGCTCGGGGCGAACTTGGTGAATTCGGCACCCCAGTTGTACACCAAGGACGCCGGGCACACGATCAGCGATGGGCCAAGGCTGCCGTTGCCCATCTCGCCGGTATTCCGCTGATATCGAGACAGGAGCAACGCGATAAGCTGCACGGATTTACCCAAGCCCATCTCATCGGCCAGAATGCCGCCAAAACCCTTGTCACACAACGTGTTCAGCCATTGGAAGCCTTCGACCTGATAAGGGCGCAGAATATGCTTGAGACTATCCGGCACTTCATACGACTTAGGGTCGATGATCTTGAGATCGTCGATGTATTCGGTGAACGAAGCGTCCTTGACTACATCGGAGCCGTCATCCGGCAGCTCACCATCCAGTAGGAATGCTCGACCGCCCGGCAACTCGATCAGTCCGGAGTTGAGCTGCTGCTCGCTCAGATCGAGGTCACTGGCCAATCGGTCCAACGTGCTGAGATTCGCGCCGCTGAGTTTGACAAGCGTTCCGTCCTTCAACTGATGGAATCGTTGACGCCGACGGTACGAAGATAGCAAGGCACCCACTTCGTCCGGCGGCACTTCATCAGCGAGGGGTGATATCTCCACCAAGTTGCCTTTGATGGACAATCCGACTTTGACGCTTGGTGGCTTGGGCGCGATCAGCCGGTCAAAAGCCGGTGTGGTGAAGACCTCCCCCACTTCCTTTAGTGCCGGCAATCCCTCGTCAAAGAGACGAACGATCTGCGTGGTGTCATCGCGATCGATAGTGGCCGCATCAGACACGAATTTTTTGGTGGCCTTTCGCGCGGCCGGCGTTCGGAACCCATTCACCGTCTGATGAGTGGCGGCCGCAACGCGCTTGCGCTGGTCAGGCATGGTAAAGAATTCACGCACTACATCAATCGCAAGATGCTCAGCGTCGAAATCACGCCCAATCACGCCCCGAGACAAGGGGATGGAACGCTCGCCCTCAGCATGCACCGTCGGGCCATCGGGTAGCAACGGGACAATGGCATCGCCGTAGCGTGCCTTGACCTCGCATTGCACACCATGCTCATCACGATCCAGATAAAACTGGAGGCTGCATTCCGTAGGACTTAATTCAGCCAGCTCGCGAGGAATCTCACTGGCCTCCAACAGTCCGGCACCAACCAGCTGAGGCAATAGCGTGCGTGCGAATAGGGCGATGTCATCGCCGGCAATGACCTGTCCCTCGCCATCGGGTTCAAACAGGTCTCCCAATAGTCCTCGCAACGGAATCAATCGTTTCGGGCAACGGACGAATCGGCATCCTGCTGCGCTTTTACGCTGAGAGCCCGCCACCATGGCGGATACCGCCCCGGCCGGATTAGGGGGGGCGAGCAACAGCCATACATTCTTGCCGCCGTCAATCACGGTTTCCACCGCTGGCACTCCGGTAAGCAGGTATCCGGCATCCGGACCATACGTATTGAAATCACGCCGCGCAATGCGCATGAGAAAATCTGGCTCGCCACCATCAACTGGCACCGATGCAGGCTGCCCGGAGAACCATGTGTTCAGCACGAGCTGTACGCCTCTGCCCTCACGTACGGACAGCAACCGGGCCACTTCCGGTGCTGAAAGCGTCAGATGACGGTCGATGGCGATATGCCCGTAATACCTGTCCTGCTGCTCGGCCGCACGACGCACGGCCATCGCATCATCAAGGACGTCCAGCAGGGGGCGCGAATCATCATCGAGCATATCCGGCGTATGAATAAAGGCAAGCTTCTGCCCATAATCCGCATAGTCGCCGTTCGCCATGGCAAGCACAAATTGCGGAATCGATTTCAGCACATAGCTGGACCCATTGGAAGCCGAGCCGATCTTGAACTCCACGCTCCACACGCCGTCGATGAAACTCAATATCGGGACAAGCTGCACCTGCCCCAAGCCCACAGTCTCGCTGTCACCCTGATACCCGCCGCCTCGGGTGCCGGCACGAGAGCCGTATCCGCTTTTTGTACGCCGAGCATTTGCACCGTTTTTCCCTTGCGTGGCATCAAACCGACGCATAACCGCATTGCGACGACGAATTTTGGCTTGAGCGTCTTGCCTATCGGCGTGCTCCATATAGTCAATCAGCGTCCGAGACGGTCGTGCGGCCCCGGCACGGTAGCCTTCAAAACGCTGCGGATCATCGCAGAATATGAAGGCGAGCGCAATCATGTGCTTGCACATGCCATAGCCACGGCCGTAAGCCGGGCATGAGCACTTGCCACCGACGGCTTCTCCCGTATCGAGGTCGAATTGCACGCTGGTACGATACCTACTCGATGGGCTGGTGGTGCCACGTAGAATACCGTCAAGCTCGGCATACCCGGTTCGATGATTTTCGCTGTATACCGGATTGATAACCATGGTGGCCGCTTTGCGCGCAATGCTACGGGCACGAGCGAGCACGGCATTCGACGATGACGATTCCACATCGTTGCGTAACGCAAGGATAGGGACGGCATGGGCTTCGGCACGCTTCGCAGACCCGGCGAAATGGCCTTCGTCCTCATCGTCGAACCATACGGAACGTCCTTGCCTGAAACGATAGGGCATCACCGCATCGGCGGCGGACAAACTGTCCGTTCCACCAAACGTTACGTCTCTGCTGCCGGCCGCGCCTGAGCTACCAAGTATTCCACCCGTCTCACCAGAAATGCCGCCTACTCCGCCGCTTTTACCGGCATAGATGCCCCTGCCCCCATTAGTGTCATCAGTGTCATCTATGTCATACCGACCGTCGTCGTAATCGGCATCTTCGTCGTCTCCTCTTTTCCAAGGATTGCGACGACGCAACGCATGGCCCCAGGAAACGCCGGAATCATCATCCTCATAAGGCAGGAGGCCATCGTCATCCGCATTATCGGGAACATGGCCAAACACACCATACCCTTTGCTCATGGGCGAGCCTCCTTTCCAGCGAATGTATTTCAACCCAACGTTTCCATCCTAGACGAAGCGCGCGGTAGCCTTAATGTATGGATGCAGACAAGCCGGCGCAACGCAAATCCTATGCAGGGAACACCACCCTCGAAATCTTCGAGGTGCTGTGGCGTCACAGCTACTTTGGGCATGGCCTGACCGTGCGGCAAATACTCGATGAACTTGCCCGTAAACACCAGCTGGAAGATCCAAGCGAACTGCCGACCGAGAAGACCATACGAAATCAGCTCAAAAAGCTTACCGCCACGGAATTTCTCGGCAGACATATCGGGCATCTCGCCGAAAGTGATCTTGCCGGCATCGAATGCAAGAATCCACAACCCGGCTGGTATCTTGATGCATTCCTGTCCACCGCCGAAATGCGACTGCTACTAGACAGTCTTACCCTATCTCGCATCAGCCTCGACACCATGGACGACCTCATCGGTAAAATCCGCGAGCTCGCAGGCGCCGCCGGGCAGGCAGTAGGCTACCTGGACCATGTGGCCACCTACACGCATATCAACGGTGAGTTCCTATCCACTATCGACCAGCTGAATCAAGCCATCGAAGAAGGCCACGGCGTAACCTTCCAATACCGTGATTACGGACCGGATGGCACCTTGATACCGCATAAAAGCCGTACGGGTGCAGGCCGAATTACCTACACCGCCGACCCTTACCAGATGGTGTACAAGAACGGACGCTATTACCTCATCTGCCACCTGCATGGCGAAGACAACCTCCGCATTTTCGTGGTCAACCGAATCGCCAACGTCAGCGCCAAAGGCAGGAACGGCACAGTGCCACTGGAAAAACCAGCACCAGCTGATTTTGACGCAGTGAACTTCATGCGCCACCGTCCATACCCCGTAGCCGATACCCCGATTCGCATCCGCATGGCCGTACGAGACGAATCCATGCTCAACAACGTGTTCGAATGGTTCGACGACCCTCAAATCAAACATTCACCGGACGGCACACAGTTCGAAGTCATCGTCGATGCTCCCGAACGCGCTGTGTTCTGGTGGGCATTGCAGTATTCCTGGGATGGCCGCGTAGTGATTCTTGAGCCCGATTCGCTCAAGCGCAAACTCTATGATGCCGGGCGTCGCATGGCCACAGCCTATGCTCCCGAATGATGCAACATCACATCGCACACCTCCTTGTCGAGTTGTTCACCAGCGAATTTCACCGGAGAACCTATCATCCCATCGCCAATCACACTCGGTAATTTTTTACCGGGAAATACGATTTCAAGCCATTTCGCGGGCATCGTCCCTCACCTAGGCGCACATAAGGCTAAGGTGGGAATCATTAATCGCATCGCGCGTCCACAAGCGTGCACTAGCGCGTACAACAATAAGGAGCAACTATGAGCGAAGAGCGTACCGCATGGGGCTGGGGTCTGGCCAGCGTAGACGCCGCCGGCACCACCCTGGACGTCTGGTACCCCGAACTGAATCTCGGTGAGACACCGGCCGAGTCCGATCGCCCGAACCACAATTTCGGTACTTTGGCTCACGATGAGGCCGACGCCCGTGGCATTCGCCGCGTGCCGGTATTCGTCGTCAGCCAGTTGGACGAGCCGATCAGTAATGCCGCGGACGCTTACCTGAAGCTCCATTTGATGAGCATGCGCATGGCCAAGCCGAACACGCTGAACCTCGACGGCATCTTCGCCCAGCTCGCCAATGTGGTGTGGACCAACTACGGCCCCTTCGCCGTTGAAGACTTCACGCTGCGCAAGGCCGACGTCGAACGCGCCTCCACCGAAGCCGCTCTCGCTTTCGCCTCCCAGGCCGGACTGCCTGCCGCAGCTCCTGCCGCCACTGTCAACGTGTTCGGTGTGGATAAGTTCCCGCGCATGATCGATTACGTAGTGCCCACCGGCGTGCGTATCGGCGACGCCGACCGCGTGCGCCTCGGCGCTTACTTGTCTTCCGGCACCACCGTGATGCACGCCGGATTCGTGAACTTCAATGCCGGCACGCTCGGCGTCTCCATGGTCGAAGGCCGTGTTTCGCAAGGCGTGGTCGTGGGTGACGGTTCCGACATCGGCGGCGGCGCCTCCATCATGGGCACCTTGTCCGGTGGCGGCAAGCTGCGCAATTCCATCGGCGAGCACTCGCTGCTCGGTGCCAACGCCGGTATCGGCATCTCTCTGGGCGATAACTGCACCGTCGAAGCCGGTCTGTACATCACCGCCGGCACTAAGATCACCATCTGGGACAAGGCCAAGGCCGCCGCTGGCGAGCCGCTGGAAGTGGTCAAGGGTGCTGAGCTCTCCGGCAAAGACAACATTCTGTTTATCCGCAACTCGGTGAACGGCCGCATCGAAGCCCGCTACCGCAAGGTGGGAATTGAGCTCAACGCCAAGCTGCACAAGAACTGAAATTGAAATAATGGAGCGTTATCTTCGTTGCCCCTCGGTCGACGTACCTTCGTACGCCTTCCCTCGGTGCGCCTCGATACCGCACACATTATTTCAATTTCAGAACTAGCCCTGCTAGTTCTTATGCAGCCGTCGCAGCATAGCTGGTTTGCGCTGTACATATAGAAAGCGCCTCACTGGAATCTCCAGCGAAGCGCTTTCTCAAACCAACAATCACCGCTCGTCCATCGGCACGAAATCGCGCTCGACCGGACCGGTGTAGACCTGGCGTGGGCGGCCGATCTTGGTATTCGGGTCGGCCAACATCTCACGGTACTGCGCAATCCAACCGGGAATGCGGCCCAGCGCGAACAGCGTGGTGAACATGGCCGGATCGAAGCCGATCGCCCGATAAATCAAGCCCGTGTAGAAGTCGACGTTCGGATACAGGTTGCGCGATACGAAATATTCGTCATTCAGCGCAATATCTTCAAGCTCGGTGGCCACGGCGAACAGCGCGCGCTCGTCAGACGGCAGCTTCTGCGTATCTTCGCGCTCCATGATCTTTTCCAGATACTTCCTGGCAATCGCCGCGCGCGGATCATACGACTTGTATACACGGTGGCCAAGGCCGGAAATCTTCTGGCCATTCTCCTTGGCATCACGCACGAACTCGGCCACAGACTTGCCGGAATCACGAATCGCCTTCAATTGGCGCAGTACGGCCTCATTCGCACCACCATGCAACGGACCGGACAGCGCATTGACGCCAGCGGCCACCGCCGAATACAGGTTGGCGTGGGCGGAACCGGCGATACGCACCACCGAGGTCGAGCAGTTCTGCTCATGGTCGGCATGAATAATCAACAAACGACCCAAAGCATGCACATACAGCGGGTCGGATTCAAACGGCTCGTACGGCACAGCGAAGCACATGCGCAGGAAGTCGTCCACATAGCCGCGCGCGTAATCGGGGTACAGCATCGGCTCATCGCGACGACGGCGGAAGATGTACGACACAATCGTACGGGCCTTGGCCATGATGATCTTGGCGGCCTCATCAAGCTGGTCGTTGTCAGAAATATCGGTGGTGTCCGGGTAGAACGTGGCGAGCGCGTTGACCGCGGACGCCATCACACTCATCGGATGCGCGGTGCGCGGGAAGGAGCCCATGAACGTACGGAAGTCCTCCCCCACCATCGTGCGGTGGTTGATGTCGGAGATGAAACGGTCGTACTGGTCCTTGTTCGGCAGTTCGCCGTGACGCAGCAGCCAAGCGACTTCAAGGAAGTCGGACTGTTCGCACAGCTGCTCGATCGGATAGCCGCGATAGCGCAGAATCGAGTTCTTGCCGTCGATGTACGTGATTTTCGATTCGCATTGCGCGGTGGTGAGGAAACCGGGGTCGAGTGTGACCCAGCCATCATTGCGCAGCGTGGACACCACGATGCCGTCCGCGCCCGCCGTGGCTTCGACCACCGGCAGGGTGAAGTCCTTGGATTCCACACTCAGATTGGCTGTGGCCATACTCGTTCGCTCCTTACCAGTTCAAAAAGTACCGCCCACTATATGGCATGCGCGTTTCGATATGTGGGTTCCGTCTCAAAACGGGCATGAAAAAAACGGGCTGTGCGTAATCGCACAAGCCCGTTTTCATAAGGTTTTGGACTAGTCGCGGACGGTGAGGATCACCGGACCGTTTTCGGTGATGGCGATGGTGTGCTCGCTGTGTGCGCCACGGGAGCCGTCCTCGCTCTTCAGCGTCCAGCCGTCCTTCGGATCCTGGTAGATCTCGTCGGTGGTCTTGAGGAACCACGGTTCGATGGCGATGACCAGGCCCGGACGCAGCTTGTAGCCGTGATGCGCCTTGCCGTCGTTCGGCACGTGCGGATCGCCGTGCATGATATGGCCGACGCCGTGCCCGCCGAACTCCAGGTTGATCGGGTAGCCGTATTCGCGTGCCACGTCGCCGACGGCGCAGGAGACGTCGCCCAGACGATTGCCCGGCTGAGCGGCTTCGATGCCGGCCGCCAAAGCCTCTTCGGTGCACTTGATCAGGCGCAGGTCGTCGGGATGCTGCGTGCCGACGCAGAAGCTGATGGCGGAATCCGCGACCCATCCGTCGACGTTGATCGCCAGATCGAGGCTGACCAGATCGCCGTCCTTCAGGTTGTAGTCGTACGGAACGCCGTGCAGCACGGCGTCGTTCACGGACGTGCAGATGTAGTGCGCGAACGGACCGGTGCCGAAATCAGGCGCATAGTCGACGTAGCAGGACGAGGCGCCCTTGCGGTCCACGATGCGCTTGTGGACGAATTCGTCGATTTCCAACAGATTGGTGCCGACCTTGGTAAATTCCTTCAGGTCGCGCAGGATGCCGCCGACGAAGCGGCCTGCGGGCTTCATCGCTTCAATCTCTTTAGGGGTTTTCAGTTCGATCATGCCTTCAACCCTACTTCGCGGGCCATACACCGGCGAACGATGTTCTCCTTTCTGTATTCCACCTTGCGTTCCACCCGAATATTCGATTCGAATACACGATGTTGTCACCAAAGATGGATAGTGTGAAGCCATGAACAACACTTCGAATTCTTTGGTTTCGGGTATCGATCCGGCATCGTTCTCCGCCGTGACCGGCCCGTCTCAGGACTTGTTCCGCTTCGTCAACGGCCCGTGGGTCGACATGTACCGTCTTCCCGACGACCGTTCCCGGTATGGTTCCTTCGACAAGCTCGCCGAGGATGCGGAAAACCAGATCCGCGACATCCTTGAAGAGGATGATTGCCCAGCCGTCAAGTCGCGCGCTTTGTACCATAGTTTCCTTGACGTCGATGCCATCGACGCGGCCGGACTCGCCGCCATCGAAGACCAGTTGGCTTCCATCGACGAGGCCGAAGACAAGGCCGCACTCACCCGCGCGCTTGGCGCCATGAACCCGACCGGCGGTCCAGACCTGATCGGCATCGCCGTTTACGGAGATCCGGGAGCGCCGGAGACCAATGTCGTGCACATCGAACAGGACGGTTTGGATCTGCCGGACGAGGCCTACTACAGGGAAGACCATTACGCGCCAATCCGTGAGGCGTATGTCGAGATGGTCGCCAAGCAGCTGAAGAACGCGCATCTTGCGGCCGATGACGAGGATGCCCATGCGCAGGCCAAGCGTTTCCTTGACGTGGAGACGCGCATCGCGGCGAACCATTGGGACAACGTGTCCACGCGCGATTCGGTGAAGACCTATAACCCGACGGATTACGCCGACCTGTGCGCCATGCTCGCCGATGTTGACCTGGACGCTTGGATCGACGCCTGGCAGAACGCTTACGACGCGACCACCGCGGCTGCCGTGCAGCCGTTGGATTTCCGCGGCTGTTTCAGCCACACGATCGTGCATGAGCCAAGCTTCCTCACCGGACTCAACGCGTTCTGGAAGGAAGCGTCGCTGGATGATCTCAAGCTGTGGGCCCGCGTGCATGTGGTGATCGGCTCCACATTGGAGCTTCCCCACGAATTCGACGAAACGAATTTCGACTTCTACGGCAAGACGCTGTCCGGGCAGAAGGAGCAGCGTGTGCGTTGGAAGCGTGGCGTCTCGCTGGTCAACGGCATCTGCGGCGAGGATGTCGGCCGCGAATACGTGAAGCGTCACTTCCCCGAAACCTCCAAGCAGCGTATGGAGCAGCTGGTCGGCAATCTCATCGACGCCTACCGTGTGTCCATCTCCAATTCCACTTGGCTTGGCGACGAGACCAAGGCCAAGGCATTGGAGAAGCTGTCCAAGTTCGTGCCGAAGATCGGCTACACGAACCATTGGCGTGACTATTCCGCGCTGGATGTGCGCGAGGACGCCGGCTTCGCCCAGAACATGCGTGCCGCGAACCTGTATGAGACCGGCTACCAGCTGGCCAAGGTGGGCAAGGCCGTCGACAAGGACGAATGGCTGATGAATCCGCAGACGGTGAACGCCTACTATGAGCCGTCCATGAACGTGATCGTGTTCCCGGCCGCCATTTTGCAGCCGCCGTTCTTCAACCCGGATGCCGAGGATGCCGCGAACTACGGCGGCATCGGCGCGGTGATCGGCCATGAGATCGGCCACGGTTTCGACGACCAGGGCTCGCAATACGACGGCGACGGCAAACTCAACGACTGGTGGACCGAAGAGGACAAGGCCAATTTCAAGGCGCTCACCCAGAAGCTTATCGACCAGTACAACGAGTTCGTGCCGACGCAGCTCGCCGAAAAGTATTCGGATGACCCGTCGAAGGCCCCTCATGTGAACGGCGCGTTGACCATCGGCGAGAACATCGGCGATTTGAGCGGTGTGAACATCGCTCTCAAGGCCTATGCGTTCGCTCTCGATGAAGCGGCCGGCCGCGGCAAGGATGGTTCCACGGAAGCCATCGAAGCCGCGCTTGCCGATGCTCCTGAAATCGACGGCTTCACCGGCCTGCAGCGTTTCTTCCTGAGCTACGCTTCGATTTGGCGCACTAAGAATCGCGACGAGTTGGCGGAGCAGTATCTGCAGATCGACCCGCACTCCCCCGCCGAATGCCGTACGAACGGCATCGCCCGTAATGTGGACCTGTTCCACAAGGCGTTTGGCGTGCAGCCCGGCGACGGCATGTGGCTCGCACCGGAGCAACGCGTGCGCATCTGGTAACAGGCCATGCCAGCGATCGCATAAGCGTCAGGCAATCGTCAGAAGCCATCGCCGCCGAATTCCTCACGTAGGGGTTCGGCGGCGTTGCTATCCGTACCGGCCTGCGAGCCGCCTTGCTCGTCAACGCCGGAACTCTGCCCGTCCATCGCATTGACTGAAGTTTCGCCCCGCTGTTGGGCGGCTTGCACATATGGATCACGTCCTAAAGCCTGTCCAGGCTGCGCGTCTTGCTGGCCGGAATCGTTTTTCTTGGCGAGTTTGCGGAAGGTGGAGACACCGTAGCTCAAATCATGCCCCGCCGCATTCGCTTCCATGACGAGTTTCGACTGTTGCTTGCCGTTCTGGTCCACCCAGCTTTCCGCCGCCAGCACGCCGGTCACGATGACCGGTTCGCCTTTTTTGAACGATTGGCAGATGCTTTCGGAAAGGCCTCGATATGCCTTCACCGTGATCCATGTGGTGGGCAGGTCCTTCCACTGTTGCGTTCGGCCATCGAAATAATGTCTGGTGCTGGCCAGCCGGAATGAGCTGGCATGCGGCATGCCTTCCCGATTGAATTGCGTGGGCTGGCCGCCCACATATCCCGTGATGGTGAGGAGACCCTGCTGCTGCGCCATGTTCGGCCCTTTCTGTTTGACGAATGATGGACCGCGGAAAGCGCCGTTGACGGCACGGAAGCGACAGGCAGTGAGGTGGATTTATGGTGAGAGAGGGTAAACTGCATGCCCTTCCCGCATCTTCACGTTTCCGCGGTAAGACCACTATCGCCGAACGTTCCATCCGTCTGCAAGCCCAACCGGAGAATGTGGATAACTTGAGATCGTCGGGCGAGTCGTGGATTGTCGGTGGATAATTTCGACTTATCCACCGACATCCACAATCCTCATGTGCGTGAGATGCGCACGGTATTCCCCATGAAAAACAAAAACGGAAGACCACCTGCTTGATGGTCTTCCGTTGCCGTATGTCGTTCGTCGGATCAAACCGACGCGCTACGGATTGCCGTATGTCACTTGAGCAGTGCAGCGACGCGGTCCGCGATCGCCTGCGCGGCGTCCGCGACCGGCACCGCTTCGGCGTTCTCACCGTTGCGGTCGCGCACTTCGATGGTGCCGTTGTTGACGGTGTCGCGGCCGGCGACGGCGATGATCGGCACGCCGATGAGTTCGGCGTCCTTGAACTTGACGCCCGGAGACACCTTCTTGCGGTCGTCGAAGATGACTTCGATGCCCTTGGCCTCAAGCTCACCGATCAGCTGTTCTGCGGCTTCGAACGCGGCCGCATCCTTGCCGGTGGCCACGACGTGCACCTGTGCCGGCGCGATGACTGCCGGCCACGCCAGACCCTTCTCGTCGTGATGGGTTTCGGCGATGCAGGCCATCACACGGGAGACGCCGATGCCGTAGGAGCCCATCCACACCGGAACGGTCTTGCCGTTCTGGTCGAGCACCTTCAGGCCGAGCGCGTTGGAATACTTGAGGCCCAGCTGGAACACCTGGCCGATTTCCACGCCGCGCTCGAAGCTCAGCGGGCCGGAACCGTCCGGGCTCATGTCGCCATGACGTACCTGCACGGCTTCGACGGTGCCGTCGGCCTCGAAATCGCGGCCGTACACCAAATCGTAGTAATCCACGTCCTGCTCGTCGGCGCCGGTGAACCATGCGGAACCGCGTGCCACGTGCGCGTCGATCAGGTAGCGCAGCGCGTCACCGGTCTCGGACGCGTTCTCGGCCTTCTTTCCGTCGCGTGCCTGCGGGCCAAGCGCCATCGGTCCGATGTAGCCCTTGACGAGTTCCGGATGCTTCTTCAGATCCTCGTCGGTGGCTTCCTCGATCTCGGCCGGGGTGAACTGCGCCTCAAGACGCTTCATGTCGACGGTACGGTCGCCCGGAACGCCTACGACCACGAGCTCGCGCCACGGCTC
>ENA-OPAW01000937-OPAW01000937.1-human-gut-metagenome-genome-assembly--contig:-NODE-937-length-15580-cov-3.778229_pt1 | contig 15580 bp, 19 predicted proteins | sample MGYA00241060_ERZ501436 | MGnify/ENA primary metagenome ERZ501436 (study PRJEB25962, sample SAMEA2042619) | human gut metagenome | biome: human gut; feature: human-associated habitat; material: faeces... | reverse complement strand
GTCGGACGGGCTTTGTTGCGGGAAGTGACGTACATCATCCCTGCGTAGCCGTCATATTCTTTGTTGTCACCATCACGCAGGCAGAGCTTTTCTGTGGCGTACAGAGATTTGAGCAGGCCAGGAGCCTTGTCCTTCCATTTTTCAGTTGCGACGCGCTGGATCTCGTCACGGATTTTCTGAATCTGGGCTTGATCGCTCTTATCGATCAGGACGGTGGCAGAGTAGGCGGGTGCAGAACCGTTGGAAGAATCGGCGACGAAAATGTGCTCGAAAGACAGACGTCCGGAGATATTGATAGCAGTCATTGAAAACTCCTTAACTTAATTAACAGGTTGAAAATCGGTAGGTTGTGCGGCAGGTGTCCAGGCGGGACGCTTGTCGCTTTCAGGTGCGACCACAGGCGCGGGGTCGCTTCGCGTGATGATTTGCTCGAGCTTCGGCCACTGGCGCTGTCCGATGCGGCCCGCTTTGTAGAGCTTCTCGGCAGCCGTCGGCGTGATGACCTTGTAGCTATAGCGCTCGTTTTCCTTGAGCTTGAAGGTTTTCAGCAGTTCTTCGGCTTCTGCTGCGCTCGTCCACTGGCGATTGCCCGGGCGGCCGAGCACCAGCTTGAAGCCGTCGATATGGACGCCTTCGAGCATTTGCTTATGGGCTTCTTCCCGGACAGCGGCAATCCAGGGCTCCAGGAGATCGGCGAGCGCGAGATTCTGGCCGAGCCTCTCCGGGCTTAATGCTTCTTCCGGAATGATCGGGATTGCGTCGCCCGCTTCGGTAATGGGCTTGAAGTCCACTGCTTCGGCGGCCTTTTGGCGAAGCGCCGGGCAGGCGGATTTAGCCTTGCAGAAGCGGCAGGCATCAGCGCTCGGGATCAGGGCTTCGGGCGGGAGCGGGTCGGCATTCAGGTAAGAGAGCGCCTTAGCGGCACAGGCCCGGGCGTTGTTGACGAAGGTCTCGAGCTCCGCGGGCGTGAGCTTCCAGGACGCGATATTGTCAATCCGGGGCTGGAAAATATGAAGCTCGATTTCCCTTATCTCGTCGAACAAAGAGAAGTATTGGAAGGCGCCCCAGGCGTAGATTGACAGCTGCAGATTGCCTTCTGCCTCAACTCTTACGCCGCGGCCGAATTTCAGATCGATGATTTTGAGCGTATTGCCGACAAGGGCGGCGCAGTCGATTGTCCCTTTTGCGTTGGCTTCGCCCGTAACCTCTGAGATCTCGACCGGAAATTCGATCTGGCGAATACCGCCCGCGGTTTCGCGCTCGACATAGCTCACATAGTCATTCACAAAAGTGAGGTTTTCGCTCGGAATCGCTTCGTCAGGTTTGGGCTGATTCGGATCGAGGATATGCGCGGCATAGGCATGCGCCAGCGTGCCCTCTTTGGCGTATTCACTCGATTCGTCCGGGAAAAGTCTGCAAAGGGAAACGGATCCCGGGCATTGCATCCAGCGGTAGGCGGATGACGGGGAAAGAAGTGCATGGGTCATGATTAAACTCCTGCGAGAGCTTTATCAACGGAGGCGGCGAAGGCCACCAGTTTGTCGTCCGGCACATCGGATAGTTTCTTCGCGCCGAAAGACGACAGGATCTGAATGCCGACATCTCTGCTTTGGGTAAACAACCCCATTACCTTCTGCATGAGCTCCTTACGAAGGGCTTCGTAATCCACGGGCTCCGAGGGTGCGGGCTGAGCGACAGCCTGGGGCGCGGGAGCCGGAGCAGGTGCTGCAAAAGGTGGGTTTTCAGGGACGGGCGCCGGTTTCGGCGGGACATGGATGCCGTTGTCCGGGATAGCCTGCGGTGTGACAGGTGCCGGGGCCGTGGGCGGCGCCATGTGCATGGCCTGGCGAATGAGTTCGGCGAGGTTGTTGATGGCCTGAGTGTTTTCGGCGATGACTTTTTCAAGTGACATGATTGTCTCCTTTAGACAGTAGGGGGTTCGGGGAATTTGTCCCCGGCTTCGAGATGGATAAGAGAGCTGCTAATACCGTTCAGAACGGCTTTGATTGCTTCGAGTGATCCTCGAGGAATGACGACAAGATCTTTTTCAGTCGGATCTTTCAGGGCTTCTTTGCAAATAACTTCGCCGTTTCGGAGAACGCCAAGCTCAGATAATTCCAGTCCGTCGACAGCTGAGCTAACTTTTTCCGCGATATCTTCGAGATCACCGTCAAGTTCGTTGAGGGCTTCTTGAAAGTTGACGGCGAAATCCTCAAGGTTTGCGTCAAGCCTTTCTTCCCGAGAGAGGAGTTCTTCCTCTTGTTCCTCGCAGGCATCGACAATCGGCTGCGTCGCGTCCGGGCGTTCGACAAGCGTGCGGATGATCGGCGGCATGTTTGAGAGGCCTTCGGAACGAATCCAGGCGATAAGCTCGTCATCGGTCATCGTGTTCAGGTTGTACGACGCCAGGTTAAAGACTGAGTTCATAAAAGACCTCCCAAAAGTTCCGGAAGAGTGAAAACCAGGTAGACGAAGCCCCAGAAGCAGAAGAAAGCGATCAGGGCGGCGGCAAAGATTTCGAGGTCGTTAAATTCGCGTCGCATGAGGGACCCTCCGGAAAGAAAAATTCATAACGGGCCAGGGCTCGATTACGTACTGGATAACCGGTTGCTCGGGGTCTTTTGTAGGGTTGCCCAAAATGAAGCCGCATACTTTTTCGATTGCTTCGGAGGAAGGAAGCGCGCGGCGCATAATTGCATTGGCGTCTATGAGGGTGACGTCAAGAAGCTTGGCGAGTTCTTCGGAGGTGATTTGGGTGTAGCCCTTACCTAAAAGGGTCATTTCGACAGCAAGACTAAGTCTTGGGCCTGCGTCTTTTGGAATTTTGCATTTGGCAGTTGGCATTTCGTATTCCTAACAGCAATTAATTTATGTATGAATAATACATAAAAGAATACTTAAATGCAACACACATGTATCTTAAATTAGTTTATGTATATCAACGGGCAAAATAAAAGCGCCCATTTAAGGGCGCTTCTGGCGAAAGTGAACCTAGCAAATCAAACCGGAACGTATTTTCCAACTACTACGCCGACTATCTTAATGAAAGGCGTCAGCTTAATGAATTTTGGGCCCGGCCATTCAGGATTGAGAGCCTTAAGATACGCTTCCCTTCCTTCTATAACTAGCTTTTTCATTGTCGCTTCAGCCTCGGAAAAAGTTTCGTCTTGAGCAATTACTATTTTTCCGGGCTCGGCTGGTAAATCCGGATCTACAAAAACTATATCGCCTTCTTGAAATTTTGGCTCCATTGATTCGCCCCGAACCTCGAGGGCGTATCCGTTTTCACTAATATCCACGGGGCATACATACCACTCGTCGACATGATTAGGCGCTATTAATGTCGGTTCTCCGGCCTGCACCCAGTTAAGTAAGGGTACCTTTCTCAGAGAACGCACTGGCTCGGCCTCTTTCATTTCGAGGCCGTCCCCTAACAGCTTGCCTACTGGAATTTCGAGACCTTTCGCGAGGGCGGTAAGCGTTGACAATGTGGGATTATCTTGCTCGCCCTTCAAGATTCGGGACACGGTAGGCTGCGGCAAACCGGTTAGTTTGACTAAATCCGCGGGCTTCAAATTTCTCTCCGCCAGGATTTCATGTAGGTTCGATTTCAACTTGCTCATGGCTCAATTATACGCTTACGAATAAAGATATTATCCTACGTTGCAATAAATACATATAACAATTAAACTAATCCGTATATGTATTTATTTAGGATTATTTATGCCTCTTTATCAGGACCCAAAAAATGCAATCCGGAGATTGCAGGAGCGGGGCTTTAGTCAGGCGCAAATTGCCGCGCTCGCGCACACGACGCAGGCAACAATTTGCCGAATTCTTTCCGGACAAAAAGGTGTCGATTACAGAATTGTGGACGCCCTGCGACAAGCGGCGAATAAGACCCGCAAAGTAAAAACGGAGCAAGTTAATGCCTAATTATTTCAAAGACAAGGCCGCGGCATTAGCGGCCAACGGCTATCTGCCAATACCGATTAAACCCGGGACTAAAAAATGCCAGGAGCCTAAATGGCCAAATTTCCGATTCACGCCGAAGGACGCCGAGGCATTCGCCAATTACGGCATCGGCATTCTTTGCGGCCAGGGCGAATATCCGCTCATGGCTATCGACTGCGACACGACCGATCCGGTGCTTCTGGATCGGCTGCGCAACGCACTGGGCGACACGATCACTCGAGTAGGCCGCGCGCCGAGAATCCTTTACCTATTTGCGGCCGAGAAGGCCGGAATAGAAAAGATGAGCTCGGCCAAATTCGTCGATGAGAAGGGCGAGAAGCATCAGGTCGAAATCCTCGGCGCCGGTCAGCAGTTCGTGGCTTACGGTATCCATCCGGAAACAGGTAAGCCGTACCAATGGACCGACGCTTACGGCGGCCCGATCACGATTCCAGCCGCGGGCTTGCCTTCGTTTACGGTTGAACGCGCCAAAGAGATCATCCGGGTAGCGGAGGAATACTGCCGCGCTAAGGGCTGGAAAGTTGAGGCGCCGGGGAAAGAAGCGGGCGCGGCTGCGCCCATGAGTGAGTTCGACATGGTTGTAGCCGAAAACCAAAAGCCTGATGTCAACCTGGAAGAAGCAAAGAAGTACCTGGATATGCTCCCGGCAAGCGATGTCGATGACCGCGCCCGCTGGGTTGAGACAGGTATGGCCCTGCATTTTCACTTCGACGGCTCAGTCGAGGCCTATCAGCTGTGGGACGCCTGGAGCGCGAAGTCGGCAAAGTACAAAGGCCCGGAAGAAACAGAGTATCTCTGGGGCGGATTCGGAAAGAAACGTCAGCGTCCGGTGACGATGGCCACAATCATCGCGCGCGCAAACAAGGCTAATGAAAAAGCCCTGCGCGAAGCGAAACGCGCAGAGCTCGAGATTGAACTGTCAAAGGTGCGGGCCTGTACCGACAGATACGAAGTACAAAATGTACTTAAGAAAACTTCCCTTACCGATTCTATGGATAAAGAGGAGTTTGTCAAGGCGGCACAGGCCAAGGTGCTCGAATTAACCGGTCTTAAGCCGAGTTTGGCAAGTATCCGGGGCTACCTTCCGAAACCTCGCAGGCGCGTAAAGTATGAACTTACTGAGGACGGCAACGCTCAGCGCTTTGTCGATCGGTACGCCGATTCTCTGCGTTACGTTGTGGAGACAGGCGAATGGCTTATGTGGACCGGATACTATTGGGCGCAGACATCTGACGTGGAGGCGACCGAGCTCGCCCGGCAAACAGTGCTCTCCATTGTGGACGATGCCCGGGAATGCGAGAACGAGGAAGAACGCGCTGCGCTTTTCACCTTCTGCGGAGCCTCGCAGAAGGCCGCAATGTACAGGCACATGATCGAGATCGCGCGCGGTGATGATCGCATCCGCATTCATGCCTCCGAGCTGGACGCCCAAACTCGATATGTCGCTGTCCAGAACGGCGAGATCGACCTAAAGACACTGCAATTTATTTCCGCCGAACAAACGCACTATCTCACGCAGGTCATGGGCGTGGCATACGACCCGCAGGCGGATTGCCCGCTATGGAAAAAGACCGTGCTCGAGGTGTGCAGCGGGGACGAGCAAAAGGCTGAGTTCTATCAGCTCATCGCCAGTTACCCGATTCTCGGGGAGCCTATCGAGCAAAAATTCTTCACACTGCAGGGCGGCGGCGCAAACGGCAAATCGACGCTCACAAATACGATCCTGCACGTTTACGGGCAGTTTGGCCTCATTACGCCGTCCGAAACTCTGCTCGGTCAGTCGACAAACTCGAATGCCGGACAAACACGTGAGGACCTTCTGAGGCTAAAAGGCAAGCGCTTGGTGACAGTTATGGAGCCGGACGACGATAAGCCGCTGAAAGAGGGCACCATTAAGGCGCTTACAGGCGGTGAACAAATTGCGGCCCGAGGGCTCTACGCGAAAAAGACCGTGAGCTTCAAGCCTCAGTTCACACTGCACTTCTGTACGAATCACGATCTTTTGATCCGGGGAACGGACCACGGCATTCTGCGACGTACCGTCATTATGACTTTTGATCGCGTTTTCAAGGAGAACGAGCAGGATAAGACGCTTTGCGAAAAGCTCAAGGCCGAAGGCTCCGGGATTCTCAACTGGATACTGGAAGGCGTCAAAAAGTACCGTCAGACCGGCTTAGCCATTCCTTCATGTGTAGCTGAGGCAACTGAGCGCTACAAGGAGGGCCAGGACTTGACTAAGGAGTGGCTTGAGGAATGTTTCGAGTTCGGCCCCGGGTACGCTGTTTCCAGTATTGCTGCTTTTCAATCTTGGGAGGCTTACGCCGAGCCGCGAGGACTAAGAGGCTACATCAAGAATACGAGATCTCTCAGCAAAAAACTGAGCGGTAAAGGCTTTAAGTCTTTTCAGCACCAGCACGGAATTAAAGGTCGCGGCTTTGAGGGCCTGCGATTGAAAGATTTTTCCAATTTAGACGAATCGGAATGATGTTTCGTAATTTTTGTACCGTTTGTACCGTTTTAGACCCTTTTTCAAGAAAGTCTCTCATGCGTACGCATTTAAAAAGTTTATTAAAAACTAATTAAAAACGGTACAAACGGTACAACTTAAGGGTTTTTACCTATTAAATAACGGAGAAAAAGATGTCCATAGAAACAAGCCTAATGATCATCTCAATCACTCAGCTATTCCTTGCTATCGCGATTGTCTTTGTCAGCCTGACCCAGCGGGACATCCGGATGTTTATTCGAAGACTGTCCGCGGGGGTCCAGGATCTAGTTGGCTTACAGATAAAGAACAACTCTCGAGGAAGCGGAGACATTATCGGGTCGAGCACTACGTCGATAGGAAGTTCTTTGACAAAGGATTCCTCGGGCGGAAAATGAACCAAATGAAGGCCGAATTTATGCACCCCGTTGGTCGGCTGCCCCAGCAGCATTCCGTCCACAGAAACACTTTTTATCCTGAACTGGACGCTGCCGACAGCGATTTGGACATAGAGAACGATGCCGTCCCTAAGCATGAGGCACCTCGTATCAGCGATATAAGGGCGCCCGTCTAGGAATTGTACGGTGCCAAAATACGCGGCAATAACGGCCGCGACGGCGCTAATGAGACCAAAAAAGATTTCCATTGCCTCTCCCCGGATATAGGAATTAATTATCAAGCAAAAATCAACAGGAGAATTCTTTGATCGATACTCACTTCTATGAACGCCTGGCTAACTGGCGACGGGTCTATGGCGACAAACCTGTCAGATGGCGCTCGCCTACAGACACCTTCTGCCGCTATGCCAAGTGTTATTTCGAGCGCGCTCCGGAAACCGAAGAAGAAAAGTTCTGGAGGGAAGTGACCGAGCTCAAAGGGCGAGATCCTCTTTTACCGGCGCCGGACTATTCAGACGCTGAGCTTCTGCAGCGCGCCTGGATGAGTTTGCCCGAAAGGGTTGACGGTACAAAGGTAAAGCGCCACATACGGGTATTCGTTTTTGGCACGCGCAGAGAGTACGAGCGGCTGCTGCGTCAGTCTAAGGTCTCCTACAGACAGGAGCCGGAATGGCGCCGGTCTTTCCTTCAGGCGTTCTATGACGCTATCGAGCGTGCCCAGAACGGTGAAAGAGAGGGTTAGTACCCATATTAATTTGCGGTTTAAGGTGGTAAAGTCGGAATAACAATTTAATCTACGACTTCGCGTTGTGCCTGATCGCTCTCTAGCGGTCTTTCGCGTGCCCGGAAGAAACGTAGTACGCTTGAGCTGTTTCAGTTGTTGTTGAAAGGATGTACGATTGAAGCAGCTCTTTTGCTTTTCATAGACTTAGGAGGTCAGCTTGAAACTCGGAGTTCCCTTCTTTTTCTGTTTTCTGTACGTTTTCTCGCTGATTCTCGATTCCGACGGCAGGCGTTCCCAGATCGTTATCGATGCGATTGGGTACGGCTTCCTGCTTTTCTGTCTCCTGAGCCTGCTTTATTTTCTTGCCGAGGCGGTTCTGACACTTATCGATAAGGTTAGGAGGTGGGTATGAATCAGAGCCTAAGAATGTTTTTCCTCGCCATTTTCTTCGGTGTCTTTGCCGGGGCTCCTGACTATTTTGAGCCGCTTGTTCGGGCCCTCGGGTATACAAGTTTCAGTAGTTGTTAGAAGAATGTACTATTGGGACTAAGTACATGGGGTTTGAGCCGCTCGGTCATTCGTGATCGGGCGGTTTCTTTTTATGGGTTTGCTTTATGAATATCAAAATCCTCGGCCGCGTCCCCGTCCGTTTTAAGGACGGAGTTAAGTGGATCACAGTGAAACCGAACGGCCCCGAAAACAAAGGTACGCCGGTCAAACTGGACGATCGAACCGGAGAGGTTCTCGCGGGCATGGGCGGAAAGTTTAACGGTCGCCATATCTCTGCGGCACCCAGAGGCGGCAGACAGGAGCAGCCGGGAGCTCAGGCCGTGATTGAATGGTCTAAAGCGCCCAAGGCTCCCCAGAAGCCTCAGTATACTGGCTCCGACAAATATACGAAAACGGCTAATCTGGTTAAGTCAACGCAGAAGGAATTTACTCCGGACAGCGTAGGTAAGGCGATCAAAGACCTTAATTATCCCTACACGATTGACCTAGATAACAAGGACCAAATTCTCAAAGAGCTCGATAAAGAATATGACCACCTGAGATCCATGGGCTATCCGTATGGTCCGGACGAAGCGGAGAAGGTATATGAGCGCGCGATGAGTTTTCAGGCCGCTCGAAAACGTGCCGATGATATTTTTGAAAGGGACTACGGAGACCTTACGAAAGGTGAGGACGGCCTGGAGCCGGACGAAGTAGAGGACCTTAAAAATCTTTATGCCGAGAGACTTCGCCTTTCTGCTCTGAGGCAGGTTGCCGAGGCCTCTGTCTGGTATACGGACCGGGCAGACTTTAGAAATTCGGATTTTTATAAAGCCCTGGATAAAGCCTCCTCGAAGCTCGGAGACAAGGTTGAAGCCCTGGCTGCTCTGCCGTCCAGAAGGCCCGCGAATCGGCAAAAACGTCAACTGCAGCAGAAAAAAAAATTTGAGGCAGAAAGATTAAAGCGTGAGCAAAAGCGGGCTATGAACGCTTTTCAGGCGCAATTTTCAAAAGAACTCGCGAAAAACGTTAAGCCGCAAATCCAAAAGCTAAATTCTGACCTGGCATCTGCATCTACATCCGCGGACGTTGTGGCGGCATTGGATTCCAGCGGCCTAATGAATGCGCCTACTGAAAACTTTAACCTTATGAGTATGGAAACTGCGCGAGGCGTTGGGCAGGCATACTCTGATATTTGTTCTAAGTTTCCTTTCCTCGCAGGCAATCTAGGGAAGGCTAGACTTGCTCCCCTGGGGAGCCGTACTTACGGAGAGTGCGTAATGTCCTCTGGCTCTATTGACCTTAGTTCCGGCCTGTTTAGAAGGGGAAAAGAGGCCGATTTTGCTACCGCGTTTAGCAATGATATGTCCACTCAATACCATCCCAAGGGCGCTATGTCGAAAGGAGCGGCCTACGCAGTAGTTTCCCATGAGTTGGGTCATGCACTCGAAGGGCGCATAGAAAATTTAATGAAAGCGTCCGGGGTCGACACGACGGAAAAGAGAAAGAAAAGGTACTTTATTTCCGGACGCATAAGAGACAAGGCTTTATCTAATCTGTCTTTGCAAAACGATCCGGCAATTATTAAGGGCGCATTGTCCGGCTATGCAAACCAGGATAGTGCGGAGTTTTTCGCTGAGGCCGTCTCTGAGTTGTTAACCAGCCCCTCGCCTAGACCATTGGCGGCAGAGGTTGGTAAAATATTGGAACGGATCTTGAAAAATGATTTTTCAGACCTCAATATTATTTGAGAGGGAATATGGCCGAAAAACTTACACCTGAAACAGAAGAGTGCTACAAAAGGGTTCCTGCCTCCTTTCCCGAAGATTGGTTCGATTGGAGTGGACCAGGCGACCAAGGGCTTAAACTGAAGAAGGAAGCTCCTGCTCGTGCGCACAGAGAATTGAAAGAATACGATGACTATTGCGAAGCGAAGAGAAAGCAAGGCATCATCGTCAACTAATTGTCAATAACAAACCATAACCGCCCGCGTGGCGGTTTTTTATTACCAAAAACAAACCCCGTCTAGTTAGGAGCTAGGCGGGGTTTTTCAATAGTCGATCGACTTAAGGAAGTATCGACCATGAAAGTAATTTTAACAAAACACCTTTGTAGGTTGGTCTTAAAAATGTCACTGAGGGAAACAAAATTATGCCTCGCGGCAGAAATTGCCAGGTGGCTTTTAGTCGTAATCCTCTTCTGCTGCGCATGGATTTCAGTTGTCTATGCGTATAGGTTTACCGTCGGGTCCTAGGAGGCTGGCATGGATGATTGCGAAGCTCCGAAGCGAAAACGGGGCAATCAAACTAAGTACACGCCTGCCAAGGCCAAAGAGATCTTGAGGCGGCTTGCCAGTGGCGAGACCCTGACTTCTATTTGCCGGGATATGCAAATCCCGCCTTCTACTGTTTATCAGTGGACCGTCGACCGGAATGACTTTGCCGTAGACTTCGCGCGCGCGAGAGATTTCGGCGATCAGGTCCTGGAGGATGAGGCTGTCGATATCTCCGACACGATGGAAGAAGCATCTGAGACGATTGATTCGTTCAGCGAGAAACATGGAGCGTCGAGCACAGTCAAGAAAGGCGACGCCGTGGCACATCGCAGGCTCCGGGCAGAAGTCCGGCTGAAAGTTGTCGCAAGACGAAAGGGTGCAAAGATTCAACTGGATACGAACAACGCCGGAGGCGAGGGTCTGGCCAGCGTCTACGAGAAAATCAGAGAAGTCGCTAAAGGTAAAAAATGAACGATCCTTTTTCCGAGCTGTGGAGCCCGCACAGATTTAAAGTTTTCTATGGCGGCCGTGGCTCCGGAAAGTCATGGGCAATCGCGGAGGCCCTGATCGTCATGTCGAATCTTTCCCGGCTGCGCGTACTTTGCTCCCGAGAGTTTCAAAATTCGATTGCCGATTCGTCATATCAGCTGCTTAAAGATACGGCAGAGCGCCTAGGGCTGAGCCATCGCTTCGAGTTCCTGGAGACCGAGATCCGACACATAAACGGCTCTCGTTTTTTCTTTAAGGGCCTGCAGCAGAGACAGGCGCAGTCGGTAAAGTCGATTGAAGGTGTCGATATATGCTGGATTGAGGAGGGCCAGTCAGTCTCGCAGGTCTCATGGGAGACACTGATACCGACCATCCGAAAAGCGGGCTCCGAGATATGGGTTTCGTTTAACCCGCTCCTGGCCGACGATCCGACAACCAAATTATTCCTGACCGATGCGCCGCCTCCCGGTGCCTATGTCCGGAAAGTCAATTTTGATGAGAACCCGCATTTTCCGGAAGCGTTGCGCCGGCAGATGGAATGGGATCGCAAAAACGACTACGAGAACTATTTGCATGTGTGGGAAGGATTTCCCCGGACAATCAGCGACGCGCAGATTTTCCGCGGCAGGTTCACGGTCGAGAGTTTTCCGGACGATCTTTGGCAGAAGGCCGACAGGCTATTTTTTGGAGCTGACTTTGGCTTTGCGAACGACCCGAGCACGCTGGTGCGATCGTTCATGTACGACAATCGGCTGTATGTCGAATATGAGGCTTTCGGCCACGGCGTTGAGCTAGACGAGCTCCCGGCGCTCTACGATTCAGTCCCGCTCTCCAGGAGCTGGCCGATCAAGGCCGACTGCTCGCGTCCGGAAACAATCAGCTATTTGGCCAAGCGAAAGGGCTTCAATATCTCGGCCGCAGAGAAGTGGCAGGGCTCGATTGAGGACGGCATCGCCTATCTGAAATCGTTTGACAAGATCGTCATCCATCCGCGCTGTCGGCATACAGCAGAGGAATTCAAGCTCTATAGCTACAAGGTCGACCCGAAAACGAACGAGGTCCTCCCGATCATCGTCGACAAATACAATCACGGCATCGACGCCATTCGGTACAGTCTCGACGGCTATATCACACAGGCGGGGCTCGATGAGTTCATTCGCCTGGGCAGAGGTTAAGCATGAAGGTAAACAAGAAACTTTCCCGGACAAAGCGCGGCGGCAGCAAGCAGTTTGCTGACGGGTTCCAGAACCCGCTCCTGCGCATGGGCCTGGGGACGAGCACAACGATCAACGCGAATCGCTACATTCCTGAGTTCAAGTCTTTCCAGCGCAATGAGCTGGAATGGGCTTATCAGGGCTCATGGATGTGCGGGCTCGCGGTTGACGTGGTGGCCGATGACATGACGCGCGAGGGCGTTGAGCTCCAGTGTGACGATCCGGGGGTCGCTTCCTCAATCGATATTGCACTCGACGAATTCCGAGTTTGGGATAGCCTGTGCGACGCTTTGAAATGGGCGCGGCTCTATGGCGGTTCGCTGGCCGTCCTGCTCATTGACGGCGACGACATGGGCACACCTCTCGGGCCGATCAAACAGGGCGCCTTCAAGGGCCTGCTCGTTCTCGACTGCTGGCAGGTCAACCCGTCGACGGAAGTCGTCCAGGAGCTGGGCCCGAATTTCGGTAAGCCGCTTTATTACCAGGTCTTCGCAGAGCAGAGCGATATCGATATTCCCGGAGGAAAAATTCATTATTCGCGCTGTATACGGTTTGAAGGGCGCCGGCTGCCGTACTACCTTCGACAGGCTTATCGCGGCTGGGGCGCGAGCGTACTTGAGCCGCTATTCAACCGTATCGAAATGTTTGATATGGCAACGGAAGGTGCGGCTCAGCTCGTCAATAAGTGCTACCTGAGGTATTACAAGGTCAAGGGCCTGCGCTCCATTCTGACAAACGACGTCGCCAAAAAGGGATTCATGACGCAGATGGAGCATACCCGGCTATTCCAGTCCATTGAGGGCATGACGCTCGGCGACATTGAGGACGATTTCCAGACGATGACCTATACCTTCACGGGCCTCCCGGAAGTTCTCCTGCAATTTGCGCAGCAGATTTCCGGCGCCACGGGCATCCCGCTTGTTCGTCTTTTCGGTCAGTCTCCGGTTGGCTTCAATTCGACAGGTGAGAGCGACATTCGGCTCTACTACGACAATACGAAACAGCAGCAGGAAAAGATGCTGCGCCCGGGCCTAAAGAAAATTTTGAACGTCATTTACATGAGCGTGACCGGACAGGCTCCGGACAAAGATTTCAATTTCGATTTCCGCCCGTTGTGGCAGATGACCAACGAGCAGAAAGGTGCCTTTGCTACGGCCATGGTCGGCGCGATTGTGCAGGCGTTACAGAGCGAATCAATCTCACTGCCGAACGCAATGAAGGAGCTCAAAAAGCTCAGCCCGACCATTGGCCTTTTCTCCTCTATTACCGAGGAGGACATCGACGAGGCAGAGAAACAGGAAAACGAGCTTATGCCGCCAGGAGGATTAAATGCAGCAGCAGAACAAGTTCCGGGAGCAGGCCAAAACGGCGGCTTTGGACCGCTGGTATCGCAAGCGCCTCAAGGCAGTGGCCAAACAGATCGCACAGATAGCGCTGGAATGGGAGGGAAGCGACCCGAGCCAGCTCCAGCTCAGTCTGTTTGATTATTCGGTGCGGCTCGACGAGTGGGCTCGCTCCGTGGCAGACATCATGCTGCGCCGCGCGGCCTCGGCCGACTATGACACGTGGCTCAGGATTGGCCAAAAGATCAGCCGGGAAACTCGCCGCAAATTGAAGGACGCAGCCGCCGGGCCGATTTTCAATCGCCTGCGCGAGGAGCAGGTCGCACTGATCCGCTCTTTGCCCATGGAGGCCGCCAAGAAGGCTCAGGAATGGGTCGCTAGCGGGCTATCGGACGGCCAGCGCTATGCCGATATCGCCCAGCGCATCAAAAACGAGCTAGGCGGCGTTACGGAATCCCGAGCGATTTGCATTGCCCGGACGGAGACTGCCCGAGCGAGATCCAACTTCACGCAGGCCAGGGCCCAGGCCGTCGGTTCTACACATTACGTGTGGCACACGGTCGGCGATAACGCAGTGCGTCCGAGACATCGCGAGCTGGATAAGACCGTTCATGCCTGGAGCGATCCTCCGATCTGCGATGTGGGTGCAGGCGGCACGCCTATTCGCAGCCACCCCGGATGCGTTTTTAACTGCCGCTGCTGGCCTGAACCGCTTTTCTACGAGAAGGACAAATGAGAAGGAAATTTCGAGACGGTCGCTTCTTGACCACGGAAAAAATCAGCCCTCTGAAGGAAAAAACTCCAGAGGGCTATTTGTTATGCCGGGACGTTCCGATTAGCCGCGTCGGATCGTTTGAATATTCAGCGGCTGAGGTCGGCTTGCCAAATATCGGCCACGCAGTGCAGGTATGGCGGCCGGAAGAACAAATTTTTAATCCCGAAACGATTGCCTCGTTTGAGGCCAAGCCGGTAGTCATCGGTCACGCGAGATTCGCAGATCCGGACAACTGGCGGGAGATTGCAGTCGGTACGACCCAGAACGTTCGGCGGGGAGAAGGTGACAAATCGGACTTTCTTCTCGCCGATTTGCTTTTGACGGATCGAAAGGCGATCGAGGCAGTCGAGAGCGGGGATTTGAAGGAAGTCTCATGCGGGTATGACGCGGATACGCAGGAAACGCCCCAGGGGATTGAGCAAATTGGCATCGTGGGCAACCACGTTGCTCTAGTGGTATCAGCCCGATGCTCGGGCTGCAAAATTGGAGACGGAAGCATGACAACTAGCTTAAAGACCCGCCTGCGGAAATTGTTCCGCGACGGAAACGAGGACGCATTTAACGAGGAAGTGGACAAGCTCCAGGTTCAGGACGACGACGCACCTGACGCGGCGCCCGCTCCTGCTCCGACACCGACACTTGAGGAGCGCCTGGCCAAACTCGAGGCCGCCGTGGCAGCACTTGCTAAGGGCCCGGCTCAGAAGCCCGTGGGCGACGCAGATACACCGCCTGTGCCGGATGATGACGATGAGTTGATCGATGATCCGGACGCTCAGGCCATCATCGGCGACGCTGAGGCCCTTTGCCCGGGAATGAAAAAGCCTGTGGGCGACGCCAAGGGCGGCAAATTCACACGTAATCAGATCGAGCGCGTTATGCGCACGGCGCTGAAAGGCGCCGGCGTCAAGCAGTTCGGTGATTCCTCCGAGCTCGACGGCAAGGCGCTGGATATCGCCTTCAAGGCGGCAGTCGCTATGTCCAAGTCCGGAAAGAATCCGAGGGCCAGCGGTACACGCTACGGCGACAGCGCTGAGGATTCAGTCAACTCGATCGCATACGTCCAGAAAAAACTTAATGATTTTTGGGGAGCTAAATAATGTCTCAGTTCATTGGCACATCTATGCCTCGCGGTTCTGCCGGCGATATCACTCGCGGCATGTTTGACTACACAACAGAAGTCAAACAGAACGACACAACAACTCCGGTCGCCGATGACGGTGTTCTGGTTTCTCTGACCGCAACCGGTAAGGCCACTCCGGCCACTGATGCCTCCAAGGTCTACGGCATCGCAGTTCGCGACTATCGCCAGGTGGGCCCTGATGGAAAGGCCTGGCCGAAAGACGCCTTTGTCTGCATCTTGCGTCGCGGCTACGTTGCCGTGCGTGCGGCAGGTACTCCGGCGCCGGGAGGAGC
>ENA-OPAW01000936-OPAW01000936.1-human-gut-metagenome-genome-assembly--contig:-NODE-936-length-15588-cov-6.194747_pt1 | contig 15588 bp, 9 predicted proteins | sample MGYA00241060_ERZ501436 | MGnify/ENA primary metagenome ERZ501436 (study PRJEB25962, sample SAMEA2042619) | human gut metagenome | biome: human gut; feature: human-associated habitat; material: faeces... | reverse complement strand
GGTTTTCAATCCCAAAACCACCGAATGGCAAGCGTCATACGACGGACGAAACAAAGAGCCGATCACCCTACCTGTCAAATTCCCGCTCTTGCTCGCTCAGGGAGTAGAAGGTATTGCTGTGGGCCTTTCTTCCAAAATCCTACCACACAATTTTAACGAACTGTGTGATGCCTCCATTGCCTATTTGCGTGGTGAGGAATTCAAACTCTATCCCGATTTCCAGACAGGAGGCTCTATTGATGTATCCCGCTACAACGATGGAGAACGCGGCGGAATGGTGAAGGTACGTGCTAAAATCAATAAAATAGACAACAAAACATTGTCCATAGCCGAAGTGCCTTTCGGAAAGACTGTCCCGGGGGTATGCGACTCTATTGTCAAAGCCAGTGAAAAGGGAAAAATCAAGATTCGGAAAGTAGAAGATCTTACTTCTGAAAAAGTGGAAATCCTAGTGCACCTTGCTCCGGGAGTATCCTCGGACAAAACCTTGGACGCGCTCTATGCATTTACTGATTGTGAAGTAAGCATATCCCCCAATTGTTGCGTTATTGATGAAAAGAAGCCCCACTTCCTTACTGTCAGTGCCGTCCTTAAAAAAGCCACAGACAACACGTTGTCCCTGCTTCGTCAAGAGTTGGAAATACACAAAGGAGAATTGCTTGAAAACCTTCATTTCGCATCATTGGAAAAAATCTTTATCGAAGAACGGATTTATAAGGAAGTAAAGTTCGAGCAATCCGAAAATACAGACGCCGCCTGCGAGTTCATTGATGAACGGCTGACTCCTTTCTATTCGCAATTTATCCGTGAAGTGACCAAAGAGGATATTCTGAAGTTATTGGATATCAAGATGGCCCGAATTCTGAAGTTCAACAAGGATAAAGCAGATGAAAACATAGCCCGTATCAAGGAACAGATTGAAGAAATAAACAATCATCTGGCACATATCGTAGAATATACCATTGACTGGTATCAGATGTTGAAAGATAAATATGGCAAACAATACCCCCGCCGTACAGAGTTGCGTAACTTCGATACCATTGAGGCGGCGAAGGTAGTGGAAGCTAACGAAAAACTCTATATCAACCGCGAAGAAGGCTTTATCGGCACCACCTTGAAAAAAGATGAATTTATAGCCAACTGTTCAGACATAGACGATGTGATTATCTTCTATAAAGACGGCAAATATAAAGTAGTTCGCGTAACAGACAAAATGTTTGTCGGCAAGAATGTTCTCTATGTCAATATCTTCAAGAAAAACGACAAACGTACCATATACAATGTGGTTTATCGTGATGGAAAAGAAGGGTTTCACTATATCAAACGGTTCAACATTACCTCCATCACCCGTGACCGTGAATATGATGTAACGCAAGGTACACCCGGCTCACGTATTGTTTACTTTACAGCCAATCCTAATGGAGAAGCAGAGGTTATCAAGATTACCTTAAAACCGAATCCACGTATCAAAAAAATCATATATGAAAAAGATTTCAGTGACATCAATATCAAGGGACGCCAGTCCATGGGCAATATCCTGTCTAAATACGAAGTACATAAAATAGCCTTAAAACAACGTGGCGGCTCTACTTTGGGTGGAAGAAAAGTATGGTTTGACCGGGATGTGCTCCGCTTGAACTATGACGGACGCGGTGAATATCTGGGAGAATTCCAAAGTGACGAATTGATTTTAATAGTCCATGAAAATGGAGAATTCTATACTAGTAACTTCGATTTGAATAATCATTATGATCCGGGAATCCGCATCATTGAGAAGTTCGACGCCAACAAGGTATGGTCTGCCGCTTTATTTGATGCCGATCAGGGATATCCTTATCTGAAACGATTCACTTTTGAATCCACTTCACGCCGTCTCAATTATTTGGGCGAGAACAAGGAAAGCCGTTCTATATTGCTTACTTGTGTGGTTTATCCACGCATACAAGTCATATTCGGAGGACATGATAGTTTCCGTGATCCATTGGAAATAGATGTGGACGAATTCATCGGAATTAAGAGTTTCAAAGCGAAAGGAAAACGAATCAGTACTTACAACATTGAACAAATAAACGAGCTGGAGCCTTTACGTTTTCCCGAACCTCCCAAAGAAGAGGACGGTGCGGAAGAGGGGACTGATAAAAATGAAGAAGCTGCTGAAATTGAAGATCCGGATCATGGTAAGAGTGAAACAGATATCATTGATGAAATTACCGGCCAGATGAAACTGTTTTAAGAAATGAAAAAAATTCTCCTATTATTACTGTCCCTATTTCTTGGTCTGCCTTCACAGGCTCAGGAAGACAGCTTACGAGCAAACCGCTACGTTATGAGGGCTACTCTTTACGGTGTCGGTTTTACAAATATATTGGACACCTATCTTTCACCGATGGAATATACCGGACCCGAAATTCGTATCCTGCGTGAAAGTATGCGCATGACCAAACTGATGAATGGCAACGTATCTGTTCAAAGTCTGTTCCAAGCCAATCTGTCCCTGACTGAGAATAAAGCAGAAACAAGTAACGAAATGTCAGGTATGGTCAATTGGAATTATGCACTGCATTACCAGTTCCGGCTGACAGAAAACTTGAAGATACTGGCGGGTCCCATGCTGGACTTGAACGGCGGATTCATCTATAACATGCGAAATTCTAATAATCCTGCCCAAGCCAAAGCATATGTCAATCTGGCGGCATCGGGTATGGTCATCTATCGGTTCCATATCGGTAACTATCCGCTGATAGCCCGTTATCAAGCCAATTTGCCTGTCATGGGGGTTATGTTTTCCCCGGAATACGGACAATCTTATTATGAGATATTCAGTTTAAAGAATGGCGGCAAGAATGTGCTGTTCACTTCCCTGCATAACCAACCTTCCTTGCGGCAATTGGTTACATTGGATTTTCCTATCCGGTCAGTCAATATGCGTTTCGGATACCTATGTGATATCCAGCAGGCGAAAGTCAATAATCTGAAAAGTCATATATGGTCACACGCCTTTATGATAGGTTTCGTGAAAAACTTCTATTTATTAAAAGGTAAGAACAAAGTGGCGATGCCCAGCCGGGTCAGCCCTTATTAATATAGAGAATGAAAAGAAATAGTTATTTTTTTATCAGTCTGTTATTGTCTGTTGTATTATTTACTTCGTGCATCACGGAGGACGAATACGACAACTCCCCCGAAGGCAACTTCGAAGCGTTATGGCAGACTATCGACCGCCAGTATTGTTTCCTTGACTATAAAAAGCAGGAATACGGATTGGACTGGAATGAAATATATAGCCAGTACAAACAGAGAATATCAAAAGGCATGAATAATGAACAGTTATTCGAAGTTCTGGCAGATATGCTGAACGAGTTGCGTGACGGACACGTAAATCTGTCTTCCAAACTGGAGTACTCCCAATATCGTGAATGGTTTGACAGCTATCCGGCCAATTTCAGCGACAGCATCCAACGTGTCTATCTAGGTAAGGACTATGCCCAATCCTCAGGCATGAAGTATCAGGTATTCGAGGATAACATAGCCTATATTTATTGTGGCAGTTTCCAATCAGGTATCGGCGAAGGAAATCTGGACGAGATTCTAAACAAGCTGGCTATTTGCGATGGATTGATTATTGATGTGCGAAACAATTCCGGTGGTAACCTTACCACAGCCGAGAAATTAGCCGCACGTTTCACGAATGAAAAAGTATTGGTAGGCTATATGTCCCATAAAACCGGACCGGGACACAATGATTTCTCAACTCCTAAAGCTGTTTGGCTGGAACCGTCACTAGATCGCGTACGCTGGCAAAAACAAGCGGTAGTGCTGACTAACCGCCGCTCTTTCAGCGCCACCAATGATTTTGTGAACAGAATGAAAATACTACCCAAAGTAACCATCATCGGTGACAAAACAGGTGGCGGTTCTGGTCTGCCCTTCTCTTCTGAACTGCCCAATGGCTGGTCTGTCCGCTTCTCGGCCAGTCCAATGTACGATGCGAATATGCAACATCTGGAATTTGGTATAGATCCGGACATCAAAGTCAATATGACCTCAGAGGATATGCAACGCAATGTGGATACAATTATTGAGGCTGCACGTGAATATTTACATAACCACAAAGAATAATTTCCTAAAAATCTTTGGTACTTAAGAAATATTCCTTATCTTTGCACCCGCTTACCGAAAGCAATTCGCGCGTGTGGCGTAATTGGTAGCCGCGCCAGACTTAGGATCTGGTGTCGTGAGACGTGTAGGTTCGAGTCCTATCACGCGCACAACATTCCATATAGAAACAGACAAAACCCTCGAAATTAGATAATTTCGAGGGTTTTGTCTATACCTGAAGAAACGAAGGCTCAAAAATTTCAGTATTGATAACACTACCAATCACCCACTTTTATCAACTTATTGGCTTTCCGATGATAAGCAATGGGTATTGATAAAACAAGCATTTCTTTTTCTATCCCACGCCATTGTACAATCTTTTAATCACTAAATTATTCAATATGCCTTCTATTATATTTTGAGGAAAAAGAGAATACTTCATCAGTTCCCTCTCTTTTCAAATTATTCATATAGATAGAACATACGCTCCATCATACTCCATTTTTCTTTAGCAAGTTCCCCTTTCCTACACTGTTGGAATATCGATACAAAGTCTTCCCATTCTTGCTGTCGAGGTAAAGTCGCGAGTTTAGCCATAGCAGATTCCCAATCAAAATCAATAGGAGTTTCGACAATCATGAACAATCGATTACCGCATATATATATTTCCATTTCTAAAATACCAACTGAACGGATCCCCTCTCTGATCTCCTGCCATGACTTCGCCTTACTATGACACTCCCGATACTTCGCTATCATCTCCGGATCATCCTTCAAATCCATTGTCTGGCAATATCTTTTTACCGGGTAGTCATATCTTTTCATTTCATATCCATTTTCTTTCATCTTATCTTAAACTTATGCCTGCTTAATTATACCCTTCATTCTGTTTCAGATTTTTATTCACATTCAAATCATTTTGAGGAATAGGAAAATATCGGTTATGTGCAGACCATGTACGTTTTTCAAACTGATAATACATATCTTCATCTACAGGAGAAGCCGTAACACCACTTCCTCTATAATTACGAGCTTGCGGATCATCCGACAATTTTACTCCGGTAAAAGTATGATTAAGTTCTTTCTCGGCAATGCCCCAACGTAACACGTCATAATATCGAAGCCCCTCGAATGCCAGTTCCACACGTCTTTCTTTACGAACCGCTTCACGAACAAGTTCCTGTGTTGCTACGTCTGTCTTTTTTATTCCAACCAATTTCACACGATCACGTATATCATTAATAGTCAGATCTAATAAGTTCTGGTCTACTGCATTCGGCTGCGATTCATTTACCGCTTCCAAATAGCTTAATAAGACCTCAGCATAACGCATTATAGGAGTATAAGTGGGAGTAGAACCTAAATTATTAGTTATAGACGGATCACAACCTTTCTTCGGACAATATCCATTAAATAAGGCAAACTTATTATAGCTATCTGCAGTATTAGCCCCCTTAAAGCAATCATAAATTATATCATTATACTTAGTTCCCTCATAACTTCCCAAAGGAGGTAAAAAAATAGAAGCATACAAACGCAAATCCCGATTAACATAAGGATCATTCTCATCATAAACCTCAGAAGTCTTAATATCCTTGCCGTCTGCACAAAAATATTCTTTCACTAATTCGTTATATGGTGAGAACTGATGCCACCCTCCATAAGCAGCTTCAGGATATAAATATTGATAACGTGAATTAGTATATAGATCCTTTATCCCCATAATACAAAATATTATCTCAGGGCTATATTCACCTCCTATTTGAAAAAGTTTCTCATAGCTGTCCTCTCCATTACGACGATCCAATTCATATATTCCCGAATCAATCACACTACGTAAAACAGTAGCAGCATCTACCCATCTCTCTTGCGCTAAGTAAAGACGACTTAAAAGTACCTTAGCTGCCCCCCTAGTAAACCGGCCATATTCCTCTGAGGAATATTGGACAGGCAACAAGTCTATAGCAGTCTTCAAGTCCTTCTCCACTTGCGAATAGACTTCAGCCTGAGGTGTTTGAGAAATAGAATTCGCTTCGTCCACCGACAGAGTTTTCAAAGGCATAGGAACATCCTTATAATAAAATGCCAAATTTAAAAAGAAATAAGCTCGTAAACACTTCACTTCGGCAGACCACTGTTCTTTTTTAGATTCTTCCATCGGACAATCCGTAATATTCTCTAGAAAAGTGTTGTACTTAGCTATTTGCGTATATGCATTTCCCCAATACCAACGTAAATTGCCATTAGTAGCCACCGTATTGGAACTAGCCATTAAAGTAGAAAAATTTTCCTTTTCTGTTCCATTTCCACCTGCAAAATCCAAATAAAGCAACCCTTGTGGCGTAGCAAAATCATCATGCGACCAACCAGTCTGGAAACGATAACATCCTGTCAATGCCAACATGGCATCCCCTTCACCAGTCCAAAAACTACCATCAGAAATTGCTGAAGGTGGCTCCTTATCTAATAAATCCGAGCAACCAGTTGTTACTAGTGATATAGCCAAAGCACATAAACAAGCCTTTGTCATTCCTAATGTATTATATATATTTTTCATAATGATTCTTAATTGAATGATTTACTTAGAACTTGAAATTAAATCCGAATGAATAAATACTATTGACCGGATAATAAGAGGGAGAATCCCCTGTTCCTATCTCATTTTCCGGATCCCAACCTTTATAGAAACTATTGAAAGAGAACAGATTTTGTCCGCTTACATAAACACGCACATTTTCCAAACCTATTTTTTTAGTCCATGCTTTTGGGAATGTATATCCTATTTGTATATTCTTGACTCGTAAGAAACTAGCATTACGGACCCAATAATCAGAAGTTTGAAGATTAGTGTCGTTCATATTCAAAGTTTCCAATCGAGGGTATTCAGCCCATTTATCAGGATTTTCTTCCTTCCAACAAGATTCAGCCTGCCATCTCTGTATCTGTCCACCGTTGTAGAATGCATAAGCCATATAAGATCCTATCAAACGCTTATGACCTCCTAAACCTTGTAATAAAGCTGAAAAATCAAAACCTTTATAAGAAGCGGAAAGATTCAAACCATAATAAAACTTCGGGGTAGTACTTCCCAATACGGTACGATCATATTGCGCATCCACCTTACCATCGGGAACCCCGTCAGGACCACTAATATCTTTGTATTTCACATAACCAGGTTTCAATCCTGACTTACTTACCAATTGCTCAGGAGCCGCATCTATTTCCGCTTGGTCTACAAACAGTCCATCAGTTTCATATCCATATATAATACCTATCGGTTGCCCTACAATTCTGTTATTATTAATTTCTTCGGTAGCTCCGTTCGCCAATTTCTCAACTGCATTTTTTACCCATGTAAAATTAGGAGAAATACTAAACCGGAAATCACGTCCTATTTGTCCGTTATAAGTCAGATTTATTTCAATTCCTTTGTTCGAAACAGCTCCAACATTAGATTGTCCGACTTCACGTCCCATAATACTAGACACCTCAACTGGTGCTAAAATGTCCGAAGTATATTTATAAAAATAATCCAATGTTCCACTAAAACGTCCATTCAATAAACTAAAATCTAAACCAATATCCGTTATAGCCGTCTTTTCCCAAGTAATTTCCGGATTATTATAGGTTTTCATGTAAGCCCCAGACTGAAGAGTTGCCGGATTTCCAAAAGGATAATCATGTCCAAGTTCATAAATCTGTTGGTAAGGATAAACACCTATATTTTGATTACCAAGTACACCATAGGAAGCACGCAATTTCAAATTATCAACTACAGCTGAAACTGCCGCATTCTTCCAAAAATCCTCCTCAGAAATTCTCCACCCTGCAGAAACTGACGGGAAAAGTCCCCAACGATGACCGTCCGCAAAACGTGACGATCCATCATAGCGCAAATTAGCCTCTAATAAATAACGATCTTTCCATGCATAATTTATACGCCCGAAAAAAGAAAGCAACGCATATTCTTCCAATGAACTATCATTAGTAGCTGTTGATTTATCTCCAGAACCTAATTCATACAAATAATTATTAGGAAACGTATTTCTATAACCTTCCAAACCTTTATTATTAGATTGCTCCACAGAAGTACCCGCCAATAACTTAAAGGTATGATTTTTAATTTGTTTTTCATAAGTAGCTAATGCTTCAAAGGTAGTATACGTATTATTTGCAGTCCATACATTTAAAGTAGCGGGCCCCACTGTCTTACTATCATCAAAATAAGTATCAGCCCGGTACGCTTTATCATATTTAGTCCAGTAATTCACCCCAGCTTTACCTATAAAAGAAAGTCCGTCTACAGGAGTATTCCATGTCAATTGTCCGGAAGCACTTATATTTCTACTCACATTCTGCACAAAAGATTCACTCGCCAACCACGCTTCCGGACTATAATTATCCTGATATCCAAAACTTCCATCCGACTTTTGCCCGGCATAAATAGGTCCCTGACGAACAGCATATCCTATCATTCCATCAATACTTTGTGGTTCGCCATTAGGAGCATTATATTTATTATTATAAGCATTAATATTCAAATTAAGCATCAGCCCTTTGGCGATTTCACTTTTCATAGTAAACAGTGCAGTCATTCTTTCATTAGACGTTTTTGCCGTCATACCTTCCTGATTTCTATAACCTACTGATAAATTATAACTTGTCGTAGCATTTCCTCCTTGTATGCTGAGATTATGTTGGTGTTGAAAACCAGAACCAGATTCCAACAGCCATTTTAAGTGATTTACATTCGGATAATTATCCGGATCAGATCCATCTCTATACTTTTGAATCTGTTCAGGTAAATAAGCTTCCTGCTTACCCATATTCCGCATAGCCATATTATAATATTCCGCATATTCCCATGATGGTAAAAAATCAGGCAATTCCGTAGGCCGTTGCCAACCAAAAGAATTACTATATGTAATAGTCGTTTTACCTTGTGCACCCTTCTTTGTTTCAATCAAGATCACCCCATTAGCAGCACGATTACCATAAATAGAAGCAGAAGCTGCATCTTTCAAAAAAGAAATGCTCTGAATATCATTAGGATCTACATCATCAATGTTACCTGATAAACCATCAATCAAAACCAATGGATCTGTTCCAGCTTTTGAAAATGTACCAGTTCCACGAATTTTAACAGTTGCTCCTTGTCCGGGACGACCTGAAGTTTGCAATACACTTAAACCTGGAGCCAAACCTGCCAGTGCTTGAGCAGTACTCATAACAGGCTTACTAGCCAAGTCTTCAGCTGAAACAGCAGATACGGCTCCTGTTAAATTCACCTTTTTCTGTGTTCCATATCCAACTACAACTACTTCTTCCAACTTTTTTGTATCTTCTTCCATTATAATACGAAGTAACTTGTCACTTTCCACCTTTACTTCTTGCGAAATATAACCTACATAACTTATCTGGAGCATGTTTCCCATTTCAGCAGACAGAGAAAATTTGCCATCCAAATCAGTAACAGTTCCATTGGAAGTACCTTTAACCAAGATACTGACCCCAATTAACGGCTCACCGGAAAAATCAGTAACCAAACCATTGACATTACTCTGTGTCTGTGCCCAAGTAGTATAGCTCAGGCAACACATCAACAAGACCACCAAGAATCTTATTGGCTGCATACATTCTAATCTGTTTTTCATTATTCTATTGATTATTGGGTTAATTTTCAAGACATAACAAGGGCTTACCGACCTAAAAAAGCCGATAAATAAACCTACTTTATGCTATATTCACTTCTTTATCTTAAATACGGGAGCAATCTTATTCAACTGTACATCAGGCATATCAATAACAACTCCTTGCGCTGTACGAGTAAAAGATACCTTTCCATAACCTAACAATTCAATTTTAGTAATTTTATCAGGATACAACTCACTTCCCGTTGCCAGCGATTGAATGACAACTTGCTTTTCTTCCGGCCATGCAAGGACTGTAGCATAGAGATATTTCTTGGTTTGAGTAAAACGGATTTCAGATGCAGTGGCTTTAGTGTAAGCACCTTCATTGAAACCTTGGGCATTAATCTTGATATCAGCATTGGCTATCGGACCTTCTCCGAAGACTTTCCACGGGCGTGTATCATAAATAGCCTCTTTATTCATACTCATCCAGTTACCAAATTCATTTAAAATGGCTTCTTCCTTTTCATCGAAAGTTCCGTCAGCCCGAAGAGGAACACTAAGCAACAAATTACCGTTCTTACTGACCACATCCACTAATAGTTTCACTACATCGGAAGCACTTTTATACCAGCCGTTCTCCGCCAATCTGGTATCATAATGCCAACCGCCTAAACAAGAACAAGTCTGCCATGGCTCTTCATAAATACTATTGGGAGATCCCCTTTCCACATCCCATACCAAAGCTTTACGTTGTTCATCGGTAAGAATTTTACCAAACATAACAGCACTGAAATCCCCCTTACGAACAACCATGTTGTGATTATAAAAATGTGCGGCAATCTTCAAACCCGCATCACTGATAGGATAAAACGGTACACCAGTCACATCAAAATAAATCAAATCGGGATTATAACGGTTTATTGCATCGACTGTACGATCATAAAAGTTTGTCACATATTCTTGAGTAGGAATACAAACACCATTTCCCCATGCCCATTGACGGTGAATCATACCGTCAGCCCAACTTCCAGCGCTTAACGGGTGATTCTGTGCATAAAGTTTTTGAGGATCGTAGCCTTCCCACCACTTACCCTTACCATCTTCTTTAGTCAAACATCCATCGTAGGGTACACCTGCCTTCTCGCCATGACGGTCGTATCGTTGAGCCGGTTCATACCAGCTCCACGCATGGTCCGCATGGAAACTGATACCAAATGGAAGACCGTTTTTCTTAGCTGCTTCAGCCCAGCCCGCCAATATATCCTTCTTAGGGCCTATATTCACGGAATTCCATTCCTGATATTGGCTATCCCATAAATCATAATTATCATGGTGATTACCTAAAGCGAAGAAATACTGGGCACCAATCTTCTTATAAAAGGAAACCAATTTGTCCGGATCCCATTTCTCGGCTTTAAACAAAGGCAATATATCCTTGAAGCCCACTTCAGAGGGATGGCCATAATGTTCCACATGGTGCTTATACTCGCGCGAACCTTCCAAATAGAGAGAACGCGCCATCCAGTCGCCGGACCCTTCCACACATTGCGGTCCCCAATGTGCCCAAATACCAAATTTGGCATTTCTAAACCATTCAGGAACTTTATAGTTCTGCAATGATTCCCAAGTAGGTTCGAACTCTCCCTCCTGCATTTTTTCATTTTTCTCTGAAACAGGTACCTGGTAAGTCTGAGCCTCCAAAACTCCCGTCCAAAGCAACAAAGCCGAAGCCAAAAGAAAATGTTTTGCTTTCATAGTATAATTGCTTTATATGTTTTTCAATTATCAATAGTGCAAATATACAGAGTTGAAACCAATTTATATTATCCAAATGCGCCATTATGTAGGATAATATCGACTTTTACCTGAAATAATTCAAAAACAAATACCAAAACAGGTGATTTGATATGAAAATATCGATTTCCCATTGGATTATATATATACTTTTGCTTACTTTGTACGAAACTGAATCTTTCATTCTAATAACTTAAGGAATATGACACAATCAATCGACCAATTACATTTACTTATATTAAATGTAGGACTAGCCATTCACAATGCAGACTGGAACTGGAAAAACGTAAGCAGCCCTTTTACCCGACTCTATTATATAATGGAAGGAACCGCCCAAATAATATTTCCCGATGGAATGCAGGAACTAAAACCACATCATCTATATCTGGTGCCATCATTCACTACCCATAGTTATCAGTGCAATTCTCATTTCACTCATTATTATCTCCATATATATGAAGACCATCAATCGGAATCCGGCATTCTGGAAGATTGGAATTTCCCGATAGAAATACCTGCGGGCAACCTGGAATTACCACTTATTAAAAGGTTATGTGAAATAAATCCTACCATGCAGCTTCCTCAATCCGACCCGACAAGCTATGACAACAACCCCACATTAATCAGAAACATCATTAAAAATAAACAGCGTACCTTCTGTGACAAAGTCGAATCCAGAGGTATAGTATATCAACTTATTGCCCGCTTTTTAAAAGACGCCAAACCTAAAGTGGAAGTCAACGATAACCGTATCCAAAAAGTTTTGTCCCACATCCGAAAAAATATCTATAAAACAGTAGATATAGACTCATTGGCAGCAATCTCATGCCTCTCAAAAGATCATTTTATCCGTCTTTTCAAAAAAGAAGTCGGTAACACACCGCTGCAATATATTAATCAGAAAAAAATAGAGAAAGCCCAATTAATTCTGATTACAGAGGATATTCCCGTAAAAAACATAGCCTATCTCCTTGCTTATGAAGACCATTCTTATTTTAACCGCCTATTCAAAAAAATCACAGACGTTACTCCACAGCAATATAGAGAACTATATAAAAAGTAACCGTCTTATTATTTTTACGCAAAGGTTTACGTACTTTTTTCAACCTCTTCCACCACATACCTAAAGGTTATTCCTCTATTTTTGATGCCGGAAATAAATCTAAAAATAAATAGAGCTATGAATTACAATGAAATCGGGAAAACCGGTATGCGGGTTTCCAATCTTAGTTTCGGCGCATCTTCATTAGGAGGAGTTTTTCATGATATCCGCGAAGCAGAGGGTATCAAAGCTGTTTACACAGCAGTAGAGAATGGAATGAATTTTATTGATGTATCTCCCTACTACGGGCACTACAAGGCCGAAACCGTATTAGGCAAAGCATTGAAAGAAATCCCACGTGACAAATATTATCTCTCTACCAAAGTGGGACGCTATGGAAAAGATGGAGTCAACACATGGGATTATTCCGGAAAACGTGCAACGGAAAGTGTGTATGAAAGCTTGGACAGACTCCACATTGAATATATCGATCTGATTAATGTACACGATGTAGAGTTTTCAGACATGAATCAGGTAGTCAACGAAACATTACCTGCACTGGTAGAACTTAAAAAGAAAGGTATTGTGGGACATGTAGGTATCACAGACTTGCAATTAGAAAACTTAAAATGGATCATTGATCACTCGGAACCGGGAACAGTAGAAAGCGTACTTAACTTCTGCCATTATTGTCTGAATGACGAGAAACTGACTGATTATCTGGATTATTTTGAATCAAAGAATATCGGCATTATCAATGCCTCCCCCCTTTCAATGGGCTTACTCTCCCAACGTGGGGTTCCTGCATGGCATCCGGCCCCCCAATCACTGGTAGAAGCCTGTCGGAAAGCTGTTCAACATTGCCTGTCCAAAAATTATCCTATAGAGAAACTGGCTATTCAATATTCTGTCAGCAATCCACGTATCGCCACCACTTTGTTCAGTTCGGCCAATCCGGATAATGTATTGAAAAATATAACATATGCCGAAGAACCCATTGATTGGAACCTTGTAAAGGAAGTGCAAGAAATTATCGGAGAACAAATGCGTGTCAGTTGGGCTAATTCATAATACAAAGGAAAATAATGATGGATTTTAACATAATAGATGCACACTCCCATCTTTGGCTACGGCAAGATACGGAAGTCAACGGATTGCCTATCCGTACTTTAACCAACGGACGTTCGTTATTTATGGGGGAAGAACGTCAGATGGTTCCGCCCTTTATGATTGACGGGCGGAATAGTGCCGAGGTTTTTCTCTCGAACATGGACTATGCACAAGTATCGGCTGCCGTAGTCACTCAGGAATTTATTGATGGCATCCAAAATGAATACCTCGCAAAAGTGGCCCATAAATACCCGGACCGTTTCTTTGTATGCGGTATGTGCGAATTTCGTAAACCCGGTTATCTGCAACAGGCCAAGGAATTAATAAGTTCCGGTTTCAAAGCAATAAAAATCCCGGCACACCGCCTTTTTCTAAAAGAAGGAAGAGTCATGCTGAACAGTGACGAAATGATGGAAATGTTCCATTACATGCAAGAAAAAGACATTATCCTTTCCATTGATTTAGCCGATGGGGATACACAAGTACAGGAAATGAAAGAAATCATTCAGGAATATCCGCAGCTTCGAATCGCTATCGGACATTTCGGTATGGTTACAACTCCTCATTGGCAGGAACAAATAAAACTGGCCCGGCATACCCATGTCATGATAGAGTCAGGAGGCATTACCTGGTTGTTCAACAGTGAATTCTATCCGTTTCACGGAGCGGTCAAAGCCATTAAAGAAGCAGCAGATCTGGTAGGTATGGACAAACTGATGTGGGGATCGGATTACCCTCGGACCATTACGGCCATTACTTACAAGATGTCTTACGATTTCATCCTTAAAACGACTGAAATGACACAAGAAGAGAAAGCACTTTTTTTAGGTAAAAACGCCGAAAGATTTTATGGTTTCAAAAATCTCATATCTCTTCCTTACATTAAAAACATGTCAGAATAATCAACTGACACTTATTAATCCATACCATGAAAAATAAGACCTATTATGTACCATTGATGCTCATATTCTGCCTGTTTTTCCTATGGGCTATCAGCAGCAATCTGCTACCTACTATGATAAGACAGCTGATGAAAACCTGTGAGTTAAACGCTTTCGAAGCATCATTCACAGAAACAGCCTACTGGCTTGCCTATTTCATCTGTCCCATTCCCATCGCTATGTTCATGAAAAAATACAGCTACAAATCGGGAATTATTTTCGGGTTATTACTGGCGGCATGTGGTGGGTTACTGTTCTTCCCCGCTGCCATGCTGAAAGAATATTGGGCATATCTATGCATATTCTTTATCATTGCCACCGGAATGTGTTTTTTAGAAACGGCAGCCAATCCTTATGTAACCGCTTTGGGAGATCCGAAAAGTGCGCCCCGTCGATTGAATCTGGCACAATCATTCAATGGGCTGGGAGCTTTTATAGCTGCCATGTTTCTCAGCAAACTGATTCTGAGTGGCAACCACTATACCCGCGACACCCTGCCCACTTCTTTTCCCGGTGGCTGGGAAGGTTACATTCAAACAGAAACAGACGCCATGAAACTTCCTTATCTGCTGCTAGCTATGTTACTCATTGTTATTGCCATCATCTTTATCTTCTCCAAATTACCTAAAATCAAAGAAGGAAATACGATGGAAGGAGTAGAATATAAAGGAGAAAAATTAATTGATTTCGGAGTCTTAAAACGTTCTCATCTTCGTTGGGGAGTTATTGCACAATTCTTCTACAATGGTGGTCAGACAGCCATTAACAGTTTATTTCTAGTCTACTGTTGTACCTATGCAGAACTACCTGAAAATACAGCCACCACCTTTTTCGGTCTTTATATGCTGGCTTTTTTGGCAGGAAGATGGACAGGCACACTACTCATGGTAAAATTCCGTCCACAAGACATGCTCTTGGTATATGCGCTGATTAATGTCTTGCTATGTATTGTTGTGGTTTGTTTTGG
>ENA-OPAW01000930-OPAW01000930.1-human-gut-metagenome-genome-assembly--contig:-NODE-930-length-15627-cov-2.843309_pt1 | contig 15627 bp, 10 predicted proteins | sample MGYA00241060_ERZ501436 | MGnify/ENA primary metagenome ERZ501436 (study PRJEB25962, sample SAMEA2042619) | human gut metagenome | biome: human gut; feature: human-associated habitat; material: faeces... | reverse complement strand
CCAACGTCGCCTGCCGTCAGGGCGTTGTTGCGTCTGCGGATATCGGCAATCAGGTTATCGAATACTTGCTGCCTGTTTTCCGACGTTGTCAGTTCCATGTAGAGTGCGACGGCGTTTGCTGCCTGGCTGTTGCGGTCGTAGGTACGGGTGGACGGATTCCAGAAAGTCTGGTTGAAGGCTTGTTTGATTTGGGCTGCTAAATCCTGATACTTGCATGCATCGTCCGGCTTCCCTAAAAGGTTTGCCATTTTCTCCATCAGAGTGACGTCGTAATAGTAGATGGCCGTTGCCGTTACGCCATTGGAGGTCAGTTGCGATTCTCCCGGACTTTTCGGACCGATGTCGAACCAGTCTCCTAAACCGTAAGAGATGATGTGGTTATCGGCTTTCGAGGAAAGGTAGTCGATGTAGCGTTGCATATCCGGATAATAGGTTTCGATTGGGCGCGTATCGCCATACCATTGGTAAATGTACCAAGGGCTGATGACAAATGTGCTTCCCCATTCTGGCGTATCCTTGAAGCCTCCTTCGAATTCGACCAGTTCGGGAGCAATGGTCGGTATCATGCCGTTGGCTGCTTGTGTAGAGCGCATATCGTTGAATGTCTTTTCGTACAGGCGTGCCAGGTTGTAGCGGTATTGTACGGAGTATTGCATCAGGTGAGCTTCTTCCAGCCAACCCAACTTCTCACGATGCGGGCAGTCGGTCAGCACGCTTGCCATATTGCTGCGGATCGCCCAGTCGATCAGTTCATATGTCTGGTTGAACAACGGCTTCCTACATTTTCGGCCGAATTGCAAGTATGAAGACCTGTGATTTCCATTATTTCAGGTAGTTCGTCCGGATTGGGTTGGCCGGCAGGAACAGCACCTTCGACCTGCACGTAACGAAAACCGTAATAAGTAAACTGGGGTTGCCAGCTTTCAAAACCTTTTCCTTTCGGTGTGTAACCAAACCAGAAAGGAGCACCGGATGCGCTTTGGTTTACGGTACTGTCCGGGTTCAGCAGTTCTGCCGGATAGAGCTTAACCGGGTGTGTGTCCTTTGAATGCAGGGAAAGCCGTATGATGCCGGAAAAGTTTTGTCCCAAATCGTATACCCATTGTCCTTGTCTGGTCTTGAAAAGGCGGACGGTTGGGATCCGGTCACGTACGGTCAGCGGTGTGGAGCGTTGGGAGAGGAGCCGGGTTTTCCAGCCTGTGTCGAGGGCTTTGTTCCAGGTACGGTCGTCGAAACCGGGTTGCATCCATCCGGCCTGTTCTTTCGTGGCATCGTAGTCTTCACCGCCGTAAATACTACTGTAGGTAACGGGGCTTTCGGTTGTTTTCCAGTCTGTACCGGTTACGATGTCCTGCGTACTGCCGTCTGCATATTCGATTTGTATTTTCATCAAGAGGCGCGGAGCGCCATATGAAGCAAGCAGTTTGAAATAACGTTCCCGCGGGATATTGAAAAAGCCGTTTCCTAACATGACGCCTATTACGTTTCCGCCTTGCTTTAGTTGTCCGGACAGATCGAAAGTGACATACAGCGCACATTTATCATATTTTGTCCATCCAGGATCGAGAAAGTTGTTACCCACCTTTTCTCCATTCAGGAACATATCGAAATGTCCGAGCCCGGAGACATAGGCGGGTGCTCGTTTCACCGGTTTTTGAACTGTAAATTCTTTTCGGAATTGGGGGAGGCGGTACATACCGATCTTTTTGCCTTTGAGTTCCCGGTCCACGTTGGCCAGTCCATGCAGCCCTGTCGTGATGATTTCGTCTTTCCTGTCTTTTTCCAGTGCAATCCATTTGGCATTGCTCCAGTCTTTTTCCGAAAGAAGTCCCATGCCGAAGGTATGTGTACAGCTCCAACGGGAAGGGCTGTCCTCTTTATCCCAACTCCTTACTTTCCAGTAGTAGGTCTGCCCTGCTTTCAATTCTTTTCCTTTGAAAGGAACGAGGATCGAGGCGGAAGAAAGCGTTTTTCCGCTATCCCAGATATTTCCGTTACCAGCTTGTAGTTTTTCCGGAGAATCGGCCACTAATATCTGCCAGGCCGATTGTTCGAAGTTCCGTTGTTGTGTCTGTATCTGCCAGCTGAAACAAGGTTGTCCTGTTTCGATTCCTAACGGGTTTTCTTCCTGTTCGCATCGCAGGTTGTAAATGGAATGTGTGTCCGCTGCCTGTAGAAGGAGAGGAAAAAACATATATAAGATACAAATGTTTAAAAGTCTATTTTTCATGCTACCGTCCTTTGTTTTTAAAGGTGCCATGCTTTTCCGGAAAAGCATGCACCCTTTTTTCGTGTATGTTTAATGAATTAATTCAAAATCTTCCATCAGCCCGTAATCCACCATCTGGTATTCATTTCCGGGTATCGGTTTGTCTACATTTTTCCAATGCCAGGGAGATGCCAAACCGGGAGCCGGATTCCGGTAATGTGGACCTAAAAGGTTTTTTAAGCTGCCGATCACATGTACATCAATCGTATTGCAGCCTTCTTTCAGGTAAGACGTTACATCCAGTTGCCAGGGGTCGAAAGCAATTGTACCGGCTTTCTGTCCGTTGACATATACTTCTGCTATCGTACCGTTCCATTTGTTCAGTTTGATAGCATATCTATCTGTAAGGTTATTGAGGGTATATTCTTTGCTATAGCTCATCTCCCATGAATAGAACGGTTGCTTCTGTTCTTTCCAGCTACCCAGTGTGAACGATTCTTGTGGCGCACCTATGCTCCATCCTTCTTGTTCGGGTACGACCGAGAAGTTTCCGATGATGTAGACCGGTTCTATCTCTGCAAAAATACGCATCGGGTTGATGCTGAGTTCTACCGTATTGCTACCTTTTTTCACCTGTCCGCCTATCGGATAAACGCCAAAAGAACGGTCTAGCCACCATTCATCAGGAAGAACGTTCACAAGATTTCCGTTGATTTTGACGGTAAATAATTCGGGGCGTTCAGAAACCAGCTTGATACCGGAATAGTCGAAATCGTCGTTTACTGTAAAATGATAGGAGGCTGTGAAGCCGCCATCCTTAAAGTTGTCGCGGTCGAGGATATTCCGTTTGTATTGTACGGAGGTGTTCCAAGGATTACCGTTGGTGAATCCATGTGCTTTGAAGGCTATATCGGCAGCACGGGAGAAATGTTGTTTCTTATGTGTTTCTCCTTTTACTGTAACGTCGCAAAAGTCAATTGTCAGAGCATTGTCGCGTAAACGGCTGACGGTGGTTCGGCTTGTTGCCGTCACCAGGCGGCTTCCCACTTTTCCGGGGCGTTCCGGATAGTTTTTCGGGTTCTTGTCAGAACAGTAAAGCAAGAGGCTTCCTGCTGGTTCGATTCGGAAAGATATACTTAGTATGTCTCTTTCTTTTGAAGACGGATATGTATAGATTTCCCCGTTCAGGGCATCCATTTCCAGCATGGCTTTTCCCTGCGTCGAAAGGGTGCCGTCAACAACTTCATCCATAGAAGAGTTAACGAGAAAAACTAATTCTCCGTCTGCAAACCGGCGACGGTGGTGATACAGGTTACCACTGTTGAAAGTAATCCTGAAGTTATCGGAAGAGAAATACTGGGCAATTACATCTTTGGACAGTTTCGGGAGTGATGTGACAGTTGCACTGGTCAACAGTCTGGGCAGTTCGTCATTAACAGCCCCGTCTATCCGGGTGGGGGCGGAGAAGGTAATAATCCGACCGTCTTGCTCTATAAACTGTTGTAAGAGCTTGAAGGTCGGTTTATTTAGTGTTTCCACCATAGGTGGTAAAACGATGGTTGAGTAGGAGGCATTGCCAACGATGAAACGCCCGTTTTCTACCTTCCCAAGGTCTTTGATGATATTTTCAGAGCCGAGATCATATTCTACTTGATTCTTTTCCAAAGTTGTAACAAAAGCCTGGAAATCGGTTCCTATCTCCATGAGTTTTGGAGAACTTCCTGCATGGACGTAATAGCACCATAAGGTCGAGGTGGGTTCCAACACCAAAATATCATTCTTTTGGACTCCTTTACTCATGACAAATGAAAGGCGTCCGTAATAGTCGTTCAGTTCGCGATAGTCGGGCCACCAAGGAGAATGATAGGTGAATACCGGCGGATAATCGTATTTGCGTGCTCCTGTTAGTGTCATATGGGCTAAATGTTGGTTCATGAAGTTGACCCCGAGTGCATACTCCCAATCGCCTAACCGTTTGAAGTCTTTGAAAGTTTCGTCCCAACCTCCACCACCATAAGTTTCGCTGAGGGTACGGTTACAGCCAGTTTGGTTGGCGGCACTGCGCAATTCTTTTACTGCACGGATATTGCCGAATTGTGCTTGTGGGTTAGTTTCGTCGAACTGGTTGAACAGCATGTCAATAGCGGGTATCTGATGCCAGGCGTACATTGCCATATTGTCCGGTCCGTCGTTCATCTGCGGCCAACCGTGTTCCCAATAGTGTCCGGTCCATTTCAGGTTGTTCGTCTCGCAGTAGTTATGCCAAGGTTTGGACCAGCGGTCGACAAACATTTGCAACAGGGTTTCCATATAGTTGTGACGTACCTGTTTCCAATTGCCCGTCTCTTCGTTCAGAAGGGGAAGGAGTGGTTTTAGATCGTATCCCCACTGTTTCCGGAATACTTCGAACAAGTCTGGCGTCCAGCGCAAGCCTCCGGGACTGCTGATGTTGGGCTCATCTGTGAAGATACCGAAAACAGATTTTCCGAATTCGTCCTTTATTGTTTTTTCGTATCCTTTCATCGTGAGGTCGATGAACTTTTCAGTTACACCGGGTACGAGCAGGTCTACATAAGAATACCCTCCGTACCAGTCCGATTTGCCTAAATATGTCTTTTTGTAGAGGTAATATTCTCCTTTTGCTTTTTTATGCTGGCTCAGGGCGTTCGTGATATCCGCCCATTTGTCCCCTTCTTTTTTGAGAATAATGAAATATTCGTCTGTCTTGTCAGGCAGAAGATCTGTTTTTGTCAACGCAAGTCCTTGTCCTTGGTTGTAGGATTCGGGCATCTCTTCGGGAACATGTCCTCCGGCAAAGCCGCTGGGATAGGAATTTTCATCGTAGATCCAAATGTCCAATCCTATCTCTTTCCCTTTATCGACGGCATAGCGGTAGAGGGAATGCCATTCGTCCGACATATATTCCGTGATCATGCCTGGACGAGGGTGAATAAATGCTCCTCCGCAGCCGGCATCTTTAAAATCTTTCAGCATGCGGTCTATTTCAGTTTTTGTAACTTTTCCGTTCCAAACCATAAAGGGGGCTGTACGGTACTCGGATGAAGGATTGAGAAACTGGGCTTCCAGAGTGGAAAAACTGTCTGTTGTTTCCATTTTGTTACCATTGCAACTAGCTATTCCAAGAGACAGGATACCTCCTGCGACGGTATATATAAAGTTTCTGATAATACGTTGTGTATTCATAGTGCTAATAGTAAAAAGACCTCTACTACAAAAGTAAAGGTCTTTTTGTTAATATGATAATTAATAACCTGGATTTTGTTTGAGCTGGTCATTTAATTGCAACTCGTTGTAAGGTATCGGATAAAGCAAATATTCCGGCTTTATCTGATAGGTACGTTCAGGAAGTTCCGTATCAATCGTTTTGATATATTTTCCGTAGGCGGTCATTACTTCAATAGCTTTTCCTGTTCTCAATAAATCATACCAACGATGGTTTTCAAATGCGAGTTCGTGACGTCGCTCATTGGCAACCACCTCGGCATTGATTGTTGTAACAGCAGGTAAACCTGCACGTGCACGTACTTGATTGACATAGGGTGCTGCGTCTCCTGCACGTCCTTGTTCTACCAGACATTCAGCTAACAATAACAGACAGTCCGCATAACGGTAAACAGGCCAGTTATCGTCTGTATTTTCTATTTTGGAGTGTGCGTGACGGTATTTATTGATAAACGGATAATTAACTGGGTAATCATTGATTTTGGGATCACTGACTTTTAGTACATCAGCTACGACTAAAGCGTTTGCCGCATCCAGTGTACCGACTGCAACTGCGATAGATGGGTCGACACGCAGGTCTCCAGGTTCGTAAGAAGCGATCATTTCTGGTGTCGGAACATTCCAGCCTCCTGTCAGTAACGTACTACAATCCGGAACGCCTGTAATAATTTCCGCATTCGTTGTTTTGGGAATAAAGTAGTATAACCAATCACTTTGCTGTCCCTGATCTCCCATTTGATACTGGATTTCGAAGATCGATTCTTTTCCGTTCTTTTTGGATGTGTCGTATATATCGGCATAATTGGGAAGTAATTCATATCCCATATTCATGACATCTTTCAACTGCGCTTCCGCTGTTGCATAATCCCGATCTGGTTTTGTCATTAATACATAAGCATAGAGCATTTTGGCAGCTCCTTTGGTTGCAGCACCGTTTTGCGGAAATTTGACTGTCGGAAGTTTCTCTATGGCATCTTTCACATCATCAACGATGGCTGTATAGATATCGTTAACAGATGAACGAGGTAAGAATGCGTTATCCGCTCCTGTCACTTCTTCCAGATGCAAAGGGACGTCTCCATAGCATTGCACCAATTGGAAATACATGAAGGCACGGATGAATTTAGCTTCTCCGATCGTTTTATTTTTGAAATCATCGGGAAAAGTCGTCCCTTCAATGCGGTTCAGAATGGTGTTGGCTCTTGAAATGCCCGTATAACATGCATAATACATTTCATTTGTCCATTGGTTCTGGTCATCTACAACAAAATCCGCTATGTTTTCACGATACAAGATATGTAGACCACGGTCTGCTTTATAGCGGGTGTAATGTGTATTGTCGGAACGCATTTCTCCCATCAGGTATCCTTGTCTTGCCGATACTCCCCGTAGAGCGGAATAGGCTCCGTTCACTGCTTGAGTGAATTGCTCCTGAGTTTTAAAGAATGTCGCATCATTTGGATAATATTGAGGTGTCAGATTCAGGAAATCTTCCGAACAAGAAGCCAAAGTCAACAATGCAACAACTAAACTAAATATCTTTTTCATGATCTTTCGTTTTAAATTTATAATTTGTTTTCCTATCAGAATGAGATATTACATCCGATACTGAATGTTCTTGGAACTGGGTAAGTCGTACGGTCTACTCCTAAGCCACTCCATCCCATATCTTCATTCATGGCTATTTCCGGGTTCATACCAGGGTATTTAGTGAATGTTACTAACTGCTGGGCTGTTACATATACTCGGAGTTTAGAGAGGTACTGGCTAGGTTTGATTGGAATCGTGTAGCCTAGAGTGATATTCTTTATGGTCAAATAGGAAGCATCATATACCCAACTGCTATTATTGAAGCGGAATAATTCCGTGGTACCGGCTTTTGTTCTTGGAACCTGTCCGTCACCTGGATTTTCTGGAGAGCGCCAACGGTTGGCAACTTTTTTCAATACATTGAAACAACCGTCGATATTCAAAGTATGCTCGTAGTTTGAATTGATGATGTCACCACCTACCTGTCCACTGATCAGAATGCTCAGATCGAAGTTCTTCCAGGAAAATTCATTTGTCATACCATAAATGAAATCCGGGTTCGGATCACCGATTTTTACACGGTCATTGTTGTCGATTATACCATCAGGAACACCGTTAGGACCACTGACATCTTTCATGCGGACCGTTCCGATCTCAGATGAAGCGTGCTTTGGCTGGGAATTAAACTCTTCTTCGGTCATATATACGCCGTCAAATACATATCCCATGAATATACCGATAGGTTCTCCTACTGCTAAGCGGTTGAAATCTTCCTGATTGGAGTATCCACCTTTTGGGGTGTTGTTTGTTCCCATTTTGGTTATTTCATTCCGGTTGAAGGCTATATTCAAGTTGGTAGTCCATTTGAAATCACCGACAAGATTACGAGATTGCAAAGTGATTTCATGTCCCCATGCTTTGTAATCACCGATATTGGAATAAATGTTGGAAAAGCCGGAAGCTCTTGGGATATCGACCTGATACAAAAGTCCATCGACTTTTTTATTATAATAGTCATACATCAAATAGATACGATCGTTTAGGAAACCGATATCGACACCTAAGTCCAGTTGCTTTGTTTCTTCCCAAGTAAGAGCATTGTTCCCTAAATTACCTAATCCTTTTCCCGGAGCTAAAGAGCCACCCAAGACATAGTTATAAGTGCTAACTCCTGCAATATATCGGTAATTACCAATATTATAGTTACCGGTTAGTCCATAACTGGCCCTTATTTTCAGGTAATTCATAACATTGGTTATCGGTTCCATGAAGGCTTCGTCAGATACAATCCATCCGGCGGATATGGAAGGAAAATTTGCATATTTATTGCCTGCCCCAAAACGGGAGCAACCATCCCGGCGGAATGTCGCCTGGAGTAAATAGCGGTCTTTGAAGCTATAATTCGCGCGTGCAATGACAGAGGCTAACGCCCATTGCTCGATGTTGTTGTCACCGTTTTTTGTAGCACCGGCACCCATCCAAGGAATATCATCACTTGGAAAGTCGGTTGCTGTCAGTTGGTTATATTCGTTGGAATATCTTTGTGCACTATAACCGACCAGTGCATCTATGTTGTGGTCTCCGAATTTATGGTTATACATCAACATATTTTCAATAGTCCAACTATAGTGGAAGTTGGTGTTATATTGTCCGCTTGCTTTCTGAGGGGGAGCAGTAAACATGGCTCCACCGGCTGTCGAAGGTGTAAAATCTCTATAGTTTTTGGCACCTAAATCGAAACCAGCCTGGAATTTATATTTGATACCATTCCATATATCCAGTTCAGCAAAAGCATTGCTTAATAAAGCCAAATCCTGTGTTTTACTTGTTTTTTCATGTAAAACACGTATCCAGTTAGGTTGAGGGAACATTCCCGGAGAGTTTAGAGAAAGAATAGGTTCTCCGTTTTCATCGTAGGGATTTACAGTCGGGTCAGCCAAGAACGCAGCACTTAGTATCTGCCAACCTCCGTCTGTATTTTGGTTATTTTTGATTTGTAAGGTGGGAGCTATGTTCAGTCCTAATTTTAAGCGGTCATTTACTTGATAATCGTTGTTCGCACGTAAAGAGTAACGTTCGAAATTAGAGTTGTACATGACACCATCCTGGCGGAAGTAGCCTAATACGATAGCTGTATTGAACTTGTCTTTATTGGCTGTCACACTGATACTGTAATTCTGTGTAGCGGCGTTTCGTGTTAGTAAGTCATACCAGTTAGTTCCGGCACCGTATTGGGATGGATTTTGATATTGTTCCGGAACTCCTCCGGTATAACCTTCATATCTGGCTGCATCTTCGTAGTATTCTTTTTTGTATTGAGCAAATTCTTCCCCATTCATAACATCCGGAGTCTTTAATCCCTTTAAAGTCTGGATACCGAATGAAGCATTCACATCCACTTGAGTTTTGCCTTGTTTTCCTCTTTTTGTTGTGATCAGTACGACGCCATTGGCTGCACGTGATCCATACAAAGAAGTGGCAGCAGCATCTTTCAGGATGGAAAAGGTTTCGATTTCATCTGGATTTATACTGCTTAGGTCCATATTGACAGGGATTCCATCGACCACGAATAAAGGGGAACTGCCACCATTGATAGAAGCTGCACCACGGATACGGAATCCCATGCCTTTACCCGGTTGTCCTGTAGATTGGTTGATTTGTACACCTGCTACCTGTCCTTGAAGTTTTTGAGCAAATTGTCCTACAGGAAAACTTTCTAATTCTCCTGCATCTATCTTGGAAACAGATCCGGTTAAATCCCTTTTTTTCTGTGTACCGTAGCTAACGACAACAAGTTCGTCCAGTTGGTTTACAGTTTCTTGCAGAACGACATTTAATGTTTTCTGGTTGGAGACAGGGATTGTTTTTGTTTCATATCCGATGAAACTGATGGTGAGTATTTGATTAGGGTTAACATCTATAGAAAAATTACCGTCCATGTCTGTAATGGTACCGATGGTGGTACCTTTGACGGAAATGTTTGCACCTGGTATAGGTTCTCCTTTTGCGTCGATAACCCGTCCGGACAGTTTACCGTCCGTTTGTTCTATACCACCGATGGAATCTGTGTTTGCATGAGCTTTTGAAATCACATATCCGGGGCTTAAAAATACTGATAATAGTACAGCTTTAGGCAGTAAGTTGCTGCATATTGATTTGGTCATAATATTAAAATTTAATTTAACAATTGAAATACTCTAATTTTCTCTACAAAAACTTTTTAGGTGTGTTATTTACTTCTCTCCATAGGCTAATGATTTAAGATTGCAATTGAATTTGTTCTGGTAGAACTATGAACTATACAGTACGGATAGTTGTAAAAAAGTAGACTTGATTATCGGTTTTGGCTTATCTGTAGAGGTTATTGGAGTCTTCTGGAAGGGAAAAAGGAGAATATTTTTTTTGAAAGAATATCAATTTGACTAATTTTAATATCATTTTTGAAAACATCCAGTAGTTTTATATACCTAATTTTGTCACGGTAGCAAACAACAGACAAGAATAGCCTTAGTTCTACCAGAACTAAGGTATTCACAAAAGCATGATTATCTTTTTGGGATATTTATACTTTTCTGGTTTTAGTTGTAACTGATCGTTACCTCTTTTTTATCGTTTTTGGAAAAACTTTTTGCCACCTCCTGTATATCCTCCAATGTGAATTTGCCTGTTATCCGGATGACCACATAGTCCGAATCTGTGTCGGCCAGCATGATCATTTCGTTGATTAGCTCACCGTTCTGGACGATGTAGAAAGAGGCACGTGTATCGTTGTCCTTGACTCGCATCAGTTCTTCATGCGATTTGCTGATGAGGTTGCTGAATTCTTTTCGCATCTGGTCCCGGACTTCACGCTTGTCGGAAGTGACGATTTGGAGGTTGTTTATTTTTCCTTTCAGATTCATCAGGTTAAGGCCACCACTTTCTACATTAGGGATCATGTCGAACATTTTCTTGGAGATGAAGACGGATGTAACATTATCCATATCGGCATATTTTTCGAATAATTTATCTTGGGCGAAGCACAAGCTAGTGCAGCAAAGAAACAGGATTAGGAATATATTCTTGGATTTCATAAGATTAATCGTTTAAATGTTTGTTTAAAATATTGTTTACTTTATCGATTTCCTGCCCTGCGTCGTTTACCTGGCTGATACCTTTATTGAGATTGTGCGACAGCAGGAGCAAAGCCTTTTCGGCGGCAACGGCGGCATCTTCCGGATTCGTATAAGTGTCATGAAGCCGATCCGGAGCATAAGACGGTACATCGTATTGGAAAAAGCCGATGCAGAGCAGGATAGAGGCTGCGACTCCGCTTAACCAGTATAACGTTCGTCTACGGGTCAATGAACGAGTCTTCTTTTCCTCTGTGGCATCCCAGGCGTCGATCTGCTCTTCCAGCCTGCGGGAAAGTCCTTCGGGTAAAGCCTGCTCTTCCTGGAGGGCTTTATTGATCAGTTCGTCTATATTTTTATCGTTCATATTCGTATGCATAATATTTTTCAAATTGTTCCCGGATTATTTTTCGTGCCCGGGAAAGTAGCACCCGTATGTTGACGGCACTCAGGCCGGTGATCTGTTCTATCTCATCTATCGAGCAGTCTTCGATTCCTCTCAACCGGAGGACTTGCCGCTGATTTTCCGGCAGACGGTTGATGAGATGGCGGACTTGCTCCACTTTATCTTGCATTTCCAGTTCTTTGTCCGGAGAAGAATCTGTCGAGAGGGTGACGGCTTCGGTGACATCTTCATCATGCCTGCCCGCACGGGGAGAACGAAGGAAATCGAGACAAAGATTTTTGACCAGCGTCACGCAGAAGGCTTCCGGATTCCGGACATCGGCCAGTTCATTCCGACGGCTCCACAATTTATAGTAGGCATCTTGCAGGATATCTTCGGCATCGGACTTGTTTTCGACTAATGCGTAAGCGATCCGGAAGAGCTTGGGATGGAGAGGAAGGAACAGCCTTTTAAAGCTTTCAACATCCATCTTTGTGGTCGTTTATTACTTTTTCGATATCGGATGGTTTGATTTTCCCTTTGATACGGATCAGGGCATCATCGCCTCCGTCGGTTGTCAGAATTACCAGTTCACGGATGATATCTTTGTCAATGCGTACCATTACTTTCGTACGGCTACCTCCTTCGTTGGAATTGACCATCGTTTCGTAATTCGGATCTTTCAGTTTTTTGATGGCGGTGCGGAGATCGTTTTTGACGGTACTACCGCATTCCTCGAAAGAAAGGACTTCGATGCTTTTCACACCCATCGTCTCGGTGAACAAGCTGCTTATTTTCATCAAGAACGGGCCGATTGTGACGCGGGTTACGTTTTTCTGATTGGCAAAGTCGTTGAACAGTTTGTCCATGCTTTGGCTGTATCCTGCCTGGCAGGATAGAATGAGGATCAGGATTGCAATGTATTTTTTCATCTTTCTTATGTATTAACCATTATTTAATTCCGTTATTTCCGACTCTTTCAATGCGCGCTATTGAAGAGCGTTCATTAAATAGACGGGAACGGAAAAGAAGTTGTTACAAAGAAAGGAAAAAAATTATTTTTTTTCTTTGTTCTCTGCTATTTCGACAAAGTAAACGCTGGAACAGATGAGTAATATGGCTACCAGTTGTGTCCAGCTGAAACGGTCCTGTCCGAGCGTGAGTGATACGATGGTGGCGACAATCAAAATTAGATAACCATAGAGGGCTACCAGAGTCGTACTCAGATATTTCAGGCCGATAGGGATGAGTAAATAGCTGATGACGGTCGGAAAGATCAGGATGAACATCAGAATAAGGAAAGGTGTCCAATGCAAAGGTAATTCCAGTACCCTGGCATCGAAACCGGTTACCGTCGACACAATAAGGGCCGAAAAAGCTGCTCCTGTAAACGTATATCGCAACATAGTTATCACCCCGACCTTGCTCAATATCCGGTTACTGATAATCAGGTAGGCGGCATACGCGAACGAACTCATCAGGCAAAGCATATTTCCGGTAAAAGCGTCGGCTGCCAGGTCGTCACTCTTTTGTGTCAGGATGCAAAGTAGGGCACCTCCCAGCCCGATCAATATCCCGATAACCTTCATCTTCGTTATCTTCTCTTTGAAAAAGATTACGGCAAGAATGAATACCCAGATTGGTTCGAGGCTGGTGAAAATGGAGCTGGAAACCGGAGTTGTCTTACTCAGTCCGATCAGGTAGAAGAACATAAAGCCATAGATACCTAACGCCCCTAACAGGAAAAGGGATATCTTTTCTTTCCGCGTAGAGGTTTCCGGCTTTGTAAACATTCCGATAATCCAGAAAGCGACTGCTGCAAAAGTGCATCGTATCGTAACACCCGAAAGCGGCGTCATCCAGAGCGGCAGCAGATATTTCAGTGCATTCATGTTCAGACCGCTGAAGGTCTTGGATATTACCATGCTGACGTTGGCTTCTGTAATTTTATTCTTCATGCTCGATACGGTTTGATATTATGCAGATTTAAAATTGTCGTTGAATAGGAAAGAATCCTGTTTGATATATGCCCATGCGGCAGCTATCAGCGCGATCACCATGTTGAAGATAAAAGCGAATTGCTGGGTTTCGATATGGAAAAGGTCTTTAAAAACATTGATGATAAACGGGCAAAGCAGGATTGCCAGGTAATTCATCGCCATCACAAAAGCCAGCGCAAGCGTTACTTTGGACGGGATCGCCGTACGGGTTGTCTTATCGTAAGCGACAGGTTGTATGACGCCGTAGCCGAAGCCGGTAAAGATACAACCTAACCCGATCAACCATTCCGTTCGGGAGACCAGGATGAGTGCCATCCCGATCGCAATGGAAAGCATACAGGCGAACTTTGTCTTTTTCCCGAAATAGGACACAATCTGGTTAAGTATGAATCCCGGTGCCATGATAGCTAAGAAAAAAAGGGAGATCATGATACCCGAATTCCCGCTGGTGAAATGATACTCTTTCATCAGGAACGGTAGGTTGAAACTGATGATAATCACCAGATAGGTGGCCAGCCCGTAGAATGCCATAATCTGCATCAGATGCCGTATCTGTATGCCGAATTTACCGAAACTGCTGTCGGTAGTACCGTATGCGGGCTTCATTTCGGCCTGTGAAGCTACCGGCTTTACGGTTGCATGCATACTTGTATCGGGATAGGGTGAAATATTCTTTTTCAGATAGAACGAAAGAACGATCGAGATCAGCGGAAACAGATAGACGATGAACGGAAGATGCCAGTTTACTTCCGCCAGATACCCGGTCAGAATCGTTGCTAATACTAAGGTCACATTCGTGATCGCGGAACTGAGGCCAAACTGTTTCGTTCGGTATGCCCCTGTGAAAAAGCGGGAGATCAAACCAGTGGAAAGCGGTACGATCAACCCCGAACCGATTCCTAAAAGCGCGCTGACGGCGATCAGTTGCCACATCTTTGTGGAGAGCAAATACAGAATCCCGCTCAACGAAAAGACTACCAGGCCAACTTGCAGTAGGAGGATATTATTGATCTTTTCCGTCAGTTTACCCGATAGGATGATAAAAGGGATGATCAGTAGAGAAGGAAGCGACGAAAGCATCTGTATGTCCAGCTCAGTGGAATGCGGAAAGATAGCAGAAAGTTTCCCTAAGATAGGGGAGACAGCCAGGCCGGGCAATGCATTCAGTGCCGATATCGACCATATACCTATTAGTGTAATAAGGGGAATCGTCCCCTGTCCGGTCTGTATTCGCATAATCGTTTTATTTATTGTATTGAAACAATCCCGAATAGCGAATGTTCACTTTTGGATCTCATCTACTTATAAAATCCTTTTACAAAGCCGTTTTAGGTTAAAATACGAGTAGATTTTGGCACTCTTATATAACATTATTTTAATAAACTCCAAATATCGTATGTTTAACCAAAAACGCAGAACAATTGCGGATAGTAGCTGTTTTTGCCATACAATCGGCTGAAACAAGTCGATGACGCCATTAATAATTAAAAACAAAAAAGACATGGAAGATTCTAATTTCAGAAAAGGTGATGCCAAGACAGCAATCTTTGGCTCGGAAAAGATGTTACAAGCCTCTCCAGTAGACAAAATCCCAGATGGCCCTACCACCCCGGAAATCGCGTATCAAATGGTTAAAGACGAGACGTTTGCCCAGACACAGCCCCGCTTGAACTTGGCGACATTCGTAACTACCTACATGGACGACTATGCAACCAAACTGATGAACGAGGCAATCAACATCAACTACATTGATGAAACGGAATATCCGCGTATTGCCGTTATGAATGCCAAATGTATCAATATCATGGCTAATTTGTGGAATTCGCCCGAACAGGCAAAATGGAAAACCGGAGCACTGGCTATCGGCTCCAGCGAGGCTTGTATGCTGGGAGGAGTAGCCGCCTGGTTACGCTGGAAAGACAGACGTAAAGCTCAGGGGAAACCGACTGACAAGCCTAACTTTGTCATTTCAAGCGGTTTTCAGGTTGTTTGGGAAAAGTTCGCCCAACTTTGGCAAATTGAAATGCGCCAAGTACCTCTCACCTTGGACAAAACCACTCTGGACCCCGAAGAAGCACTGAAGATGTGTGACGAGAACACCATCTGCATCGTTCCCATCCAAGGTGTGACATGGACAGGTTTGAACGA